>Ga0081539_10001637_pt1 | contig 36505 bp, 42 predicted proteins | sample TabmetS4T2R2_FD_71023 | JGI IMG/M metagenome (GOLD analysis project Ga0081539, IMG submission 71023) | Tabebuia heterophylla rhizosphere microbial communities from the University of Puerto Rico - S4T2R2 | ecosystem: Host-associated > Plants > Roots > Rhizosphere ... | reverse complement strand
GGACCGAACGGCCGGGACATCTACTACGGCGCCGGTCGCATAAACGCCTACGCCGCCACCAAGAGGTGAGAGAGGAAGGCCAGTCCGGCTCTCTACGAACTCGCCGCCTCTACGCGCTCCCGATGAGCACGCCAGCGGCGAACACGAGCGCTCCGCCCAGGATCACCTGAAAGGCGCTCATCGCGAAGCTCATCCGGAAGTAGCGGTAGCGGATGAAGGAGATCGCGAGCAGCTCGAAACCGACAACGCCGAACGCGACGTAGAGCGCCATCCATACGTGCGGCAATAGGAACGGTAAGGTATGGAGTATCCCGCCGACGAAGGTCGCGACCCCCGTGATAGCGCCCCTCAGGAAGGGATGACCGCGCCCGGTGAGCGATCCATCATCCGACAGACCCTCCGAGAAGCCCATGCTGATCGCCGCCCCAACGGCCGCCGCTAACCCCACGAGGAACGCGATCCTGGGCTCCTTCGTCGCAAACGCAGTCGCAAAGAGCGGCGCGAGCGTCGAGACCGATCCATCCATCAACCCGACCAGACTCGGCTGCACAACCTTCAGAACGAAGTCCTTGCTGTGCCCGGAAGCCGTCATCTCCCGGCCCCCGAGCCCCAGTCGCTCCATCAAAGCCGCCATGACCCTGCGCCTCCCGCATCTCCCGTTGTCCGAGACAAATACATGATCAAATTCTAAAAGAACCCCACCAAAAATCAAGAATTGTTCTTGATACTGTAATTGGGAGTCATTCGCGTTTGGGATGGCTGCGATCTTGTGCTATTCGCGCTTTATGGTCTCGGGCTATTGCTGTTGTGGGATCAGGCTGATGAACATTGGGTGGTTGTTTTGAAGGCTCTCAAACGCCGGTGGCCGGGCTTGATCGTGAACTGGCGGCCACTTATCTCAACAGCCTGTCGTAGTCGGAGTGGCTTCCGATCCAGAACCAGACCAGGCCCTCTGGGGTTTCCAAAGCGAGCGCCCGATAACGCAAACCGACACGAACCGACCGGTATTTGCCGATTTTCTTGAACCGGAGCGATGGATGGCGGGGATCTGCTTTCAATAACTCGAAGTTCTTGTCCGCCAGTTCTCGTACATCTTCGGGAAGACCCCGGTAATGACTCTAGAAATCGGGAGAGGCGAAGTGCCTCAAAGCTCCCTGGTTTTCCCGGCCTCGTGCGCCGCCAGGGCCTCGCTTGCGAGCGCATCGAGCCTACCGGACAGGGCATCGTCCTCGATCTGGCGATCCCACTCCTCGGAGTCGTACCAGACAAACCACTCCCTGAAGGCGGCGAGCTCCTCGCGGCTGAGTCGCTGAACCTCCTGTTCGAGCCTGCTCACATCCATCTTACGCTCACCTCCGCCGGGCGTTCGTAATTCCTGGTTCGGCACGAAGTGTACCCGACGGGCTGCCTCTATGGATGTTCCCAACCCGTTCTGGAAGCCGGAGACTCGTTGGACTTGTTCCTCGAACACTTCCCCGGCGTGAGCCGAGAGCAGGCCATCGCATACCTGGAGATGACCCCACGAGCGGTAGATGCGCTTACTGCTTGACAAGATGGTTCCCAAACCACTCGCCGGGCTTTTCACGCCGGGGTTGCTGCAACAACCGTCAGGGACAGAGGCTGGGCAGCGGGCCTTCTAACCGACTACCGTAAGCTCTGCCGCGCGACGTTGATGAGAGCCCGCAACGCGGCGTTCACCGCCTGCGAGTCGGGAAAAGCTTTGGCCACATCCGGTGAAAGGACCACCAGGTTAGTACCTTCGGCGTAACGCTTGGCGTATTTACCTCTGACGCCCCCACTGAAGTCGTACTCGCCAAGCACATCCTCTTTTTCGTTTAGCTCATCGTCCTTCATAATCTCTTCTCTCTCGTCGTGTCGCCGGGCGGGCGCTGATGATTCGGATAACGTCCTTCCGTTCAGTATGGACAACAACCAGAAGCTCGCGGCCTGCCGATTCACCTATTGTAACGAAGCGGCGCTCTGCTTGAGAGTGCAAAGGATCGTCAATTGTTAGTGATAGCGGATCCCTGAACACCGTAGCAGCTCTCTCGAACGCGACACCGTGCTTTTCGACGTTCTGACTGGCTTTGCTTTCGTCCCACTCGAACCGCAGACCCATACATTCCTGAGTATACGCCACGAGCCCGGTGTCCTTAACCGGTGCGGAGTGACCTGACGAAATCTATTCGCACGTCCTCCAAGTTACTACTCGGGAACAATGACCTGAAGCTCTGGAAAGACGGCGCGGTAGATACAACAGTCGAAGGTCAGTAGCGCGGAGGCGTGCAGCAGGGCGTGCGCGCCGATGATGAAGTCCGCAAGTATTCGTCGAGGACCGGGGGCGTCTGGTTGCGCCCTCCGGCGTTCGGTGTACTCTCCAAATGTACGGGCCGCCTCGCGCCACACGTCTTCGCCCATAACCCAATCTACCCGGACTTCCGTACGCCGGAGAAATTCGTTCAGGCTACGGATACTGCCCCCTGGGGCTACAGCCAGTTCCGCGAACACGGGGGGCGAGATGACCAGGGTTCCAGCGTCATGGGCCTTTTTCAGGGCCCGGCGTGCCATCCTCGCCTCCTCCGCGGTCCCCCGCAAGAGCGCTACGAACACGTTGGTGTCCACCGCCGTCGTCACACGCCGTGTCCCCGAAGCTCGCGCAGCCAGGCGTTTATTTCCCCGATGGTCTCGCCCTCACCCTCCCGCCACGCGCCCTCGTATTCGGCAAAGACATCCTCCCGTTCCCGCAACGGGCGCAGACGTACTCCTTCGGTGTCCGTCTCGAAGATCAGGGTGTCCCCCTTGCCTACCCGCAGCGCGCGCCGTATCTCGGCAGGAATCGTGACCTGCCCCTTGCTCGTGACCCTCGCCTTCTTCTCCAATTTCGTGTTTTCCCTTACATCGTTCAATAATGTAAGGACAACAGAAGATGTGGCGAGGCAGCGTGCCCCGAAGCTCCTTCCATCCATCCTCACCGCCCGGCGTGCTGGCAACGGAAGCGTGGGTACTTGGGGTGGGGATCTTCCGATCTTGCTCTCCGGTGAAGCTTCTCTGTACGCCTGGAAGGCTGGATCGCGTATGCCGAATGGCCTATTCGCCTGTACGCCATCCGGCACATCTACGAAGTATTTGCGAAAATTTATTCTCGATGCGACTAGCTTGGATAATCTTGGGCTTTACCAAGTTTGACAGGCTTCAGAGGGAGGCCCGAGACAAGAAGGAGTCCGTTTATGCAGTGGATCAAGAACCGCATCAAGGAGATGCACGAGCGCGATGCCGGCGGTGAAGCGGGCTTCACGCTCATCGAGCTTCTGGTCGTCGTGATCATCATCGGCATCCTCGCAGCAATCGCCATCCCGACGTTCCTCGCGCAGAGGGAGCGTGCCTGGGAGGCAGCGGCAGAGAGCGACCTGAGGAACGCTGCAGCCGCAGCCACCTCGTGTTCGATCAAGGACCAGGGTGATTACACCGCCTGTGCAACGGCAACCGAGCTTGCCTCCTACGGCTTCAACCAGACCTCCCTTGTGAGCTTCCAAAACACGTTGAATACCACGAGCCGCTGGGCTGCCCAGACGCGGCACACTAATGACGACACCACCTACAAGTTCGACACTGGAGCTGGCGGGCGCGTCGAGTGTGTCGGCAACTGCCCGTAAGCTGATTTAGCTTCAATTATCTAAAGGGCGCTCTCTCCGGGGGGCGCCCTTTCTATGGGGCAGAGGAGTAAGATGATAGTAGGCAAGGCCCGGGCATCCGGTAATGAGGATATGACTGCGGAGAGCAAATTCGAACTCAAGGAGCAGTCTCGCCGGAACTCGGCGCGTCGGCTCTCCATAATAGGCGCGGCGATCGCCGCCCTCGTCTTCGCCATGATCCCGGTCGCTTTCGGTCCGGCGCACATTATTGTGAACGCCTGGGAAGCCTTCGAGTTCACCAAGCTCTTGGTGCTTCTCAAGCTCTCGGTTCCGCTGCTGGTTGCCGTGCTTGGGTCTCTAGCCCTGAGAGACAGACCCTACTACGTTCCGGTGCTCCTGCCAGTTCTCCTTTTCCTCGCTGTCTCTACAGTAAGCACCGTCCTCTCCGGTAACTTAGTGCGCAGCACGCTGGGGACCATCTACCGCGCTGACGGCCTGCTCTCCCTGGCCTGCGGGGTGCTTCTGTTCTACGCTGCGGCTAAATTCCTCGATTCGTGGGCGAAGGTGCGAGTCTTTCTCATCGCCGGGGTCACGTCGGCGGTCATCGTCTCCCTCTACGGTCTGGCGCAGATGTTCGGGTACGACCCGGTCTTGCAGATGGGGGTGCCGTGGGGGTACTTTCAAGAGCCCGTAACAGGTTATCTGAGCGTCATGTACGGATACGCAGACAGGGTTTTCTCAACCGTTGGCTACCCTATCTCGCTCGCCGCTTATCTCACCTTGATGATGGGCGCTGCGCTGGCGTTGTACTTCAAATCGGATGCCCGCTGGGAGCGCTGGCTCTGGCTCTCGACGATGGCGCTCATGGCTGCGTGCTGGCTCTACACCTATACGCGGGGCGCAATGCTCGGCTGCGCGGTTGCTATTCCGATCCTTGCATTTCTCGCGTATCGGCGTATGGGGAGCTTGAAGCCTCTGCTCCTACCAGTGGCGATAATTACCGTTGGTATCATCTCTGCGATGTTACTAAACCCGCAATCGCTCGACTTGTTCGGGCGTATCGCTCAGACGAACGTTGCCGACACCCTGGAGGAGACACCAGAAGGCGGCGACACGAGCGTTACAACCCGCTTTCTGATGTGGCGCGATGCTATACCGATGATCGCAGATCGGCCTCTCTTCGGCTACGGTCTCGATAACTTCGCCGAGCCCTTCAGCCATTACGAAAGCAAAGAGCTACGCGCCTTCTTGCCTGAGCAAACGGTGGACAAGGCCCACAACGAGTTAGTGCAGGTGGCGGCGACAACCGGATTACTCGGGCTTGCGGCATACCTCTGGATCTTCGTATCCTACTTCCGCAAGTGCTACCGAAGCGGCGGGTGGCCGCTGCTAGCGCTCTCTGGGGGGGTGCTGGCGTATATATTGAGCCTTATGACTTGGGTTACAACCCTTACCACCGGCGTGACTTTCTGGGCTATACTCGGCGTTTCGGTAGCCATCATGCGCATTCAGAGCCGGGAACAGGAGGAACAGAGAGTTCCGCGCGTAAAGTGATGCTTGCGCAAGGCGTTTGATATCTGGTACGTTCGGAGCTTATTGATTTATCTTCCGGATTGCTATTGAGCGGGCACCGGGGCCACGGAAGACAGCAGTGAGGGCGCGCACCAGGATCGTAAGATCTACCGTACTGTAGACCTACACTCGATGCACGGGAATGATCGAGGTTTCGAACGCCCGGGGGTGTTTACGCGGAGATGTTGAGGAGTCCGCTGGAGCAGAAAGTGCTCCTGGAAAACATAAGCTGGCAAACGTACGAGCGGCTACTGGCCGAGCGTGAAGAACGCCGCAAGCCTCGTTTCTTCTACGAGCAGGGAGTGCTGGAGATTGTGAGCCCGTCCACCGAACATGAGGCCGTGAGCCGGACGGTCGCGTTGTTGGTTCAGTTGCTAACCGCAGAACTGGGGATCGACCTCTTCAGCGCGGGTTCTACCACCTTCAGGCGTGAGGATCTGGCGCGTGGCTTCGAACCCGACGAGTGCTTCTATTTTTCGGACAACGCCCGGCACGCGCGAAACGTCGGCGACATGGATCTCTCTACGAACCCGCCGGATCTCGTCGTGGAGATCGACGTTACCAGTGTCTCGCTCGACAAGCTACCGACGTACGCCCGCCTGGGTATCCCTGAGGTCTGGCGGTTCGCTGGGGGACAGGCGGAGATTCTGTTGCTGAACGCAAACGGGGATTACGAGGCTTCCTCTACGCTAACCAGCAGGGTATTACCATCTCTCACAGGTGAAGCCCTCAAGACCCTGGTCGAAGATGGTCTGAGGCTGAACCACCCCGAATGGGTCCAAAGGGTGCGCCGTCGGGCACACGAAAGTCAGTGAAGGCGGCTCATGCAAGTCGGTGGTGAGGGTGCGGACCAAGACCACCGGCGATTGGTACTCATAACTGTGGAATTCCGAGATCCTTGCAGATCTTACGGGCAAGATTATTCGCTATCTCGGTGTGCCGGGGAACCGGCGTAGTATCTCCGGTAACAGGGTTCTTGTAGATGCTATGGTTGGAGCCTTCTCGCCTCAGCTCGCAGCTATGATTTGCCAGGTGTTTCAGGAGTTGGCGGCGTTTCACACCTCAAGAGGCTCCCGAATTACCTCTCGGCCTTCGGTTTCCCGTTCAGCATCCTCGCGCCGTACCTCCAGAAGCAACCTGACGGCGTCCTGGATCATCTCACGAGCTTCTTCGAGGGTACGACCCTGGCTGTGCGCGCCGGGTATCTCCGGCACGGACACTACCCACCATCCATCCTCGGTATGTTCGTAGATTGCCGTAAAGTTCTGCATGTTCGGTCTCCATTGCGAGGGATTTGCATTCGTGGGCTATTGTACCGTGGTCGGACTTAACCTCCTACTTTGCCCGGGCCGGGCCGTTAGCGGGCGCCGTGGCCGTGGAAGACGGCCGAGATGGTGCGGGCCAGGATCACGAGGTCCAGCCACACGGACCAGTTGCGCACGTAGTAGGCATCGAGGGCAACGCGCTCTTCGTAGTTAGTATCGTTACGCCCGCTGACCTGCCACAGACCCGAGATACCGGGCGTGACGCGCAGGTAGAGGTCGTACATGGCGTCGTAGCGTGGGATCTCCGCCTCCACGATGGGCCGCGGCCCGACCAGGCTCATCTCACCCCGCAGCACGTTCCAAAGCTGGGGCAATTCGTCCAGGCTCGTGCGGCGCAGGAAACGGCCCACGCGGGAGACGCGGGGGTCGTCGCGCAGCTTCTGGTCGTGCTCCCACTCGGCACGCAGCACGGGATCATCCTGCAGATACTCCTCCAACGCCTTCTCCGCGTCCAGGCACATGGTGCGGAACTTCCAGCAGCGGAACGTCCCGCCACCCGTACCCTGCCGGTGCTGGCCGTAGAAAGCTGGTCCCGGCGAATCCAGCCTCACGAGGACCGCGATGGCGAGCAGCAGCGGGCTGATGGCCGCGCCGCCGACGATAGCACCGAAGAGGTCGAGGGCGCGCTTGGCGCGGCGGGCGGACGGGTTGAGCAAATTCTGTTTGATCTCCACGCCGAAGATGCCTGCCAGGTCGCGGGCTACGACCGTGGAGTTGGTGACCTCGCCCAGCTCCGGCACCACGACCACCCGGCCGAACCGGAGCCCGGCCCAGTCGATGATCTCACCCAGCCGCGAACGGTCGGCGCGGGGCATGGCGACGATGGCCGTGTCGATGCCGTAAAGCTGGGCCGCCCATTCTGCGTCCTCCAGTGTCCCGCCATACGGCACACCGGAGACGTTCCCTTCCTCTGGGGCGCGGTCGTCGAAGACGGCGGCGGGTACGAACCCGAGCCCGCGCTCCTTGAGGAGGGCCGATACCACACGTCCTCCGGTCTCTCCGGCGCCCAGGATCATCACGGGCTTGCCCCACAGGCCGAGCTTCATGATGCCGCGTTTGGCGAAGTGGCGGACAAACGGGGCCGTGAGCGCCAGCCCCGCGAAGCCCCCGAAGGCGAGCAAACGGGAGAGCAGATCCCCAACGTGCAACGCCACAGCGAAGACCACGGTAATGGCGAGCGCGGAGGCGACAGCATACGTCCCGCGCCGCAGTTCTTCCGGGGCGTGCAGGCCGTAGCCTGGATACAGCCCGAGCATGGCGCGCAGACCAACCCAGATCACTATGTTCGGCAGAACGCTGAAGGCAGCGACGCCGGAGATCTCAGAGACTCCCCACACGGCCTGGACCGCCGAGGCCGCCTGCCACACGAGGGCTGCAAGCAGCACGTCTGAGAGAAGGAGCAGGAGCACTACCATGCGCTGCCGCCGCGCCTGCGCCCGCTTGCCGCGAGGCACGCCGGGCAGGACGAGCGATCTCCCTTCTGACTTTTCTACCTTCGGCCTGATGCTTCCGAGCCCCAGCACGTGTTCTCGATCCTGTTCTTCCCGTCTGCTTTCCATCAGGTAATGCCCCGAACCCCGCAAGCTAGACAGCGCGCACTGTTTCTCCTAGTCTTCATTCCAGCGCCTCACCACGCCCGAACGCGGTCCACAGCTCGTCTACCGTAGCCCGGATCTCGTCCGAAAACCTCTCCCGCCCGAAACGTTCGGCATTCCGGCGGCACTCAGCGGCGTCGAAAGCTTCCTCTAGCTCCTCGAACCGCTCCACGGCGGAGGTGATGCCTTCCGGCGTTGCTTCATCGAAGAACAGACCCGTGGCTCCGGGTTGGGGGTGTGGGATGATCGTCTCTCGCGCACCGCCTTTGCCGAAGGCGATCACCGGGCACCCGGCGGCCTGGGCTTCGACCGGCGCTATCCCGAAGTCCTCCTCGGCGGCGAACACGAATGCCCGTGCCCGTTGCAGATAGTCCGCGACGGCATCATCCGGCTGGTGGCCGAGCACCTTCACGTTCTCTCCGGCAGCGCTCCGTACTTTCTCCAGATCCGGGCCGCTCCCGATGACCACAAGCAGCTTCTGCATCCGGGTGAAGGCTTGGGCGATCACGGGCATCCGCTTGTACGGGACCATGCGGGAGACGGCGACGTAGAAGTCCTCACGCGGGAGGTCGGCCCTGAACCTGTCCACGTCCACCGGCGGGTACACGATTCGGGCCGGACGCCGGTACACCTTGCGGATGCGCCGGGCTACATAGCGCGAGTTGGCAATAAAGGCGTCCACACGATCCGAAGCCGCGTGGTCCCAGAGGCGGAGGTAGTGGAGTGCTAGCCGCGCGGCGATTCCCTTCGCTCCCCGGTTCAACCCGCTCTCCTCCAGGTAGTCCAGGTAGAGGTCCCAGGCGTAACGCATTGGGGTATGGACGTAGCCTACGTGGAGCTGGTCGGCGCGGGTGAGTACGCCCTCGGCGACGGCGTGGCTGGAGGAGATCACCAGGTCGTACTCGCGCAGGTCGAGCTGCTCCACCGCCAGAGGCATGATCGGGAGGTAAGCCCTGTACCGCTTCTTCGCCCCCGGCAGCGATTGCACGAACGAGGTACGCACTGGCACCCCTTCGAGGGGCGTGCCGCGCATCTCCTCTGGGTCGTGGACCGTGGCGAACAGGTCTGCACCCGGGAACGAACGCAGCATTCCGGCGACAACGTCCTCGCTTCCTGAGTACGGTCCCAGCCACTCGTGGACGACCGCGACTCGGGCTTCGGAGAGCGCTGGAGATGTTTCCGTCACCGCTGCTTCCCTGTGACAAGCATCTCTTCGTATAATTCGACGTGTTGCGCTGCAATGCGTGACCAGGAGAAGCGTTCACCGTAGCGACGCGCTCCCAACGACAATTTTTCGGCCAGTTCGGAATCCGAGAGGATCTCACCTGCACTATCGAAAGCGTCTTCCGGCGAGTCCGCGAGGGCCACGACGGACTGATCTTGCATCAAATCCTTCGGGGTTGCGGATCCTCTCGTCGTGATCACGGGCGCGCCGTTGACGAGCGCGGCCACCAGTGAGCCGCGCCGCAACGAAGCCCCGTCAGGGAAGGGCAGATAAACTGCACCGGACTCTGCCAGGTGGTTGGCGACTTCCCGCTCCGGCAGCCCGGAAAGCCACTCGACGGGGAGATGGCGGGAGACATCGCGCAGCCCGGCTGCGTAAGCTAGATGGCGTGGCTGAGTCTGTCCTATCAGCACGAAATCCCATGCGACGCCCGCGTCTTGAGCCCGTTCCGCGAGCCTCAAGAAGTCTTCAAGCCCCTTCTTCGGAGCGATGAGCCCAAAGTAGACGATGCTCTGTTTGCGATCCCGAGATGGGACCATCGGTATGTTGCTGCCAACCGGAACGACAGACAGCTTCTTGCGAACCGGAGGATACATGCGCGACATGAAATCCGCCTCGAAGCGCGTAGGGGTGATCAGGTGATCGACGAACATCAGGAACGGATATAGGGAGGCTTTCCGAAGTATATGTGCGATGCTCGCCTCGTGAATGGTGACGACGAACGGCCTCCTGAGAGAGACGAGCATCTGGGGCAGTAGACCGGCTCCGTACTCAGCCGTCGGGTACTGGAGATGCACGATGTCCGGGTTCGCGGCACGGATCTCCGTCACCGCCTCCCGGAAATGCGTGGGATTCCACGCATCTATCCGGTTTCTGATGGCGACACCGGAATTCAGGCTGGAGATCGGCCCGGATGTGGTCAGCACCTCGACACCCATGTCCATTTCTGACAGCTCCGTCGCGAGCCTACCCGTGTAGTCGCCGACCCCGCAGATGCGCGGGGGCAAAGTTCCCGAGATCAGAAGAACCCTCACTCTACAGACCCCATGCCCCCGCCTACTTCCGGGAGCGCCTTGCCGGTCGCCAACCAGCGAATGCCCCGCGCGCCACGGCGCGCGCCCGAGCCCAGTCTCCACGCAGAACCCGCTTGGTAAACCGGCCCCCCACCCCGATGAGGATGGGCGCCAGGGGAAACGGGGAGTGCTTCTTGAAAAACCGCACAGCCGAAGCGTTGAAGTTGAAGTCCAGCGCCTCACTCTTTCCCGGCACAGCGGACTCCTTATGCCAGACTGTGGAGCCTGGAGCAACAGCAAGCCTCCATCCGTTTTTCAGCAACCTGAAGCCGTAATCCGCGTCCTCCCAGTACATGAAGAAGCCTTCATCGAGGAACCCGGCGTGCTCGATAGCTTCGCGCCGGATCAGGAGGCTTGCCCCCATAATGTAGTGGAGGTGACGGCGCAATATCTCGTCCGGCACCGGCGAGTTGAACCAGCGCGACATGCCGAGCCACGGCCGCACCCATCCCCCTCCGTAACATTGAATCCTGTCTGGTTCGTCAATATAACGAAGCACAGACCCTACCGCTCCGATCTCTCCATCTTCGCACATGGCCTGTACCATTGCCGACAGCGCACCTGCTTCTACGAGCGTGTCATTGTTTAGGAGCCAAACGAAATTCGCATCTTGTGCGAGTGCGTACTCGACACCAGCATTGTTTCCTGCTGCAAATCCCAGGTTGCTGCCTGTCTGCACGACTGCAACGCGAAGAAACCTCTCGCGTATCTTCTCTTCCGATCCATCAGTAGAACCATTGTCCACAACGACTACTTCGTAGTCCGGATAGTCGAGCGTCTCCAGAGAAGCCAGACATTCGAGCGTGTCGCGCCAGCCATTCCAGTTGAGGACGATCACCGCGACAGAAGGAGCAGACTCCTCATTCATCTTTGACCGCTACCATGACCACCTCTTCTCCCACATAAGGACGAATCTGAAGGATGAACCACGCAAGATGTTGCACTGCTAGCCCACACAACTTGGTCACTAGAGACGCAGGCTCACTTTCCGAAATGTGGCCTTTGCGCCAGAGCAGATAGCTTCTAACAAACATCCAACTCGTACTGCGAACAGTGGTACGAATACTCACCCGCTCAAAGCCAGCTCTAGTAACAAGGCTTTGCAGCGAAAGCGGATCGAAAATCTGCAAGTGTCGAGGTGGTTCCAGACCACGCCAATGAATTCTGAAAACTCTGTGGCACAAGGAACGTGCATTCGGTGTCAGGGCCACCATGCGACCGCCAGGCTTGAGAATACGATTGCACTCTGCCAGGAGTGCGAAGGGGTCATGAACGTGTTCCACAACGTGGCTCATGATGATCGCGTCAAAGCTCTCGTCAGGGTATGATTGTTCTTCAAGAGTTCCGAGGCGGACCTCAAACCCGTGCTTTCGAGCTTCTCGAACAGCTATCGCATCAAAATCCAACCCTTCGACTTGCCAGCCCAAATTCTGCATTCTGGCAGTTAACTCACCAGAGCCGCATCCCACATCCAGCAAAGACCTACCTGGTGAAGCTCCGAGATACATAACGTCAGAATCGAGTTGACTTTGAGGTCTGGGGAAAAAACGCAGCAATGGACCTAGTAACCTCTGCCAACGCTTCGTCCCCCGAGTGTAGCCCCAATATCTGCTTAGGTAACCACTCCTTAACCCTTCGTAGAATCGACGAGCAAGCACGTCGCTATTGGGCTGGTTAGAGGCTGCGGCGTGAGTAGAGTAGGTTTCGTACGCTTTGCCGATCTCCTCTTGAGTCAAACGTGGGTCGAGATACGCTGTTCCACAGCTATGACATTGCTTGAGAGTCCACTCGCCGGGTGCCGTGAAAATATGATCGGTGAGATTGGTGTAGAGAACTTGAGATCCACCACTGCCACAAATAGGGCAAACTTGGACCCTTTCAGTCCGTATTTCCTCGATCATGACTTTCCTTGCCAGTAGTTCTTCGAAAATATCCTGACCGTCCGGTTCAGGGTCCTTCCAGCAATTCTGTATAGTCCTCGGCGCTCGTGCTGCATCAGCAAGCCCCTCCACGTTCCGTAGGTCGAACCTACGAGTAGTAGCACCCAAACAAATATCTTAATGCTCGTGCTGCCGGTAAGTGCAGAGATTAGACAACCGCTGACAATGAAGAGTGAGATGACGATAAGGCTCCGGGATAGATGAATGTCATCATCTGAGACCACCAATTCACCACTCAGACGCACGTAGAGTGCAAGCAGGAATCCGTCTACACTCACCCGGATCGTCCAGGCGGCAGCAGATCCGACTATACCGAAATGCTGGACCCCGAACCATAGAAGCAGCAAGTAGAAAGGCGCTTCAACGAGATGGAACTTCGCGGTTACGTCCGGCCTGCCCACGCCTTGAATATATGTGAAAGGGATCAGGGCTAGAGAATTCACCAGTACCCCGGCGGCCAGAATCTGTAATACAAGCGTGGAATTTCTCGCAAATGCTTCGCCAACCCACAGGCGCAGGAGGTCAGGCGCAAAGACGATGATCGTGGTCACGATCGGGGCGAGAATCAGGGCAAGATACTTTATGGCGTTCTTGTAGATCCGAGCATCATGGTGGCTGGCTGTATCGTCGGCGAAGATGGGAAACACAGTCCGGGAGAGGCTCTGGGGAAGCGCCCAGAGTCGAGTTACTGCTTCATACGGCGTGGAGTAGTAGGTTACTGCGGTCATGGACGACAGAGAACCTATAACGAACCTGTCCGCGTAGACCATGAGTGGCCCTATGACATTGGACACGGTGAGCCAGCCCCCGTACGAGAATAATTCCCGCAGCTTCTTTCGCGCGAAGAACGGTCCGGCAAACGGGTTCTCCAGACAGCCGAGGGCGGCGATCAGGAATGCGACAATGCCAAGCAGCCGCGAAACGGCCAACGCGCCGATCAGCCATGTCAGACTGATGCTGAACGGCAACACGAGCAAGGGTGCGAGATACGTCAGCGCGGACGTAGGAATCTGTATGGCGTTGAGCAGACCAAATCTGTGCCGGGCTTCGAGTACCCCGCGTACAGCCGTGGTGAGGTTGACGAGGGGAACCGTGAGCGCCATCAGGTAAAAAGCATTCAAGCTCTCCGGTTGCAACGCACGGCTTATGGAAAGTACCTTTACAACCAGCAGCGGAGACAGCACTGCAAACACGATCCCGCCAATGAGGCCCAGAATCAGATTGAGGCTTAGCGAAGTCCAGAAGAGAGCCCGCGCTTCTATCACATGCTCACGCGCAAATGACCCGGCCAGAAACCTGGTCGTAGCACGCCCAAGGCCAAGATCGAACAGCCCGAAGTAACCTAGAATTACCCATGCGATCGCCAGCACTCCGAATCTTTCCTTACCGATGCTGGAGATGAGGATCGGAAACGCGACCAGCGCCAGCAACAACGGCAGACACGTGCCAAGGATGTTCCAGAGGGTATTCCGTGCCACAGACGAACCGGATCGGGCTTCGCTCGTAGCCTCGTACGGAACCTCGTTGTCGCCGTTCTGCGTCATTTATTCAGCAAAGCCTTCGATTCTGTGTCCGAAGAGTCTCAGATCCAGCATAAAACGCTCTCACCATTAGTATGCACCAGAGCGCAGCGCGGGTGGGGATGCGGTGGGATGTCTTCGGCGGGGTGGTGGCTTTTGTGGTGTCGCTGCTCGGGCCGGTGGCAGGGATAAGAGTGAAGATCTCGGGCTTGGTTATCCGAATAGCCCTCGTATCAGGGAGTTGCGATCTATGCCCAGGTGATCCGAGACATCCCTGAGTATGCTGTTCAACGTGCCTATTTTCAACGGCTTGTGGCGGGTATGGTGATGTGGTGTGCTTCACCTTCTGTCTTTGATAGCCGCATGTGGCTGCCGGTCTACCTGACCATGCGGTAGCCGTATTTACCAAGTGATCGCGCCAGTTCATCGCCGCCGATATTCCTCGGCAGCCTCATACGGCGAGTATTTCGTCCCTCACCATGTGGAGCCGGATCACGCGCGGCAAGTCTGCTTCGTCGAAATGGCATCGAACGGCGTCGCGCACCTCGGACTTCAGTTCATCCAGGGTCTCCGCCTGCGAGTAGATCGAGTGCCCGAGAGCCCTGGCCTCGAACCCTTCCTCCAACGATTCCTCGACCAGAAAGATGATTTCCTCCTGTGCCATCCACGCTCCTTCTCGAATCTCCATACGGCCGTCCCGTGTTGTATGGGCGAGTATCTCATACATAGCCTTCGGAAGCGCCTTCGCAAGATTGGTGCGATTCGGGGAGGAGAGTACGGGCGTGCTCTAGAATACTTGTATACAGCAGAGCGAGAGGGAAAGCGCGGTGCGGGTGGGGCGGAGCCCGATCGTTGGCACCCTATGCACCTTCTAGTATGGTACTGTGTATGGCATGAAGAAGACCACAGTTTATCTTCCCGACGAATTGAAGGCTGCGCTGGAGCGAACGGCAGTAGCGGAAGGGCGAAGCGAGGCGGAGCTTATCCGGGAGGCGGTACGGGAGTTGACCCGGAAAGCGGAGCCGCCCAGGCCGCGTTTGCCGCTGTTTTCTAGCGGAGATCCAACGCTGTCGGAGAGAGTGGATGAGGAGCTCGCCAGGGGCTTCGGGGACTGGTGATCCTCGACACCAGCGGTCTGCTCTCGGCGCTGGATTCGGATCAGTCCCTGCATAGCGCGGCGAAGGACGCGCTTGAAAGGGCTGGTGGGCCGCTCTTGCTTTCACCGTTCGTGCTAACCGAGTTGGACTACTTGCTGGTGACGAGGGTGGGTAGAAGGGCCGAGGTCGCCTTGTTGAACGAAATCGCGCGTGGCGCCTACCGGTTGGAACCGTTCGCCGCGACGGATGTAATGGAGGCGGTGCGGGTGATCGAACGCTACCCCGATTTCGGGAATCTCGGCCTCGCCGATGCTTCCATCGTCGTGCTCGCCGAACGCCACGGCGCGCACGACATCCTCACGCTGGATGAGCGCCACTTCCGTGCGATACGTGGGCCGGGGGAACGACCATTCCGGTTGCTCCCTGCGGATCTGTAACCTCTATGAATGTTGTGGTAATGGAGCAGAGTGAGAAGGGCAGCGCGGTGCGGGTGGGGATGCAGCGGGGCGTCTTCGGCGGGGTGGTGGCTTTTCTGGTGTCGCAGCTCGGGCCGGTGGCGGGGATGGTGGCGGCTGTGTTCGTGGGGATGTCGCTGGGGAGACGGGCCGCGGCGGCGGATGCGGGACGCGAGGACGGTCTGTTTCGAGGTCTCAAACCAGTATGGTATGAGGTTCGTCCGTCGCCGCTCGGCGATGCGGCGTGAGGTATAGTGTCACGGGCACGCGAGCGAAAGTGAAGTAGATGCTGACCGATTACATCCACGCCGCCATGCGCCGGGCGCGATACGAGATCCTGGAAGATGATGGCTCTTTCTATGGTGAGATCCCCGGCTTCGATGGCGTCTGGGCTAACTCCTTCACCCTGGAGGGTTGCCGGGACGAACTCGAGGAGGTTCTCGAGGGCTGGATCGTCCTGAGTCTCTCCAGGAACCTTCCCTTGCCTGCGGTGGATGGTCACTCCATCGAGATAGCCCCTGCTTCCTGATGCCCGCCTTCGGGCCGGTCAAGCGCAGAGACCTCATACGTTATCTCAAGTCGCTTGGGTTCGAAGGTCCATACTCCGGGGGCAACCATCAGTATATGGTTCGCGGGACCACTCGGCTGAGAATTCCGAACCCACATCAGGGAGACGTTGGAACAGGGCTCTTGGGTCGCCTTCTGAAACAGGCACACGTTTCCAGGAGCGAATGGGAAAAGCTATGATTGCTAGCAAACCTTGTATTGGGTGTCCATTTGACGAGTCCTGCTCAACAAGCGCCGTTGCCGGTGTGCTTTAGGATGGAGTAATGGAGCAGGGCGAGAAGGGCAGCGCGGTGCGGGTTGGGATGCAGCGGGGTGTCTTCGGCGGGGTGGTGGCTTTTCTGGTGTCGCAGCTCGGGCCGGTGGCAGGGATCGTGTGTATTCAGAGTCGGGAGAAGGCTGTAGAGAGCTCTCTTGTATCAGGAGAGGCCACGTCTTATGCGGAGGACGCCGGGGGACAGAACCACGAAGTTGCCAGGCATCTCGGCCCCATGTTCCCGGATAGCATTCGAGGTGATCTCCGCCTTCGCCTCCGGTGAGAGCCCTTGCAGCCTGATCAGGAGTACTCCACCATTGGCACGCCCCTGGCGGAACACCAGCTCACCGAAGTCTTTGTCCGGGGTGACAAGTATCGCCGACCTTCTGTTGGCGTCTTCGAGGACGAAATCGTCTGAAGTGCCGGGAGCCAATTCGGCCACGTAGACGACCTCGTGCCCTTCGCTCCTGAGACGCTCAACGATTTGCCGGTCTACGCCCTCATCGGCGAGGAGGTTCAAACCGCGGTCTTGATGGGATATACCACGTCAGCCCGCAGGGCCTCGGATGCGAAGGAGATCGCTGCCAGCACGGCTTCTCTGCTCAGGCGGGGATGTTCCTCCAGGATCTGCTGGATGCTCTCTCCGGCGGCAAGCTTCTCCAGTATCAGCTCAACTGTGATACGGGTTCCTGCGACGACGGGCTTGCCCATCAACACCGCTGGATCAGACTGGACAAGGTCTTTTCGGGTCATCGTGCTTCCTCGATTCGCAACCTGACACCCCGGCATTGTACTGTTGCTGGCGCTCTCGGGCAGGATGCTGCGCTAGCGACATATGTTATCCCTTTGAGGCCCGAAGGACGCGGGGTTGCGGCCGTGCTCTAGAATGCGGGTATGGAGCAGAGTGGGAAGGGCGGCGCGGTGCGGGTTGGGATGCAGCGGGGCGTCTTCGGCGGGGTGGTGGCTTTTCTGGTGTCGCTACTAGGGCCGGTGGCGGGGATGGTGGCTGCCGTCCTCGTGGGGATGTCGCTGGGGAGGCGGGCCGCCGCGGCGGACGCGGGACGCGAGAACGGGAGGCCCGGTGCGCTCTCGGGGCTCGTTGGCGGGGCGGTGGCCGCGCCGGTTTTCGTGTTCGGGGCGGCGGCCGGGGCGCTGGTGGCGGCGCGAGAGGCTGGCGCCATCATGATGAGTGAGACCCTCTCGGAGATGCTGGGAACCCGGATTGCCCCGGATCAGGCGTGGCAGCTCTTCCTCTTGAGCCTCGTGTTCGCCGCCGTGGTGCAGGCGGCCATCCTGATCGGCGCGGCCACGGCTTCCGGCGCATGGGAGGCCAGGGACTGATCCTGCCTCAGCCCCTCCTACCGGCGAGGATGCGGTAGACGAGAAGGACGAGGATGGACCCGATCACGGCCACCGTCATGCTCCCCAGGTCGAACGCGGCGACGAACGGCCTGTCCGTAAGCGCCGTATACAGGAACCCGCCGACGAAGGCCCCTGCGATGCCGAGGAGCATGGTGATGATGCACCCGCCCGGGTCGCGCCCCGGCAGCAGCAGCTTGGCAATGATACCGGCCACCAGGCCGAAGGCGATCCAGAACAATATGTTCACGATTCTCTCCTCTCGTTGGCTGGAAGGGTTCGACCCACTTCATATTCCCGGTTGACCGCCGGATCAAGCCGCCCGATGCCGCCGTCTGAAATTCGGCTGGAGCCCCGCCCGCATGCGCTACGCGGCACTGTACAGGTCGAGGTCGGCCTTCATAACCATCTCCTCTATGTCGCGGCGCAGGTGGAAGCCGAGCCGCTGGCTTATGCGCTGCATGGGCTGGTTGTCAAAGAGGATGTCGGCGGTGATACGCCGGAGTCCTTCCTCGCGGCCCACCTCCAGCAGCTTCTCCACCAGCAGGGTGCCGACGCCCTGGCGCTGGTGCGCGTCGCTTACCAGCACGGAGAACTCCGCCTCGTCCGGCGCTGCCCCAACCCGGCTGAGGCGGGAGACGCCCAGGATCTCCCGTTCTCCCGTCTCCGGGTTCTCCCGCTCGGCCACGAGCGCCATCTCGCGGTCGTAGTCTATGAAGCAGATGCGGGTGAGACGGGCGTGGGCCGTGCGCTGGCTCAGGCCCATCATGTGGAAGTAGCGCATGTACACGCTCTGTTCGGAGAGCGAGCCGTGGAACTTCACCATCAATGGCTCATCCTCCGGCCGGATGGGACGCACCGTGACGGGCTCGCCGTCCTTCAGCTCCTCCTCGAAGACGTACTGAGTAGGGTACGGGCGGATGGCGGTGCGGGGGAGGTCTTCGTCGTCTACGTCCTGGTCGTGGAGCACCACGCGGGCGTCGAGTGCGAGCAGGCGCTCCGGGGAGACGAGCAGCGGGTTTATGTCCATCTCCCTGATCCTGGGCTGTTCCACCACGAGTTGCGAGAAGCGCACGAATAGCTTCTCCAGCGCCTCCCGGTCCACCGGCGCACGCCCACGCACGCCTTTCAGCGCCTCCGAGATACGGGTCCGCTCTATGGTGCGGCGGGCCAGGGTTGTGGTGAGCGGTGGGAGGGCGAGCGCGCGGTCTTTATGAACCTCGACGAGAGATCCACCGGAGCCGAAGAGAAGCACCGGACCAAACTGCGGGTCTGGGCTGCTGCCCAGGATCAGCTCGTACCCGTCCAGGCTGACCATCGGCTGCACCGTGGCCCCGGCGAAGTCCTCCGGCGAATGTTCCTCCTCTATACGCTGTTCCATCTCCTCGTAGGCCCGCCTGACCTCGTCCGCGCCAGCCAGGTTTAACTGCACGCCGCCAACGTCAGTCTTGTGGGTGATGGTCCCCGAGTCCAGCTTGAGGACCACCGGGAAGCCGATGTCCTCCGCCGCTTCGATGGCTTCGTCCACGCTGCGGGCGAGGCGGGTTTCGACGGTCGGGATGCCGTAGGCAGCAAGGAGTTGTTTGGATTCGTATTCGGTGAGGATGGTGCGCCCGCCCTCGCGCACCTGCTCTACGAGTTCGGCGACATTGTCGCGATCCGTGACGCCTTCGGCGAGGCGTGGCGTCTCGTAGATGGCTCGGAGGTTGTACGTGTAGCGCCACATATCCGCGAAGGCGCGGGCCGCCGCGTCCGGGTAGTCGAAGGTCGGAATGCCGGCGTTGTTCAGGATCGCCTCCCCGGCGGACACTTCGGGGCCGCCCATCCAGCTCGCCAGCACGGGCTTGCCGGTGCTCGTGGCGTAAGGGGCGAGAGCATTGGCGGTCGCGGTCGGATCGGTCATATCCTGTGGGGTGAGCACGACGAGGAGGCCGTCGCTATTCGGGTCTCCGGCGGCGGTCTCCAGGGTTTTGGCGTACCGCTCCGGGTCGGCGTCACCGAGTACATCCACGGGGTTGCCGTGGCTCCAGGGGCCGGGGAGGAAGCCGTTCAGCTTCTCCATGGTCTCATCGGAGATGGGCGCGAGCTCGCCGCCGTTGCCGATGAGGGCGTCGGTGGCGAGGACTGCCGGGCCGCCGGCGTTGGTGATGACGGTGAGGCGTGGTCCCTTGGGGCGGGGCTGTTTGCCGAGGACCTCGGCCATGTCGAAGAGGGAGGATATTTCGTCCACCCGCAACACGCCGCTGCGCCGGAAGGCGGCGTCGAGCACCTCGTCCGAGCCGGTGAGCGAGCCGGTGTGGGAGGCTGCGGCTTTGCCCGCTTCCTCGGTGCGTCCCGCCTTTATCACGATGATGGGCTTGGTCAGGGCGACTTCCCGTGCCGCGGATAGGAACGACCTCGCGTCGCCGATGGACTCCATGTACATGACGATGCTCTTGGTCTTCGGGTCGTCCCCGAGGTAGTAGATGAGATCCCCCCACCCAACGTCCATTATGGACCCGACGGAGACGAATGCCGAGAACCCGACGTTCTCCCTGAAGCTCTGGTCCAGGATCGCCGTCAGGAGCGCCCCGCTCTGGCTCAGAAAACCAACGCTGCCTGGGCGCGCGATGTTTCCGGCGAACGTGGCGTTCAGTCCCGAGTTGGGGTTCATCACGCCGAGGCAGTTGGGGCCTATGATGCGCATCCGGCCCCGCCTTCCCTCCTCAAGCACCTGCTCTTCGAGCGCGGCTCCCCCAGGCCCGGTCTCCCTGAACCCGGCTGAAATGATGATAGCGCCCTGCACGCCCGCGTCCACGCACTCGGAGACGATGCCGGGCACGGCTTGGGCCGGGGCCACGATCACGGCGAGGTCGACCTGCTGCGGAACCTCCGCGACGCTCGGATAAGCCTTGATGCCGAGCACGTTCGGACGGCGGGCGTTCACGGGGAAGACCGTCCCCCCGAATGGACTGGAGACCAGGTTCCACATGATCGTGCGTCCCACGCTCCCAGGCCGCTCGGTCGCCCCGATCACCGCCACCGTCTCGGGCCGGAAGATGGCGTCCAGCGGCTGGCGCTCGTAACCCAATACGTCGTGCGCCGGATCTCCGTCCCTCGACCTCTTCATCCTCCGCTCCTCTCATGCCGGTGTGCCCGATCGTTCACAATACCCGCACATGGCTGACTTCATTCTGCATCTATATCGTTAACACATACCGTATTCAGAGCATGTGAACCCGTTGGCCATGCGCGGCGGTTCAACCTCGAGAGCAGGCGGTCCAGGCTCGTTTCGTCCGGGTTACATCTCCGAGGATTCCGAAGGGGATTGCTGGGAATCGTGTTTGCGGACCACGTTTTCCAGGAGGGTGCGGTTAGGTATGCGGTACAGATATCCGTCGCTGGAGCGGAGTGAGATCGAAGCGTACCCCAGTTCCTCGACGGTGCCGTCTATGCCGTTGACCGAGATCTCATCTCCAACCGCCGCTATGTCCCGGACGTAGCGTCCAGCGGCAACGTTGCCCGAGAGCAACGTCAGGCCCTGCCCGATGGAGAGCGCCGCGACGAGGCCCAGGGTGGCGAGGACTACGATGGCAAGGACGACGAGCAGGTAGGTCTCGATGCCGAGCTGTCCGGCGGCAAGTAGCGCGGCAATCGCGACCACGGTCACGAACGTGACGCGCCGGAACGTGCCAGCTCCCCTGAGGTCGGCCTGCGCGGCCTGGTTGGCGACCAGCTCCGCCAGGCGCCCGGCGGCCATCACGCCGGCTATCAGGATGACGAGGGCCACCAGCGCCCGTCCGGCGAGGTTGACGATACCGTCCATGGTGGTCTCCAGGGAAGAGAGCCCGAGCACGCTGAGGGCGGCGGCGAGGCCGGTGAGGATGACGCCCCAGAAGAGCACGAGGCCGATCAGGCGCGACGGGCCACCCGTGTAGCCGAGTTGCCCGAGGGTGTTGGAGATGCCGGCCTGTTCGAAGAGACGGTCGAGGCCAACGCCCTCCAGGAAGCGGCCCGCCAGGCGTTGCAGGAGCCGGGCTATCAGCAGCGCTGCCAGGAGCACCAGCACCGCGCCAAGCAGCCGGGGGACGAACTCGCCCAGCGTGCCCATCAGGTCGTCGAGAACGTTGGTCACCCTGAATCCCTCCTAGCCTCCGGAGCCCGCGGGCCGTGTCTCCCGTAGGCCGAAATAATAGACGAAAGCGTCCAGGTAAGAACGCCCGATCCCGCCAAGAAGGGTCTCCGCCTGCCGCAGGAAGGCGGAGACGTAGGCCCGCCTGACGGCGTGTGAGATCGCCACCTGCGGAGTCTCTACCGGCTCCTGCCCTAAAGTGTCGAGCATGACGAGCATCCTGGCGTACGATTCCGCCAAGCGCCGGTAGTCCGGGCGCTCGAGGATTAGACGCTCCGCCTCGCGGGCCTCGTCGCCCCCGATTTCTCCGGCGGCGTAGTTCCCGATCAGCTCCAGCGCCTCCCAGCGCCCGTCCCCGTCATCCCAGAGGGGGCTCATCCTTCACCCCCGTCCTGCTGGGAAAGAACGACGAGCAGGGCGGCGCGTCCGCGGCTGACCCAGCCTTTGGCCGTCCCTTCCGGCACGTCAAGCACCTCGGAGATCTCCGCGTACGACAGGCCCTCCATGTGCCGTAGAACCAGCGCGGCCCGGTGTTCGGGCCTGATGTGTTCGAGGGAGGCTTCGATCTCCGCCCGCCGCTCCCCGCTCAGGGCCGCCGCTTCCGGGTCGGCCTCGCCGCCTGGCGGTTCGGGCAGGAAAGGCAGTTCCTCGTCCACTTCGCGCTCCCACCGGCGGGCCTCCTTGCGGCGGGCGGTAAGGCAGGTATTCACCGTAATTCTGTAGAGCCAAGTGCTGAAAGCGCTTTCCCCTCTGAACTTCTCTATGTTGCGCCAGACCCGGATCCAGACCTCCTGGCTCGCATCCTGGGCCTGCTCCGCCCCGGATATCCTGAGCGCCACTCTATATACGAGACTCGAATAAGCCCGAACTAGTTTCGTGAAGGCGTCGGCGTCTCCCCTAGCGGCACGGACCGCGAGATCCCGGTCTCCCGCGCTCAAGCGGTGTTTCCGGCCGGGTGGGATGGGATGGCGATGCGCGATCGCATATCGGTCTCCAAGATAGCAGACCCACGTCCCCGAAACCGTAGTCCATTACCTCGGCCCACATCACCCGCCCGGAGCTTCGATCCTCCACGGCAACCTATCCATCCGCGCAGCGCGCAGAGTGCCTTCGCGGGACGCGATGCGATCGCAAAACGTCCGAAATTCGGGATCGTGAGGCATAGTGAAAAGGTTCAAATAGTATATAGCGCCTGCGGTTTCAAGATATGTGTTCCGCAGTCCTCGGGATCGGGAGAGGGGGAGACAAATGCGCCACAAAGTAGCTCTGTTGGGGACCGGGGAACGCTGAGCTCTTCGCGGCGTTCTGTGCGGTATTGATCGTGGCTTCGACCTTCCTTGGTCGTGATCTAGTCCTGCTGGGAGTCTTGCTGCTCGGGGCCATGAGGCGGATCAGGAAAAGTTAGAGACCGGGCCAGACGGCGGAAAGCCGAAGGACGAAAAGCCGACTGGTGCAAAGGATTCCAGTAGTGTATGATGCCGCACGATTCGCATGGTCCTGCCGAAGGACTATTGTCCTTGTGGCCCGGATCACGTGTGGCGAGGTGGATGGCCTGTGTACCGATACTCTCGAAGGGGAGAAAAGGGGGGACGATTAAGTGATAATGGATAGAGCAAGAAATCTCGATGGAGGCTTGGTCGGCTTGGCCCTCCTTGTATTTGGAGCGATCATGACCGCTTACATAGTGCTACTCGCTGTTTCCGCAAACGCGCAGCCTGCGTTCGGGGACCCGGTTACGGTTACCAACGGAAGCAACGCCGGAAACGATGCTACCCTGATCGATAGCGGAGACGTTCTTACCGTCGCCGGGAATTACCAGGTTCAAGCGGGTGCATCCGTAACCGTCGAAGACGGCGACGGCACCCAGGCCACGTTCACCGACGGTGGGAACGCCGACTTTACGACAGACACGAACGGGAACCTCATAATTACGGTCACTGGTGATCCGGGTGCCACCGGCGGCTCAGTTCCGGGGCTAAGTGTCGAGGGGGCCACGGTTGTTTCCTCAACCGGCGTGACCGATGCCCAGGAAACGACAGGGCCGGGCGAGACAACAGGACCGGAAGAAACCACGGTACCGGACGAGACAACAGGACCGGACGAGACGACCACGGAACCCACCGAACCGACAGAGCCAACCGAACCTACGGAGCCGACAGAGCCGACAGAGCCCACCGAGCCCACAGTACCGGACGAGACCACGGGGCCGGTGCAAGGCGGTTGTACGCCGGAGACTTTCCTTACTGGCAACGTGGAGTTGCAGGGCATATTCCAGCCGCATAGTGCTAAGCTGCGCGTGGTTTACCAGACCGAGAACGAGAATGGATCGCTGAAGATCCTGATCAAGAACGCGGATACCGACGAAGTACTCTTGAACAAAACCATCGAGGGCGCGCAGGGCGACATCATAATTGAATCCGTCAAACCAGGGGACAACTACACGATCACCACCACGCCCACGGATCAGGTCTATGAGGTGACCGTCGAGTCGGTCGGCGGGCCGGTCGATTGTACGGAACCGCAGGACCAGAACGACCCCACACCAAACGACACTTCGGACAATCCGGTGCCAACTGATCAGAACAACGCTGGCCCGGACGATGTCGTCAAAGACACGATCCCGGACAAGCCGCTTCCCAACACAGGCGGACCTGTGCTACTTCCTGCGGCCGCGCTGCTTCTGGCATCGGGAATTATGGGCTTTGCGATAGTGCGACGGCGCACCTGAGCCACAGCGGCAGGGCGGGCGGAGGCTGATGCTACTGACGGTCGGCAAGTACCTGATGGCCGCCGCGTTGACGCTCGCGGTCGTCACGACGGTCTTCGTCATACTCTTCTTCCGGGAGAAGCCGGAGCCGGTCTCCGCCGCTGAGCCTGTCGCGGAGACCACCGCGGAGACGGTGGGGTCCGAGGACTACTCGCAGCCCTGGCTGCACATCCCGGACCCCGAGCCTGCCGCGGAGACCGGGAAGACAGCTACCAGGTCCGAAAGGGCCGTCTCCGGGCTCGGGAAGGCTGTATCCGGACTCGGAAGGGCAGCCTCTGGGACTGCGGAGGCGTCCTCCGCCCCAGGCGAGGCGGCCGGGACCGGATTGCTGGATGAGGGAGAATACGGACCACTGCCTGACAGGCAGGATCTCAAGGTCACGAGGCAGCACCGGCGCTTCCACCTGGCTCCGGGGGCGATCATGGGCCTCACGGTGCCGAAGATGCGCATCTACAACGCCCCGGTCTACGACTCCGACCGCCAATGGGCGCTGGATAACGGCGTCGCCCACGTCCCTGAAACCTCGCTGCCGTGGGACGAAGGCTCCCAGAAGAACGTCTACCTCGCCGGGCATCGCCTGGGCTGGCCTGGGACAGGGAGCCACCTGATCTTCTACCGCCTCAACACGCTCGGGAAGGGCGACGTAGTAATCCTCAAGGACCGGCGCGGAAGAACGTACCGCTACCGGGTCACCGAGTCCTTCATCGCCAGCCCCTTCGACTCCTGGGTGATGGGTCAGATGCGCGGACGCGACATGGTTACCCTCCAGACCTGCACCCCCATTCCCACCTTCGACAAGCGCATCATCGTGCGCGCCGACAGGATCTGAGCCCGCCTTGATCTCCTCCCGTGCGGCGGTGGGAGGAGAGAGGTATTCAGCTACCGCCGAGACTGATAGATACTCTTTGTGTTCCTGAAAATAGGCGTCGTCATGATGTCCCTGGCGCTCGTGCTCGCGGCTGGCACCGTTGCTTTCGCCACGGCGCAGAACAGGCACGAGCGGAAAGCCCCCGTGCATGCCATCCCGCCGTCCGCGCCGGAGCCCACCGCAAGAACTGTAGATGAACCAGAGGACTACTCGCAGCCCTGGCTTGACATCCCGGATCCCAAACCGGTGCCGCAGCAAAAACTGCGGCAAAATCACAAACCGAAATCGAAACCAGAGCCTGAATCAGCGTCGAAACCGGAACCCAGGCTGGAAGCTGTAAGGCCAAGACTGGAACCCGAAGCAAAGCCGGCCTCGAAGCCCGGGCCGAAACCGGAGACGCAGGATCAGCCTGCAGACGCGAAACAACTAAGGGCCAAAGAAATAGTCAGGAAGGCTTCCAGGGTGCGCCGGTACGATCTCCCCGCGTGGGCGAAGATGGGGCTTACGATCCCGGCCCTTGGCATACATGACGCGCCGGTGCGTAGCTCTGTCTCCCAGGCGGCGCTGGATGCGGGCGTGATCCACCTGCCCGAGACCTCGCTGCCGTGGGATGAAGGCCCCAGGAAGAACGTCTACCTCGCCGGACACCGCCTGGGCTGGCCCGGGACCGGAAGCTGGCACATCTTCTACCGGCTGCCAGAGTTGCGGCGCGGGGACGTGGTGGTGCTCAAGGGTCCCAGGGGCAGGGCATACCGCTACCGGGTCACGGAGAAACTCCTAGTCGGGCCCGAATCCAGGTGGGTGACCAAGACGGCGCCGGGCAATGACATGCTCTCGCTCCAGACCTGCACCCCCATCCCCACCTTCCAGAGGCGCCTGATCGTACGCGCCGAAAGGGTGATGCCCAGCCACGCGAACACCGGACACCACGGATAACAGAGCACCACCGCCAGAGATGTCACGGCGCAGCGGGTTCCAGCGGCGGTTGTTCTGGAATCGGCTGTAAGCTAAGCGGCCTCTTCCATGTCTTCAGAGTAGGAGCCGGAACGGGCCGCCGCGTTCATCTTCGCCCTGTGCCGGAAGGCGCTCTGGGCGGCCTCCACGTTCTCCGCATTGCCGCCCCAGATCTCCATCGGCTGCTCCTGCAACGCCCTGGCGTACGAGAACGAGAGCTCCCAGGGAAGCTGGCCTTCGTAGAGCTGGTTCATCGCGTTGAGGTGCTGTGTGGCCTGAAGCGCGGTCTGGCCGCCGGAGAGGAACGCGATGCCTGGCACTGCGGCTGGCACGCTCCGCAGCAGGCACTCGACCGTGGCCCTGGCGACCTCCTCGACACCGGACTGCTCGGCGGCCTCCTTGCCCGAGATGACCATGTTCGGCTTCAGGATCATGCCGGATAGCTCCACGCCGTGATCGTACAGGTAGCCGAAGGTGCGGTTCAGCGTCCACTCCGTGGTGGCGTAGCATTGCTCGATGGTGTGGTCCCCGTCGATCAGCACCTCAGGCTCCACGATGGGGACGAGGTCCGCCTCCTGGCAGAACGCGGCGTACATCGCGAGGGCGTGGGCGTTGGCGTCCACGCACCGGTCGGTCGGAATGCCGTCCCCGATGGTGATGACGGCCCGCCACTTGGTAAAGCACGCGCCCATCTCACGGTACTCTTCGAGCCTTCCGGCAAGCTTGTCGAGACCCTGGGTGAACTTCTCGTCAGGGGCGAGGGGCATGTCTACGGTGCTTCCGTCCACCTTGATGCCTGGTATCACGCCCTGCTCTTCGAGCACTTTAGGAAGCGGCGTGCCGTCGGACGCCTCCTGGCGGATGGTCTCGTCGAACAGGATCACCCCTGACAGGAACTCCCCGATATCCGGCGTTGTGAAGAGCATCTCCCGGTAGTCGCGGCGGTTCTCTTCCGTTGACTCGATGCCCACCGCGTCGAACCGCTTGCCTATGGTGCCGAAGCTCTCGTCGGCCGCCAGGATGCCCCGGCCCGGGCCGACCATCTCTCTCGCCGTCTCCTCCAACGTTTGCAGGTTCATCTTGCCTCCTTTCGACTTCCAAGGTTTTGTATTCCCCGATTATCCGAAAGATAACGCAGACCGAAGCCCGGTCTTTCGGCGTGATACGCTCAACGGGATTGCACGTCAACGCCGTCCGGCGGGAGGAGACCATGAGCAACCGGCTCGCAGACGAGACCAGCCCTTACCTGTTGCAGCACAAGGACAACCCCGTGGACTGGTATCCGTGGGGCGAGGAGGCCCTCTCTCGCGCCCAGGAAGAAGACAGGCCCATCCTGCTCTCCGTGGGATACTCCGCCTGCCACTGGTGCCACGTTATGGAGCGGGAGTCATTCGAGGACGAGGCGACGGCACGGATCATGAACGAGCACTTCGTAAACATAAAGGTGGACCGCGAGGAGCGCCCGGACATCGACTCCATCTACATGTCCGCCGTGCAGGCCCTCACCCGTGGCGGTGGCTGGCCGATGACCGTATTCCTCACCCCCGACGGCGCCCCATTCTACGGTGGTACGTACTTCCCGCCAACACCCCGGCAGGGGATGCCCTCGTTCCAGCAGGTCCTCGTCAGCCTCGCCGACGCCTATGAGAACCGCCGCGAAGAAGTCCTCAAGAGCGCCGACGGCGTCCGCGAATACCTCCAGGCCACCACTGGCGCCGCCCTCCCAAAAGCGGAGAACCCCAAGACGGAGGTACTGGACAACGCCGCCAGTTCCTTGCTCTCGCAACTCGACCGGCGGCACGGGGGTTTCGGTGGCGCGCCCAAGTTCCCCCAGGCAATGAACCTGGAGGTGCTTCTGCGCCACCATCACCGCACCGGCGACAAAGATGCGCTCTCCGCGGTGGAGCTGACGCTTCGCAAGATGGCCGATGGCGGTATCTACGATCACCTCGGCGGAGGCTTCGCCCGCTACTCCGTAGACGCCTACTGGCTCGTCCCGCACTTCGAGAAGATGCTCTACGACAATGCCCTCCTCTCCAGGCTTTACCTGGAGACGTTTACAGCGACGGGCGATACTTTCTACCGCCTCGTCGCCGAGGAGACCCTGGATTACGTACTGCGCGACATGACCAGCCCAGTAGGCGGTTTCTACTCGGCGGAGGATGCGGACTCCGAAGGCGAGGAAGGTAAATTCTACGTCTGGACGCCGTCGGAGATAAGGGAGGTGCTGGATCCCGAAGAAGCGGAGCTTGCAATACGCTTCTGGGATGTGACCGAACGCGGCAACTTCGAGGGCAGGAACATACTGAACGTCCCGCGCTCGCAGGAGGCTGTCGCATCCGAATTCGGGCTGTCCAGGGAGGAACTGTGGGACCGCATCGAGAAGGCCCGCCGGCAGCTCTTCGAGGCGCGCGAGAAGCGCGTGCGTCCTGCGCGAGATGAGAAGATACTCGCGGCGTGGAATGGCCTGATGCTCCGCTCCTTCGCCCTCGCCGTAAGGATCACGGGCCGCCAGGACTACCGCGAAGCCGCCGCAATGAACGCCGCGTTCCTGATCGAAAGCCTCAAGAAAGACGGTCGACTCCTCCGTTCGTACAAGGACGGCAGGGCCCGCTTCAACGGCTACCTGGAGGACTATGCGATGGTAGCTGACGGTCTGGTGGCGCTGTACGAGGCGACCTTCGAGGAACGCTGGCTTTCCGCGGCCGGAGAGCTTTGCGACGCCATGAACGAGCTGTTCTGGGACGGGGAGCGGGGAGTATTCTACGACACGCCCGCAGACCACGAAGAGCTGGTCACCCGCCCGCGCGACGTGTACGATAACGCCGCGCCATCAGGAACCTCGGTTGCGGCCGAGGTGCTGCTGCGGCTCGCGCTCCTCCTCGACCGCGACGACTACCGCGTCAGGGCGGAGACGGTCCTCGACTCTTTGGGCGGCGGCATGGAGAAATTGCCCGGCGCGTTCGGCCGGCTCCTGGCGGCGCTTGACTTCCATCTCTCGCGCCCGAAGGAGATCGCCGTCATAGGCGACCCGGAATCAGGAGATACGAAAGTCCTCCTCGAATCCGTCTTCGGCCGCTATCTGCCGAACAAGGTAGTCGCGGGCGGCGCGCCGGATGGCGGGGCAGCTCTCACGATCCCGCTGCTCACGGACAGGCCCATGCGCGATGGCCGGGCCACGGCCTACGTCTGCGAAGGCTACGCCTGCCAGAGCCCAACGACCGACCCGGAGGAATTGCGGGGGCAACTGGGCGTTGAGTGAGTGCGGCGAAGTGAAAAGGTGACCAGATGGTGCGTCCGGAGGCCGAGAAGCTCGTCGAGTTGGGGCCTCTCCCCGACGAAGAGATGGCGACCGTGGAGGAGCTCAAACAGTGCGAGGCCCTTCTGCACTTAATAGAGCGTCTTGTGACCGCCGAGGAGGCAAAAGCGCTGGTGGGATTGTTCGGTCCCGATGGCTGCTACGGGCTGACTTGGAGCCTCTTGCACCTCATCGAGACGGCACCGGGCTGGCTGCTCTGGGAGTGCCTCCCGCAAGATTCGGAGAACGAGTGGATCCAGCGGCTACGCCTGAGATTGGAGAATGTGCGGAGGTACGGTATGGAGTAATGTCGCCGGCGAAGCCTACTGCCGGGTGCGACTGTGGGACGAACCCAGAGATCTAATCTGCTTCGACGAAGAGCGCCTGGCCGGAGCGCGATGTCGCCAGGCGCTCTTCTCGTGGTTCATGGCCGGCGCCTTTCTCCTGTGCCACCGATTATACGATCTCTCAGGCGGGCACCCGGCGCGTGAAGAGCGAAGATCGCCGGTGGCCTACCTGCGGAGCTCTCTCAGATTGTCCCAGAGGACGTAGAGGCCGATGACCAGCACGGCCAGGATGACGGCCTGCCAGAAGAACTCGTAGGCCAGAACGAGCGCGGAGACGACGGCGAGGCCGATGTTGACGGAGATGATCAGGTTGGTCAGCCGCCCCCTGAAGCCCGCTTCCACGAAGGCGAACAACGCGATGCTCACCACCAGCGCGCCGGTCAGGTGCTCGCGCTCGAACGCCACGATGGCGACCAGGCTGATCAGGACGAGCCCCACGCTCAGCGCCGCCCACGCTTCGGCCACCCGGCCCGTGCGCAACTCGGTATCCGAGGCGGGCTGGTGGGCGTGGGTGATGTGGGCCCGAAGCGGGCCCAACTTGCCCGCCTTCAGGCGTTCCTCGTGTTCCCCCAACGACTTCCCGATGGTCTCGTCGGTGGCCAGCTCCTTTCTGAGGCCGGCGACCTCCGCCGATAGCTCCTTCAGCTCCGCGACTCTGGCCTCGAAAGGGTTGTCCATGTGGGACTTGCCGCGCATGGCCTCCACCTCGACGCCAAGTTCTTTGATGCGCAGGCTTTTGTCTTCGATCTCCTGGCGCAACTCTTCCCGGCGCGCCTCTATCTGCTGTTGGCGGACCGCGAGGATCCTCATCCCTTCGTCCCTGGTGGGAACCTTGTCCAGCCCGGCCCAGCCGACGGGGTCGTGCCACGCCTGGGCCGGGCTCTTGTCCCGCCGGTACATGGGGCCAGCCGGTGCGTCCTCGCCCTCGAACGGATCTCGTGTGTAGAGGCCCCAGAGCCCCCGGTACTCGCGCACCCACGCGGGCTCCGGCTCCTGCATCAGGCGCGGCGGGTCCCACTCGCGGTCCTGCCCCGGACCAAGAGAGAATCCGTCTCCCCGCGCGTAATCCACGAACGGGATGGTGAAGAAGTTCGTCCGGACCGTCGATGGCGGATCCAGTGAGTACTGGCGGAGCTGCTTCTGCCAGAAATTGGTCATGGCGCCGGTGACCCTGGATAGCGGACCCGGAAGCCGGATGGGCAACTCCGTCAGGTATTCGCCGGGCGCGTAGAAGCTGGCGTGGGAACCGGCGCCCACGTAGACCACCATGTGTTCCCCGACCTTATCCACCTCCGGGTCGTCCCAGCGGCGGCGGAGGTTGTCCCCGGTGTACTCGTGGGAGGCGTAGGCAACCCACTCTGGGACGAACTCTCCGGGTTCGGGCTCGGAGAGGAAGATCATGACTTTCTCCCAGTCGGCCTCGTGGTCGTTGGCGCCGAAGAACCCGCTCCGCCAGTCGTTGAAGGCGTAGAAGAGCCAGTACTGCAGCACCGTCCAGCCGTTCTGGCGCATCACCCTTCCGTGATAGACGTAGCGTTCGCCCTCGTCCATGATCCTGCCGTACGCAACGGAGCCAGCGGCGGTGGATTCTCCCGGCACCCGGCCCCTCGCAAGCAGGGCTATCTCATAGAGGGCGTCCGCGAAGCGCGAGGTGTACCCGACGCGGGCCAGACGTCCCTTGCCGGTGCGGAAGATTTTCTTGGTCTTCTGGTCTCCTTCCGTCAATAACCGCCTGCGCCGCAACTCCTCGCGCGCCCCGCGCGAATACACCTCCCTGAAGCTCCTTGGGTCCGTGAAGCGCAGGTAATGTACAGCCCCGAACTCGTCCAGGGGTTGCTGGGCCAGCGTCTCCAGGGTCAGCTTCCCGCGCGGGACCACGCAGATGGGCTCCTCGTTGCCCCGCTGCACCCACAGGCTGCAGGCCCGCACGTAGGAGGCCACGTCCAGCGGATAGAATTGCTCGCCCCGCGTGAAGCGCAGGACGGGCTCGAAGCGCCTCAGCAGGGCTTCAGCAGCCTCGTGGTTCATGAGGTGCCCGGTCATTAGTGGTTGCTCCCGCCGACCGTGTCGTGGCGGGAATGGAAGAGCGAGCGCACCGTGCGGGAGTTGAGGTAGAGGATGATCACGATGCTGGAGAGCATGATGGGATACACGTAGACAGGCGTGTTCTCGGCGGAGTAGAGCCAGAGGCAGACCACCAGGCAAAGACCCTGGGAGATCGCCGCGAGCAACCATCCTCTGTGGGCTACGATCATCAGGCTGAGCGCCGCCAGCAGCGCGAGCCCGGCGGACGGGACGAAGAAGATCGCGGCCACGTCGCTAATACTCCGCTGGGCGTTTGCCGTGATTTCGCCATTCTGGGCCATCAAACTGAGGTCCAGCAACTCGTAAGCCAAGAGCCCCGCAAGCCCTGCAGCCTGCAGTACCAGCAGCAAACCGGTAAGGCGCGCCGGCCGGTAGCGGGCCTTCTGGACGCGCTCAAAATCCTGCTGCCTCTCCGGTTCGTTGTCCCTGGCTACCGTTTCCACACCTGCGTCTCCTCCTGTGCACGAAGCATGGGCATTGTAGCCTCTAAAGCCGCCCGCCTCGACGGTCTCCGAGATGGAGCCGCAAATGCGGGCCCGACAGTCGGACGTTCTTCAGGTATCTTCGCCGGGTTCCACTTTCTCCTGCAGCTCTCGCAGCGTCTGGAGCTCGGCCCTCAACTGTGGGATTTCTTCGCCGGACAGGGTCCCGAGGTTCTCCTCTATGCGATCCAACCTCTCCTCCAACCAGGAGTCGCCGGAGCCTTCGCCACGACTGGCGTCCCGCAGCATCGTCCGCAGGTTCTCGGTGGATTGTTCGTAGAGATCGCCGCCAGGGATACGCCGGATCAGGCGTTCTATCCCGCTCCTGAAGAACAACCCGAAGATCGCGACCACGAGGAGGGCGCTGCCGAAGCTGGCGACCATCTCTATCAGCACCTCCCGCAGCACGACCTCCGGGCCGAACAGGCGCGACACACCGACGATGACGGCCCCGAGGACGGCGAGCGCCACGATGCCGGGGACCGAGATCAAGCGCGATAGGTTGGAAGATTGGCCGCCTTCGGACATGGGTTCCTTATCCGAAGATCGAGAGCGGCAGGTAGGAAGAGACAATCCAGTTGGGCTGGTCCACGATCTCGCTGATCTTGAGGTCCACCGCGAGGCTCGCCAGCACGTACGCTTCTATCGGCTCAATGCCGTAGGTTTCGCTTATGTGCTCGACCATTGCCCGCAGGGAATCTTTCGCCGCCTCCATGAGGTCAGGGTTGACGCCCATCGTGGCGTACCAGCCAGCGCCCTCGGACTTCGGCGTTAGCGAACCCGGCGTCTGGAACTGCGGGGCCGGGATCGTCTTGCCCTTGATCAAATTGAAGCGCAACGAGGCGTACATCGGGCACTCGATGCCGGTTACGCAGACCTCGCCGTCTCCCTGGGCGGCGTGGGCGTCGCCGCAGGAGAAGAGCGCGCCAGGCACCTCGACCGGCAGGCGCAGCACGGTGCCTTTGGTGAGGTGGCGGGTGTCCATGTTCCCCCCAAACGGTCCAGGCGGCATGATGACGGGCTTGTCCGGGCCGGCCTGGCTCACGCCCATCGTCCCGAAGAACGGCTCTATGGGGATGGCGATGTCGTCCTTGAACAGCGTGTAGTCGCCGTTGGAGAGATCGAAGATCTTCAGGTAGGCATCGGGGAAATCATCGGCGAGCAGGCCGAAGCCGGGGAGGACGGCGGACCAGCCCCAGCCTTCGGTGTGGATGTCCAGGATCTCCACTTCCAGGGTGTCGCCGGGCTCGGTGTCCTCCATCGCAACGGGACCGGCCAGCGGGTAGAGGCGATCCCAGTCCAGGCTCGCAAGAGCATCGGTGGTGGAGTCCGGTGTGATCTGGCCGTCCGACACCTCCCTGGTGTGATAGACGACGGTGTCGCCCGGCGCCACGGTGACGGCGGGCTCCAGCTCGTTGTCCCAAAGGTAGTGGACCTTGTCGTTGGGGAAGTAGTGCGTCTCCGGCATGGCCTGATCTCCCTTTCCGCTCGCCTGTGCTGCGCAAACTTAATCAAGAGCCCGCGCCCGTTGCAAGCCTCGGAAGCCATAACTACGCTTTGGCAGGCCGCACGATGACGTAGGCGCGACGGAAGTCCACTATCTCGATATCATCGCCCGGTTCCAGCGGCGGTGCATCCGGGTCTTCTGGCAGAGCCCTCCAGAGTTCTCCGTGCACGAAGACCATGCCGCTTGAGGAACCGGAAACCCCGACCCGCACGGTGCCGATCTCCCCGATCATGCCCTCCCGGCCCGTCATGGCCTGCCACCGGCGCGACCTGAGGATCGCGAACCCGGCGCCCGCGCTGAGGAGTATCACGATGACCAGCGGCACTACGAGCGCGTAGAGCGGGATACCGAACCGTTCCTTGAAGCTCAGTGGCTTCTGCACGATGGCCGCGCCTGCCATCTCCAGCGTCAGGTCCTTCGGCTCCACCGATGCGCCATCAACCGCCTCCAGGACGGATCTCAGGTCCGGCTGGACGTACTCGACCACGCCCCGATCCAGGGCTTCCGAAGCGTCCAGCGCCACCGCGTCCCTTACGGCGCTCTCGGCCCACGCTTCGTTGCGGCCGTGCGCCTCCGCCAGCCCGGAGATGAAGGCCGCCGCGTCGTTGGTCACCTTCTCGCCCATGTCTCCTGGGATGTCCTGCCCGAAGGCGTCAACCGGCGTCGCCGCCCCGAGACGGGTCTGCGGGGCCATAGCCGCAACGTCGCTCCCCATCATTATGAAAGTGCCGGCGCTCGCCGCCCGCGCGCCCTGTGGGGTCACGTAGGCGATGACCGGAACCTCCTTCGCGGCGTTCATATCCTCTACCATCTGCTGTGTCGCGTCCAGCCTTCCCCCGGGCGTGTCCAGCGTCACGACGACCGCCCTGGCGCCCGCGTCTTCGGCCTCGGAGACCACACGCCCCACGTACTCCGCGATCCGCCCGTCAATCTCACCGTCCACCCGTGCCACGAACACTTCCGAATTATCAGCCTGGGATATCGCTAGTCCTTGGAATACCGCCACGGCGCAGGCCGAAGCCAGGACCACGATCAGCGCGAGGAAATAGGCTTTATGGCGCCTCATACGAGCATGATTCTACTATCACGGCCGCGTGGGGAAGGTCGATACGATGCTTCCAGAGCCCGCTCGATGTCCGTCCGCTACGAAGGAGTAGGCGTATGCCGTATACGAAGTTCCGGGAAGCGCAACAACGAGGTTGGGTGAATACGCACAGGAGTAAGGGCCGGAGGGCCGCACTTCGTCGCCCGCCTCGCGCCCACGCCGTTCCGCTGTTCCCGCAATCGCATAACGGCCACTAGCGGGTATACATGGTCGCCACCCGACTGGCACACGCCGCCGGGTCATCCAGCCAGGGGGTGTGCTCGCCCGCCATCACCTCGAAGCGGCCGTGCGGCATCAGCGCTGTCCTGGCCCGCGCGTCAGCGATGGCCTGTAAGCGGGTGTCGCCCTCCCCCCAGAGCACGAGCACCGGCCACGCGATGTTGCGCAACTCGTCGTCACTGAGGGCGTACTGGCGCGGTTTCGCATCGAAGCCCCGGAACAGCTCCCGCAGCTCGCTGGAGACGGTCGTCGCATACCCGGCCCGGTGCGTGGCCCGATAGGTCGCACGCACGAGGCCAGGATAGGCCCGGACTGCGGCCTGGCCCATGGTGCCCGCGAGGATGCGCCGGTAGGCCGCCTGGGGCCACGGCATCCAGAGCATCAGCGGCCCCAGCCCAGGGCGCGCCAGGAGGCGCAGCGCCTCGATCCGGGCGCCGAAAGCGACGGCCGGGACCCCAATCGCGACCACGGAGCGCACCCGCTCGGGCGCGGTGAGCGCCAGCCACAGGGCGAACATGGCGCCTTGCGAGTGTCCGACGACGTGCACCGCCTCAAGCCCGAGCGCATCGAGGCAGCCGGTCAGCATCGCATCGAACCAACCCCGCAGATCGACGCCACGAAAATCGACGGTGTCAGCCGTGCCGTGCCCGGGCAGGTCAACCATGATGCAGCGCGCCCCCGCCAGGCGGTGGACGAGCGGCGCCCAGTGAGCGACGCAGTGGCTGAACCCATGCAGGAACAGCACCGGTTCCCCGCGGCCGACCTCCGCCACGCGCAGGCGCAAAGACGGTTGGATCAGCGCCAACGGCCGGACGGTGGGAGTCGATCCGAAGCGGCGAAAAAACCGCGCTTCGGCATCGAGGTAGGCCGGATTCCGTGGCATCTCGCGTTCCTCCTAAACGTAACGTGCATATCTTAGCCCCTGCGCTGGTAAGAGCACAAAGCATGAACCGGATGCGGATACCGCCAGCGAACTTCTGAGAACGCTGTTCATCGGAAGTCCTGGTTGCCGAGAAAGAATCCTCTGAGGCTGTATGAAAAGTGGTTCTCGGAGGGTATTTCGCTACTCTAGCACGCATGAGAAAGAGATACCCTACGGACCTTTCCGACGCCGAATGGAACTACATCGAACCTCACCTGCCCGCCCCC
>Ga0081539_10001636_pt1 | contig 36507 bp, 38 predicted proteins | sample TabmetS4T2R2_FD_71023 | JGI IMG/M metagenome (GOLD analysis project Ga0081539, IMG submission 71023) | Tabebuia heterophylla rhizosphere microbial communities from the University of Puerto Rico - S4T2R2 | ecosystem: Host-associated > Plants > Roots > Rhizosphere ... | reverse complement strand
TCGCGGCGAAGCTTGACGGCCGTGAGGCTCTCATCCATCGCCACGTCGGCGTAGGTCAGCGACTGGCCGGCCTTGATCGGCTTCAGGAGTTTTACGTTGTGCGCCAGGCCGAGCGGCAGGCTGCCGAGGCCGGTCGACTTCTCGGCCGGGAACAGCTTGCCGTAGACCGTGTAGCCGCCCTCGCCGTCTAAAATCTCGCCGGCTGAAAGGTCGCGCTTGGCGGTAGCGATGACGTCGGCGTGGAAGCCGATCGGGCAGCCGGTCGGCTCCTTGCGCAGGCCGATCGAGGCCACCGACATGCCGACTTCCAGGCCGATCAGGTGCCAGCGCTTGTACATCACGGAGTAGCGGCCCGACGGATCGGTCTGCAGCATGTACTCCTCGAAGCAGTTCTTCTGGTACTCCGTCGCCGCCTCGAACACGACCCACACGCCCTTGCGGATCTCGTAGGGGATGGCGCGGCCGTCGCGCTCCAGCGAGCTTGCGACCTCGACCTGGCCCTTGTGATGCAACTGGCCGCCCTCGGACGCCGGGCGCATGACGAAGGGCAGGTCCTCGACCGAGCAGGGCGGGAAGGCGAGCCCGTCCGGCGCTGGCGTCAGCCCCGTGGCGTTGGCTACCGCCGTACTCTCGATGGCGGGTTTCGAGCCGTCGAGGAAGGAATTGAACATCTTGGGGTTCAGCCCGCCGCGCTTGGCCTGCTCCTCATTCAGCCCCCAGTACGTCCACACCGTCTCGGGCGTCGATTGCGCGTAGTGCGGCAGCCACTTGTGGCCGCGGCCGGCCGCCGTCACCTCGAAACCCGAAGTGCGCGCCCAGTCCACCAGCTCGCAGATCAGCGCTGGCTGATCGCCATAGGCGAGGCTGTAGATCACGCCGGCGGCCGCGGCGCGCCTGGCCAGCAGCGGGCCGCAGAAAGCGTCGGCCTCGACCGTGACCATGACCACGCTCTTGCCATGCCTGAACGCTTCCAGCGCGTGATCGACGGCGGCGATGGGATCGCCGGTTGATTCGACGACGATATCGATGTCGGGCTGGCTCACCAGGGCGCGCCAGTCGTCCGTGAGATGGGTGCTGCCGTGCTTGCGCGCTTCGGCAAAGGAGCCGGCGCCGGTCACTTCGGGCTTCCAGCCCAGCCGCGCCAGGTTCTCGCGCGCCCGGGGAGGCGAGAGATCGGCGATGCCTAAAAGGTGGATGCCGGGCGTGGTCGGGATCTGCGACAGGTACATGGAGCCGAACTTGCCGGCGCCGATCACGCCGATGCGCAGCGGCTTGTTCTCGGCCGCGCGCGCCAGCAGCATGCGATGGAGACTCATACTTTCCTCCCAGAACCCTGATTATTCCGCCGCGGCCTTGCGTTGCGCCGCGCGCAGCACGGCATTGTCCTCCCACGCATCGATCGGCGTGAAGTCGCGATGGGCGATGTATTCCGGGCGCTTGAAGCGGCGGATGGCGTTGCTGACCGCGTTGTAGGTGACGTAGATGATCTGGCGGTCCCAGGGCGACATGTTGGGCGGGCTGCCATGCACGAGCGTGCCGTGGAAGAAGATCGCCGAACCCGGCCCGCCCTTGGGCGCCACGATGCCGCCCTGCTCGACCAGCTTGGCGATGGTGTCGTTGTCGATCACCCACAAGGGATACGACGTCGTGGTGAGGTCGTGCTTGGCCTCGATCGCGCCCTTCTTGTGGCTGCGCGGGATGAACCACAACGGCCCGTTGAACTCGTTCACGTCGTCCATGAACACCGCGAGGTTCATGGCGCGCGCCTCGGGCATGTCGTCATCGGCCTTCCAGGTGCCGTAGTCCTGATGCCATTGCCAGACGTCGCCGTCGAAGGCGGCCTTTCCGTTGATCTTGAACTGATGGATGTAGGTCTTGTCCTTGAGGAGCTGCTCGGCCGGCTCGACGAAACGCGGATGATGGATCAGCGCCTCGAACACCGGATGATAGGTGTGCACGGCGAAGGCAGTGCGCACGACGTCGCCGGTCTTCTCGCGCACGTTCTCCTCGCGGCGTTGGGCGAAGACCTCGGGCACCGAGGCTTTCAGGATCGCCGTCTCCTCGGCCGAGAAGTAGTTGGGGAAGAACAGGTAGCCCTGCTCGTCGAAGCGCTTCAGTTGCTCAGAGGTGAGCTTCATGGCGTTCCTCCTGGCTTGTCATGGCGCGGCTCAGGCCGCGCGGGAAATCACGGCTTTCAGGCGTCCGGTGAGGATGTCGGCCATCTGCTCGGCATGGCCGCGGCAGAGCTCCTCGGCCTCGCGCACACAGCCGGCCTCGAGCGCGCGGAGGATGCCTTCGTGCTCGTCCCACACGCTGACGCGCAGGTCGCTCTCGCCGAGGGCCGCCGCCATGACGCGGCGCAGATGCTGCCAATGCGGCTGGGCGGTCTCGCCGATCAGCGGATTGCCCGAGGCCTCGTAGATGAAGAGATGGAAATCGATGTCGGCTTCGATGACCGACGGCACGTAGCCGCTGGCCACGGCGCGCCGTCCGACCTCGAGCAGGCTGCGGCCGCGCTGCGCCAGGTGCGGCGTGTAGTTGGCGGCCGCCAGCCGCGCCGCCGCGCCGTCGAGCGCACCGCGCACGACATAGAGATTGCGCGCCTGCTGGACGTCGAGCGGCGCCACGCAGACGCCCTTGCGGCCGGCATCGATCAGGAAGCCCTCGCGCCTCAGCAGCATCATGGCTTGGAGCACCGGCTGGCGACTGACGCCGAACTGGTTGGCCAGCTCTTCCTGGGTGATGCGAGCGCCGGCTTTCAGTTCGCCGGAGCAGATGGCGTCCAGGACGGCGTCGTGGACTTTTTCGCTGAGATCGGGTTCGGGCAGGAATGGGCGCATGCTCTGTATACAGAACACGGAATCGCGTGAGTCAACCGCCTAGCGGTCGCAGGCGCGAGATTACAGCCCGCTGTCATCCCGAGCGTAGCGAGGGACCTTTCTCGTGGCTTTAAAGGCCCCTCGCTTCGCTCGGGTTGACAGCTTTAGCGGACCTTCAGGCCCTTTGACGCGATCACGGGCTTCGCCCGGTCCGGATAGTCGGTGATCAGGCCGTCAACATTGAGGTCGATCAGCGCCGCCACGTCGGCCGGATTGTTCACGGTCCAGGGGATGACTTTCAGGCCAAGCCCTTGGGCTTCCTTCACATTCTCGGCCGTGACGTTGCGCCAGAAGGGCGACCACACGGCGCAACCGGCGGCCCTGGCGAGGCGCGGCACCGAGCCGCCATGGGCCGCGAGATCGAGCCCGAACAGCCAGGGCGAGGGCTGGTTGGCGCGCCGCACCGTGTCGAAGTTGCTGCTCTCGATCGACAGGCACGCCGTGGCGATCTCGGGCGCCAGCCGGCGCGACGCGAGCAGGCCGCGCCAGTCGAACGACTGGATGGTCGTGCGCGCCTCGGCCTTGGCCTTGCGGATCCCGGCGACGGCCAGCTCGGCGAACCGCTCGGGATCGAGCGTGAGGTCGGGCTTTCCGGGATCGGTCTTGATCTCGATGTTGAAGCGCACGTCGGGCCCGGCCACGGCGAAGACCTCTTCCAGCGTGGGGAAGCGCTCGCCATCGACCGGTTTCTGTTCGGGAAACTGCTGGGCGTATTTGCTCGCCGGGTTCAGGCGGCCGATGTCGTAGCGCCTGAGCTCGTCGAGCGTGAGCGTGCGGATCGGTGGCCCGGCGGTGGCGAGCCACTGGCCGTCGCGCCGCGTGAGATCGGAGTTGAGGTAGGGATCGTGGCCGATCACGACGACGCCGTCCTTGGTCACCGCCATGTCGGTCTCGAGCGTCGTCACCCCGAGATCGAGGGCGGTGCGGAAGGCGGCCAGCGTGTTCTCGGGCGCGAGGCCGCGCGCGCCACGATGGCCCTGCAGGTCGAAGGCGTGGGCGGAAAGGCTAAGCGCCGAGATTGCGCAGGCGAGCGATGCGATCCTCGATGTCGGGATGGGTGGCCAGCAGCGCCGAGCTCGTGGCCGTGAAGGTCTGCACCGGGTTGACGATGAAGAGATGCTGCGTGGCACGGCTCACTCCGGGAAAGGGCTCGGCCTTCTCGGCGAGCTTGCCCAGCGCTGAAATCAGTCCGTTGGGATTGCGCGTGAACTGCACCGACGTGGCGTCGGCAAGGTACTCGCGCTGGCGCGACACCGCCATCTGCACGAACTTGGCGGCGATCGGCGCCAGGATGGCGACGACGATCAGCAGGATGATCAGGATGACGGCGCCGCCGCCTTTCCTGTCGCTGCTCGAGCTGCGGTTGGGGCGGCCCCAGGCGAGGCTGCGCAGCAGCATGTCACAGACCAGCGCGATCAGGCCGACCGTGACGCCGACCACCACCATGTAGCGCGTGTCAAGGTTGGCGAGATGGGACATCTCGTGCGCCACCACGCCCTGCAGCTCGTCGCGATTGAGCGTGTTCAAGAGGCCGCGGGTCACGACGATGGTGCCTTTGGCGGGCTTGCTGCCGGTGGCGAAAGCGTTCAGCGCGTCGGTCTCCAGCACCATGACCCTGGGCATGGGCACGCCGGCCGCGATCGACATCTCCTCGACCACGTTATAGAGCTGCGGCGCGTCGGCTTTTTCGATCTCCCTGGCGTTGGCCATGGCCAGCACCATCTTGTCGCCGAAGGCGAGCGAGATCGCGCTCCAGCCGACGCTCACGGCGGCCATCAGCGCGGCCACCGCCACGCCGCCCTTGCTCAAGAGCGGCACGGTGCTCGACGACTCGGTCTCCAGCACCCAGCCGATCATGTAGCCAAGCAGTGCGGCGAGCGCCGTCAGCGCGGCCAGCAGCACCATCGTGTTGCGCCGGTTGACCTGCTGCGCGCCGACGAAGTCGGTGGTGGCCATGGCCTAGCGCAGCGCGACCTTGGGCACCTCGCGCTCGGCGTCGGGCATGCTGAACAGCTCGATCGGGCCGAAGCCCAGCGACGCCGCCGCCAGCACCGCCGGGAAGCTCTGGCGGCGATTGTTATAGGCGTTGACCGAGTCGTTGTAGAACTGGCGCGAAAACGCAATCTTGTTCTCGGTCGTCGTCAGCTCTTCCTGGAGCTGCTTGACGTTGTCGTTGGCCTTGAGCTGCGGATAGGATTCGACGAGGGCAAAGAGGCCGCGCGTCGCCTGGCTGAGGGCCGCTTCGGCGGGGCCAGCCTGGGCGGGATTGCCACTGGCGGCGACGGCGGCATTGCGCGCCTGGACGACCTTGGTGAGCGTCTCCTGCTCGTAGCCCATGGCGTCCTTTACGACTTGGACGAGGTTGGGAATGAGGTCGTGGCGCCGTTTGAGCTGCACGTCGATCTGGCTCCACGCGGTCTGCGCCTGATTCCGGCCGCTGACCAGCCCATTGTAGACGGCGATCGCCCATAGCGCGACCACCACGAGAATGCCGAGGAAAATCCAGAAACCCATCTTTCAAGCCTCCTTGCCGCGACGCCGAGTTTAGTCATGATTGCGGCCATACCGGGAGGACTAATCATGGACGCGACAGCCCTACTGAAGGAATTCTGCTCGGCCGTGGAGCGCCGCGACGGCAAGGCTTTTGCCGATTTGTTCACCGAGGACGGCGTCTATCACGACGTGTTCTACGGCGATTTCAAGGGACGCCAGAAGATCGCCGAGATGATCGACGACTGGTTCCACCGCACGGCCCGCGACTTCCGCTGGGACATGCACCGGCCGGTGAGCGACGGGAAGATGCTCTATGCCTACTACACGTTCAGCTACGTCTCATTGCTGCCCGAGGCCCAGGGCAAGCGCGTCGGCTTCGAGGGCGTCTCGATGATGAGGCTCCAGGACGGCAAGATCGCCGACTACAGTGAGGTCGCTAATGTCGGCCCGGCGTTCGTCGACCTGGGCTTCGCGCCCGAGCGCACGTCCAAAATCCTGGCCAAGGAAGCTGCGCACCTGAAGACGCAGGCGGAGTTCAAGCGCCACGTCTCATGAAGACGATGAGTCAGCCGTTGTAAGCCCTGCTCCCGCTATCCCGCAGCCACAGCCGCACCAAGAGCCGCTTGCGCTCAGGCTCCGGCCAGTCGCGGAACGCCGTGCGCTTGTGGCCGAGCGCGCGGTTGTCGATCAGCTGCATCTGGCCCGGCTGGAACTGGAAGCGCGCCGACATGCCGGGCTCGTTCAGGATGGCCTCGAACGCTTCGAGGGCCGCCGCGCCCTCGTCGTCGAGCGGCACGCCGGCGAGCTTCTGGCCGTTCTTCACCTGGAAGTGCGACAGCCGCGCGATCAGACGACCGTCCTTGTCCTCGAGCATCGGATGATGGGTCGTCATGACGTCGTCCGGCGCATGCTCGCGCTGGCGGTCGAAGTAGAACGGCCGATAGAGCCGCGGCAGCAGCTCGGGATGGCGCTTGCGCATCTCCTCGTGCGCCGTGGCGAAGCTCACGATGCCGCTCAGGCCGCCTTCCATCGCCGTACGCAGGCACATCAGGCCGACATAGTGCGGCGGCACGTGGTTATAGCTGTTGTCGGTGTGGAAGTTCTGCTCGGCGTTGGTGACGTCGGGGCGGACGCCGTTGCCGGGCGGCCGGCCGAGATCGGTGACGTCGTAGATCGAGGTGCCGTCCCACTTCTGCGCCACGGGTCGTGCCACCAGCGAGGCGAGCAGCCACCACGCCGCCCGCGCGCCGTCTGCGGACCAGCGCTCGACCGGCAGGCGATCGACGATGGCGAAGCCCGGCCCGTCGTCAATGGTGCGCTTGACCTCGCGCATGAAGGCGCGCGAGGCGCTGAGGTCGAAGTCGTCCGGCCGCAGCAGCAACAGGGGCAGCGGTTCGCGATCGAGGGAGCCGACGATGCCGTCCAGCTCCTTCTCGACCGCATCGGGCAGCGCCATGCGCCCGGCGCTCGCGGACAGGGTGTCGCCGCGCCAGAGCAACCGTTGCGGAAGCGCCTGGCCGATCATGGCGTCAGTCGCGCAGCAGCTCGTTGATCGACGTCTTCGACCGCGTGCGTTCGTCGACCGTCTTCACGATCACCGCGCAGTAGGTCGAGGGCCGGTCCGGCCCGCCGCCGATGTTGCCCGGCACCACCACCGAGTAGGGCGGCACCTTGCCGACATGGATCTGGCCGGTGGCGCGGTCGACCACCTTCGTGGTGGCCGAGATGAACACGCCCATCGACAGCACCGCGCCGGTGCCCACGATCACGCCTTCGACGACCTCCGAGCGCGCACCGATGAAGCAGTTGTCCTCGATGATCACCGGATTGGCCTGCAGCGGTTCCAGCACGCCGCCGATGCCGACGCCGCCCGACAGATGGCAGTTCTTGCCGATCTGGGCGCACGAGCCGACGGTCGCCCAGGTGTCGACCATGGTGCCGGTGTCGACATAGGCGCCGAGATTGACGAAGGCCGGCATGACCACGACCGACGGCGCCACATAGGAGCCGCGGCGGATCACCGAGCCCGGCACGGCGCGGAAGTTCGCCTTGGCGAAGCGCTTGGCGTCCCAGCCCGTGGTCTTGAGCGGCACCTTGTCGAACCAGGGGGCCGCGCCCATGCCGGGGAACGCCGCACCACCGTCCATCGGCACGGAGTCATAGAGGCGGAAGGAGAGCAGCACGGCTTTCTTCAGCCATTGATTGACGACCCATTCGCCGCCGACCTTCTCCGCCGTGCGGAAGCTGCCGTCGTCGAGGCCCGCGATCGCGGTCTCGATGGCGTCGCGCACGGGCCCCTTGGTGGCGCTGTTGATGGTGTCGCGCGTCTCCCACGCCGCGTCGATGGCGGTCTCAAGCTGCTTGCTCATCGTTTCCCTCGAAATGCCGCCGGACCATAGCGTTGGGAGGCAGGGAGTCAATGTTCCGGCTATGCTGTTGCATGGCCTACAAGATCCCCGAATCGGTGCTGGTGGTGGTCCATACGCGACAACTCGAGGTGCTGCTGTTGCAGCGCGCCGACGGCGGCTCGTGGGGCGACTGGGGCGCCTGGCAGTCGGTGACGGGCTCGCGCGAACCGGACGATCCCGATCTCGAGGCGACGGCACGGCGCGAGCTTCTGGAGGAGACCGGTCTCACGGTCGGCACGCTCACCGACTGGGGCCACATCAACCGCTACGAGATCTGGCCGCAATGGCGCGCAAAGTACGCGCCCGATGTCACGCACAACACCGAGCACGTGTTCGGCTTCCTGGTCGACAGCGCGACCGTCGCCACGCTCGATCCGGCCGAGCATGTCGCCCAGCTCTGGCTGCCCTGGCGGGAGGCGATGGAGCGGACCTTTTCGCCCACAAATCGCGAGGCGATCAGCCAACTGCCACGGCGGGTTCTCGGGCATACTGGCCCTGCATGACCTCAGCCCCCAAGGAAGCGTCGAAGCTCGGCCAGTTCAGCTGGGCCTTGTTCGACTGGGCCAACCAGCCCTTCTTCACCGTCGTCACCACCTTCATCTTCGGCCAGTACTTCGCCAACACCATGATCGGCGATCCGGTGAAGGGCCAGGCCGAGTGGGCCTTCACCCAATCGACCTCGGGCGTGATCATCGCCATCCTGAGCCCCTTTCTCGGCGCCATGGCCGATGCCGGCGGCCGGCGAAAGCCCTACATCCTGTTCTTCCAATGCCTGGTGGCCATCGGTTGCCTCTCTCTATGGTGGGCCTATCCGCATCGTCCCGACCTCGTGGCGCTGATCAGCTGGGCGGTCGTGGTGGCGACGATCGGCGCGGAGATGTCGATCGTGTTCAACAACGCGCTGCTGCCCTCGATCGTGCGGCCCGAGCGCATGGGCTGGCTGAGCGGCTTCGGCTGGGGGCTGGGCTATTGCGGCGGCCTTCTGGCGCTGTTCGCCGTCCTGATCGTGAGCCGCCCATCCATGTTCGGCCTAGCGGCCGACGACCGGCCGCTGTTCGGGCTCGATCCGCAGACCTACACGGTCGAACGCCTGGTAGGTCCTGCGTCGGCCGTGTGGCTGGCGCTGTTCGTGATCCCGATGTTCCTGTTCACACCCGACGGCGGCCCGCCGCGCCGCATGTCGCTCGCAGAAGCCGCGAAGGGGGGCGGCCGGGCGCTGCTGCACACCGTGATGAAGCTCGGCCGCTATCGCAACGTGCTGCTCTATCTCATCGCCTTCATGCTCTACAACGACGGCCTCGCCGCCATCATCGCCTTCGGCGGCGTCTATGCCGCGGCGATCTTCGGCTGGGACACGGTGACCATCGGCATCTTCGGCATCATCGTCACTATCTTCGCCATCCCCGGCGCGTTCCTGGGCGGCCGCCTCGACGATCGCATCGGCAGCAAGCGCACCGTGCAGCTTGCCGTGCTGGGCGTGATCATCGCGACCCTGGGCATCGTCAGCCTCAGCAAGCAGGGCGTCCTGTTCGTCGTGCCGGCGCCGGAGCTGTCGCCGACGCGCGGCCTGTTCGGCTCGTTGCAGGAGCAGGTGTTCATGGCCTTCGCGCTGCTGCTGGGCTTCTGCATGGGACCGATGCAGGCGGCCAGCCGCACCATGATCGGCCGCTTGGCGCCGCCGGGTATGGTCGGCGAATTCTTCGGCCTGTTCGCGCTGTCCGGCCGGGCGACGGCCTGGATGGCGCCGACGGCGATCGGGATCATCACGATCGCGACGCAGTCCAATCGCCTCGGCGTGGCGTGTGTGCTGTTATTCCTGGTAGTCGGCTTCGTCCTGCTGTGGTGGGTCCGTGAGGAGCGCGCGCCCGCTTAGCTGGAGGGCCGCACGCCGAACCACGGGAACCCCGGCACTGGCGGCGGCAAGCTGAACCTCGCTATGCTCCCAGGCGCAACAGCCTTGGGAGAAGCCGCATGATCACCGCCATCGTGAACTTCAAGCTTCCCGCGGACATCGACGCCAGGAAGGCCGCCGAGCTGTTCAAGGGCTCGGCGCCCAAGTACCGCGGCATGAAGGGCCTGGTGCGCAAGTACTACCTGTTCGACGACACCCACCGTATCGGCGGCGGCGTCTACCTCTGGAAGAGCCGGGCCGACGCCGAGGCGGTCTACACGCCGCAATGGCAGGCCTACATCGCCGAGCGCTACGGCGCGCCGCCGGACATCCGCTACTTCGAGACGGCGGTCGTGGTCGACAACGAGAGCGACAAGATCCTGGCCGAGGCGGCCTAGCCGGAAAGCAATGATGGGTCCCGCTGGTTCCAGCTGGACCCATCATATTCAGTGCCTGCGTCAGGCCCTGGCCGTCGCCGGCCCGATGACCGCCGACACCTCGGTCACGAGATCGGCCGGGAAGCCGCCCTCGCGGGCGTGGCGTCGGATGACCTCGGCGCTTTCGGCTTCGTGAACGCAGTAGATCTTGTCGCCTGCCACGTAGCTGGTGACCCATTTGTAGGGCACCCCGAGGCCGGCAACGACATCGCAGGACTTTGCCGAGATGCCCCTCAGTTCATCCTGGGTGAGCTTGTCGGCGCCCGGGATGTTACGCTCGATGACGAATGTAGGCATTGCTGTTCCTTTCCTTGGTTGAACGTCGATAAAGTCGTCTCTGATCGTTGGACGCGGCGTTGAACGTCTGCCGGGTCGCAGCGCGGTCGCGTCCCACGCCTCGTCCAACGCCCGTGGCGGAGCGTCGTCGCATGAAGAGGCAAGTCCGGTTGCTGGGAACGCCGGCCATCGTCGATGACGAAGGCCGATGCCAGCCCGTGCGCGGCCATCAGGCCTGGGCGTTGCTGGCGCGTGTCGTCCTTGCGCCGCGTCCGCTCAGCCGCCAGGCCCTCGCGGCCGAACTTTTCCCGGAGAACGTCGATCCGCTGGGCGCCGTGCGCTGGGGGCTTGCGGCGCTACGCAAGGCGTTGAATGCATCCGATTGCCTGGTCGGCGATCCGATCGAGCCGCGGTTACCGCCGGGGACAGAGATCGATCTGTGGCAGCTCGACCAGGATACGTTCGATGTCGGCCAGGCAGGCGACCTGCTCGAAGGAATGGAGCCGCACTGCAGCCCCGAATTCTCGGTCTGGCTGCTGGCCGAGAGGGCGCGCATCCGATCGATCATCGACGGCAGGATCCGTCGCGAGGTCATGCGGGCCCTGGCCGTCGACGATCACGCGCGCGCCGTGCAGCTCGCCGAGCTCGCCGTGCGGCGCGACATCTATAACGAAGGCGCCCACGTGCTGCTCGTCAAGGGTCTCGCCGCGTCAGGCAGCGTCGATGCTGCGCTCACTCATGTCGAGGCGACCGAGCGCCTGTTCGCGGCCGAGCTTGGCGTCGCGCCGTCGCCCGCGCTGCGCAGCGCAGCGCGGCGCACCGTGGCCTCGCCGCCGGCCGGTGTGTCGCCACAGGCGCATATCCGCTCCCTCATGAGGTCGGGCCTGGCTGCCTTGGCGGCCGGCGCCACCGATGCCGGCATCGAGAGTCTTCGCCATGCCGTCGCCGACGCCGAGAAGGCCTCCGATCGCCATCTGCTGGCCGTCACCACGCTGGAGCTTGGCAAGGGACTGGTCCATTCGGTCCGCGGCTTCGACGACGAAGGGGCGATCCTGCTGCGGCGATGCACCGAGCTCGCCAGCGCCCAAGGTTACGCCGAGGTCGCCGCCGCCGGCTTTCGCGAGCTCGGCTATGTCGAGGCGCTGGCCGGCCGCCGACCGTCGGCTGCCGACTATCTTCGGGCTGCCCTCGAGGTCGCGCGGACACCCGACGAGCTTGCCGCCATTCATGCCTTCATCGGCTTCAATCTCGTCGATTGGGGCAAGGTCGTGGACGGGCTTGCGCACTATGCCATCGCCCTCGACAAGGCGCGCACGGCAGCCGACCGCCAGCGCGAGATCTGGTCGCTGGGGCTGGGCGCGCGAGCCCAGATCGCCATCGGCGACATCGACGTCGCCGACCGCTGGCTGCACGACTGCCTGCGGCTGGTCGACGAACAGCAGTGGCTGGCATTTCGCCCCTGGCCGGTGGCGCTGCTGGGCGAGGCCGCCATCCGCCGCCGGGAGAAACCGGCGGCGCAACGCTCCAGCCTGGAGGAGGCTTTCGCGCTGAGCTGCCAGTTGCGCGACCCGTGCTGGGAAGGTGCGGTCGCCCGCTCGCTGGCGCTGGGCTTTGCCGCGGAGGGCGATCCCGAGACGGCGCTGGGCTGGCTCGATGATGCCCGGCGACGCTGCGTGCGTGAGACCGATGTCTACGCCGCGCTCGAGGTCGAGATCGTCGCCAGCAAGGTCGAGGTCGTGCACGCCCTCGGGCGCAGCGGCGAAGCGATGGCGCTTGCGCGAGAGTGGCTGTCGCTCGCAGCGCGGACCCACATGGACGCCCATGTCACGCGCGCCGCGGCCTTTCTGGCCGACTAGCTGGAGCGCGTCTACTGCTTGACGATCTCGACACGCCGGTTCTTGGCTCGTCCTGCTTCGTCGTCGTTGGTCGCGACGGGGGCGATCATGCCGGCGCCGGCGGCCTTCAACCGATCCGGCGAGATGCCGAACTTCTGGATCAGCTGGTCGACCACCGACTTGGCCCGACGCTGCGAGAGGCTGACGTTGTAGTCGAACACGCCGACATTGTCGGTGTGTCCGACGATGAAGACCTTGAGATCGGGTTGGGCCTTGAGCAGCTTGCCGATCTCGGCGAGCGACGGGGCCGATTCCGGCTTGAGGTCGGCCTTGTCGGTGTCGAAGTACAGCCCGTAGAGCGCCACCCGTCCGGTCGCCGCGATGTCCTTGGCCATCTTCGCGGCGTCGACCGTCACCATCTTCGATTCCATCGGCTTGTCCTCGACGACGTCGAGCAGGACGGCGACGCGATCCTTGGTCTCCGGAAAGGCGGTGCTGCGATCGACGGCAACATACAGCGAGACCGCGACGGGACCTTCGGGGCGCGCCAAGGTCGCGGAAAGGTAATGCGGTTCTGCCGGCACGTTGAGGGCGACCTTGGACAGGTCGTTGTTCTGCAGCGCATTGGTCGGCGGATAGAGGACCCGGTAGAGCTCTGCGCCGACCGACTCGCACTGCTCCTCGCCGGAGCACTTGAACAGGATGGTGAAGCCTTTTGCTAAAAGCTCGTTCTCATAGTTGCGGAACACCTCAAGCGAACTGCGCGTCTGTGGCGCGAGATAGAGCAGCCTCGTGTGCCGGCCTTCCAGTTGTCGGACGGAGTCGGCGGCGGGCTGCCCGTTGTCGCCCAAGGTCAGCTTGCCGACGATGAGCTTGGCCGTATCGAACGGCCGGCTGTCGTAGCCGATGAGACGCGATCCCTCGTAGCGTTTGATGAGGGGAAAGTCCTTGGCGCCGGGTACTTCCTGTTGGGCCGCAGCGCCCGCCGACCACAGCATAATTACGGCGAGAGCCATGGTTCGGCAGCCGCGAATCACGTTCTCGGCACGGGACATGCGATCCTCCAAGGTCGACGCGGTGTACTGTCTGGTCCATGAGACCATGCCCATCGTGGCATGCCTGTGGGAAATGTCACAGCACCGGGCCGCACAAGCGCGCTAATGCGGCCTTGTCGATGCCGAAATCCGGAGAGAGACCACTCCTGCTTTCATTCGTGGAGATGTCATCGGATGCGCCGTGCTTTTGTATTGCTTGTGCTGTTTCTCACTGCCTGTGAAGGCAGCTTCATCCGCCCCGAGGATCTTGGCCGCAAGGTCGAGATCAACAAAAGCTACGAGGCGCGGGACACCTGTCTGAAGCACAAGGCCGCTGATGGAATGGCAAGCGCCGATCCGGCCGAGCTGGCTTCCACGGCCGCGCTCGGCTGCCAGAGCGAGACCGACCGGCTGATCGCGGCCGCCAACCCCGACGGCGACAGCAAGGTGACGGCATCGATCCGGCATGACACCGAGTTCCGCGCCCTGAAGTACGTCCTGCAGGCCCGTGGGCTGACGGCCACGGTAAGCCACGACTGATCAGGTCACCGTGGTCTTGCCCTTGAACAGGCAAAGATCGTTGACCACGCACGCGGGACACTCCGGCGTGCGCGCCTTGCAGGTGTAGCGGCCGTGCAGGATCAGCCAGTGATGCGCGTGCAGGCGGTATTCCTCGGGCACGCGCTTCAATAGTTTCAGCTCGACCTCGAGCGGGTTCTTGCCCGGCGCAAGCCCCGTGCGGTTGCCGACGCGGAAGATGTGGGTGTCGACGGCGATGGTGGCCTCGCCGAAGGCCACGTTCATGACCACGTTGGCGGTCTTGCGGCCGACGCCGGGCAGGGCCTGCAGCTCCTCGTGGGTGTGCGGCACCTCGCCGCCATGGCGCTCGATCAGCAACTTCGAGAGCGCGATCACGTTCCTGGCCTTCATGCGGAACAGGCCGATCGTCTTGATGTAGCCGATCAGCTTCTTCTCGCCCAAGGCCACCATCTGCTGCGGCGTCTTGACGATCTTGAACAGGGGCGTCGTGGCCCGGTTGACGCCGGCGTCGGTTGCCTGGGCCGACAGGACCACGGCGACCAGCAGGTGATAGACGTTTTCGTATTCCAGCTCGGTCTCGGGTTCCGGGATCGCCTTCTTGAGGCGGGCGAAGAAATCCGGGATGACGGCTTGCTTCATCAGGGCCATATAGGTTTTTAGCATGACCGAGCAGCCTGTCCCGGCCGGGGACGCCCCGGCCGTCCATTTCGCGACCTCGCTGGTGCCGCATCGCAGCCTGTCGCCGGCGGGCTTCCGCTGGCTGATCCGCGCCGCCATCGCGGCCAACCTGGCGATCGGGCTGCCCATGCTGATCTTCGGCGCCTGGCCGGTGTTGGGCTTCATGGGCCTCGACATCTGGCTGCTGTGGTTCCTGTTCAAGCGCAGCTATCTTGACGCCCGGCGCAGCGAGACCCTGCTGCTGACCGACCGCGAGCTGATCATCGACCGCGTGGCGCCCGACGGCGAGCGCGAGCAGCACCGGCTCGACGCCTACTGGCTGCGCGTCGAGCTCTTGGGCGACGCCGAGCGGCTGGTGGTCACCTCGCGCGGCAACCGCGCGGTGATCGGCCGCTTCCTGGCGCCGGCCGAACGCGAGCGCGTCGCCGAGCAGCTGAAGGCCGCCCTGGCCGAGATGCGCGCGCCGCGCTACCGGCACGATTGGGATGCCCGGTCCTAGGCCGACTGGGGGAGGGCGAGGAGCTCGGGGGCTACGAACACGGCATCGGCCCATCGCAAGATGGCGTGGTTGGCTGAATGGTGTTTCTGGTCGTAAATGCCCTGTTGAGCGTAGCCGAGCGACCGGAGGTGGTCGGCGATATCCCAGAAAGTCGGTTGATTGCGGTACAGAGGCTGGAAGAGAACCTCCAGCGCGATCAGGCGAATGGCATGACGGGCCAGCAGCTCGCTGGCGCCGCGCAGCGCCAGCAGCTCGGCGCCTTGAATATCCATCTTGAGAATGTCCAATCGGTCGAGCCGACGCTCGGCCAGGAGCGAGTCCAGCTTGACCACGCGAACCTCGATCGGTGCCAGCGTCTCGACAGGCGCATCGTAGTAACGCATGTCGCCGACCTCGAGCAGCGAGTGCGCCCCGCTGTGCGACGTCAGGCGAAGGGGCAAGCGGCCGTCTGTTTCCCCAAGGGCGAACGGCAAGAGCTCAACGCGCTCGCCGAATGGCGCAAGGGTCTCCTTTGCGATGGCAAAGTTCCCTGGCTCGGGCTCGAGGGCAATGACGCGGCTGTTTGGAAAGTGCTCCAGGTATTGCACCACCGTGTGACCGTGGTGCGCACCGGCATCGACGACTGACAGCGAAGGCGCGTTCCCGAATATGCCGACCTGTGCCGCGAGCAGGTCCGGCAACCGTGTCGCTAGCGGCTCGCGTCCGCTTGCCGAGGACGGCAACTTCGTCTTCCTGCGGAACATCCGACAAAGCCTATCACGATCGGGGCGGAACGCGCCGCCACCGCGCTTCGATACTCAGGACCTTGAACCGGGTCCGGACGCCATCGGGGGCGACGTTGCGAAAAACGAGAAAGCGAATGTCGGCGCCTTTTGCGGACACGACGATGCTTTGACGGCGCGACATGGCCGTCAGCGTTCGCTGCGGCGCGCAGAACCGTGATGAATCGATACCGGCGAGGGCGATTCCGAGCCTGCCGTCCATGACCTCGACGGCGACCTCGATGGTCACCACGCCCGGTGCCGTATCCGGATTGAGGCCGAGAACGAGGGCATAGCTCCACGCAGCCGCAGTCGTCTCGATGGCAACACCGGTGACCCCGCCAAAATCAAGGCTGTCGTCCTTGCCCAGCACGCGCGAGATCAGGCGCGCGGGCGAAAGGCGCCTGGTTTCGGTTTCCCGTCCGGCGACAACGACACCCGCCTGCACGTCCACCTTGCCGATGAAGCCGTCTCCGACCGGCTGGCCTGCTGAGGGTGGCATGGCTTCGTCGAAGGGTAACGGTGGCGGAAAAAGGAGTTCCAGGCTGCTCACGGCCGGGCCGGCTACGGTGCTGCTGGAGCCCCGCTGCAGCATGAAATTGTCGTTGTCCAGCACCAAGGCTTTGCGGTAGCCGCGTCGGGCCAGCCAGGCGAGCGCCTCCCCGACGCTTTGATTGCGCCGGGCCAGCGCGTGATTCAATTCGACGACCACCACGGGATCCCGGTCGGCCAGCGTGCGTTCCGCGCCCCTCAGGACGTCGAAATCGAAGCTGTCGACATCGATTTTCAGGCAGTCCACCCGTTCGATCCGATGTCGGTCGATGAAATCGTCGAGCGAGTAGAAGGGCCAGGACCTGACGTCGCCGTCCGTTCCCCACAGTCGGTAAATCCGGTCCTCGCGCTCGCCTGTCGTCGCCGCCAGCGCGATCTCGTGTACCTCGGCATTCTCCACCTTGTTGTGCCGCAGATTTGCCCGCAGCATCTCTGCCGTGGCGGTCGGTTCGAAGGCGTGCACGCGCCCCCGGGTTGCCAGCTGCGAAAAGAGGATCGTGTAGTAGCCGACATTGGCGCCGATATCGAACATCGACCAGTCCGGCCGCACGTGATCGACAAACCACCGTTTCGTTTCGAGCTCGCAATAAGGATAGTAGTCGCGGAATTCCTCGTAGTAGGCGACCAGCTCGATCGGATCCCTGCCGGGGATCGTTGTCTCAATCGGATCCAGCATGCTGCGCTTGCCTGTCACGTCAATTTCCGCTCGCCCACGAGAATCCAGCTCTTGCGGATCCAATACAATCGATCGAATTGCGGCCGCCACCGGGCGATGTTTTCGACGATCGCCTGCACGACGCCGAGCGGCGCCAGATTGCGCGACAGGGCAATCGGCTCGGGACAGAAGTCGTGCCAGACGCACAGTCCCCCCGGGCGCAGCACGCTGAGCGCCTTGTCGGTGTCGTTCTCCACGATGTCCGGCGTATGTCCACCGTCGATCAGGACGGTATCGAAGAAATCGGAGGCAAAGCGGTTGGTCTCGAAGTCGCGGCTGTCGCAGAGAAGCTGATGCACACGCGGGCCTAACCCCGCTGCTCGATAGCGTCGGCCGATGTTGTCACCCGCATCGGATGAGGCGTACGGCGCTTCGCCGTCGCCGCCGGACTCGCCCTGCGGCAGGTTGATCGTCCAGATCTCGGCGGCTGTGCTTTGCCCGACCAAGGTTGCACCGAAACCTTCCCACGTGCCGAACTCGAGGTGGCGGCGAGGCTGCCACACCCCCCACAGGTACTCCAGGATCGGCGCGTCGTCGGTCTCCATCTTCCATTGATCGAGCGGTTTGTCCTTTCCAGGCGGCGGCCAGACCGCGGCCGCCGGTCGGCCGTAGAGCGAAGGCAAGTCCTCCACGTCCACGATGCCAATCGAGCCATCCCCGCTCCCTTGGCTCGCCACGGCGGCGAAAGGATCGTCCCATATGCGCCGTGCCCAGCCCACAAGGCGACCGAGTTGCCGGACGTCGATGCTCTTGCTCGACGGCTGGGACCAGGACGCGGTGAAGTTGCCTTCTCCCGGCAGGCGATCGGCCAGGAGATCGAAGACGTCGAAATGCGTCGGTCGTCCTTCCGGATCGCCGTTGCGGAACACCAGAAAGCGGGCGTCCGACGGCTCGTCGACCCAAATGCGCGGACGTTGGATGGCCGGATCGGCCGGAACCATCCGTTCCCTGGAGGCGTAGGTCGAGCCGTCTTCCTTTGTCAGGCCGATGCCGACCCGTCCCTCACGAACACGAACGCAACACTCCACCAGGAGACCGTCAGAGGCCGGCCAGTCGCGAAGGCGTCGCGAATCCAGCTCCAGCGCCATGGCGTTGTTCCAGCGTCCGCGCGGCGTTGTCACCGTAAGCAGGGGGCGACGCTCGATCCAGGGCATGGCGGCCTGCACAAGCTGCCTGGACGATGGCAACCGTTTCCCCGACGCTCCATCGAACAGTCGAGGCGTCTTGCGGATGAGTCCCTTCATGCGCGTCGCCAAGCCGATGAGCTTATCGCCTTCACCCCGCAGTTCAACCGGCCGCAAATAAATGGACGACTTAGGGTCGATCCACCGGAGTGGGCGCAGCAGCTCCTTGCTGTCGAGCGGACAGCAGCGCGTCCGCCATGCGCTCAGCGGACAACCGTGTACCGAGGTCGGTCCAGTGGCCGTCAGTCAGACGATAGGTTCCACGAACACCGTCGAGGACCTCGCGCAAATCCACCACTTGCAGTCTGTTCTGTCGCAGCGCGGCGGCCAGCCGACGATGTCGCGCATCGGCGCTCAACGAGTACGAGAAGTATCGCGGCCACGGACGCCAGAATTCGACATAGTCCGGGTCGACGGCGCCGACGGGGATCAAGGCGATCATCAGTCGCTTGCCGTGCGAGGAGATCAGCCGATCCATCGCCTGCAGCCAGCTCAGCGTCTCGCCGACCATCGTGTCGCCCGCCATCTGCGCAGCCTCGGTGGCGTCGCGCGGGACGGTCCAGTGGCCGGTCTCCCATTCGATCATGCCGGACAGCAGCCAACCGCCGAGATACTCTCGATCGTGGTCGCGGTAACGCGCCGCCGTTTGCAGCCGGCCGCCGCCGCGCAGCAGAATCTCCGTGATCGTCTCCGCGCTCAGCGTGGGGAAGTAGTGCGTCCGCATGTGCCGGATGACCTGGGCGACAGGCTCGGCCGACGGCTGGGCCGCCCATTCGCTCAGCAGAGCATCTTCGCCAGGAATTCCCTTGTTTGCCCGGCCGACCTCGGACAAACGCAGACGGTTGGCAAGGAGCCAGGTGGTGCGCGGCGCGACAGCGCCAAGGAGCGAGGGTGCGGGCAGCTCGTCGATCAACGGCGGCAACGACCATGGATCGAACGGCCTGTCCATCATGTCATTGCCGGCGTAGACGAAGACCGCAACCACATCCGGGTCCAGCGCAAGCGCCACCTTCTTGATCCGCGAGTAGTACTGCCGGGGACCGGTGGCGGCGATCGCCAGATTGATCGCTTCCATGTCACGCAGGTCCTTGGCAACCCATTGGCGCTCGACGAGCGTGGCCAGCGGCGCCGAAAGGTAGTAGCCCTCCAGGAAGCTGTCTCCCACCAGCACCGACCGGAATGCCACGTTCGCGGGGCGCGCGATCGACCGCGGGCGGTCGCGGATCGCCCAGTCATTGTAGGAGGGAATCAGGTCGGGGGTGTCGGCAAGCACTGCCTTGACGTTGACCGTCAGCGCATTGACGGGGACGGGCCGGAGGTCACGCGCCGGCCACGATGGCACCGAATAGGAGGCAATGTACTCCGCCCCGGCCACGACAAGTGCGAGCAACACCAGTCCGTATGCCGGCCAGAACCAGAAGCGCTTTGTCATGACGGCCGCGCACCCCAGGCGAAACCCGGCCGCAGATGCTGCGTTTCGATCTTGAGCATACCGCAACGGTCGCATAACCCGCGCCAACGGCACAATCCAGCACGCCTGGGCAACAAATGCCCGCGTGCGGCGTTCATGCCGGTGAACGCGGTCGCCCTTGGGGGCTCAGCAGGTGCCGGCACGTGCCAAGGCTACAGACGCCGAAGGACGCACTCGTTGCATTGATCTCACAGGCGGCTCAGGAAGCCTGGCGCAAGATAATCGGGACGGTAGGCCTCGACTGGCGTCCGTGCCCGGAGGCGGGATCCAATCCGGAGCTTTCCTATCTGCGGGCGATTGCATGTGTACGCACCGATAGTCTTGAAGCATCGGAGCGGCGGTTCGCGAAATTCCTCGAAGCCCATCCGACGTCCATCTATGCCATCGAGGATCATGCCGCGATCCTGGACAGGTTGGGTTGGCGTGAAAGCGCTCTGGCCAAATATGAGCTGGCGAGAACGGGACGCCAGCGCCTGCAACGAGGAATGCCGGACCGGCCGTTCTTCATGCGTCATCGCACGACGTCGGTTGCCGAGATCAATGGTTATACCAACGTGTTGAGGGCTGGACCTTCGAAGCAGGGCGCTTTTGTCTATGTGGCGCGCGGGCACGCCTACCTCGCAACACGGCGGCCTCGGCTTGCGCTTCTCGACTACGACGCGGCGCTGAAGCTGAAGCCAGATCAAAAACACCTCTTGGTGGCGAAAGGCGAGGCTCTGGCAGCCTTGGGCCGCCATGCCGAGGGCTTGCAGACGCTCGACCGGGCCGTTGCCGAGTGTCCGCTGGACGCCGACGCGCTCGGCAGCCGCGCCATCGTACTCCTGGCGCTCGGTCGCCTCGCTGACGCCAATGCCGATTGGCTGCGGCAGCTCGAGCTGTTGCCACGGGAGCGCCATGACGCGCGAGCCTGCGTGTGGCTGCGACTCGCCAACTATGAAAGGGCCTTGGACGAACTGGAGCCAGCTCTCGAGAGGAGCGCGGACGATCCTTATTTGCGGCTTTACTATCTGACGGCAGCCCGGCGGCTTCGTGTTGCCGTCCAGCCACGGTTTTCCGCGATGGATGCCTGGCCAGCTCCCCTGATCTCCCTCCACGAAGGGGGCCTGACCGAACATGAGGCTTTGCAGCGTGCCGACAGTCCGGCGCGTCGCGCCGAAGTTCTGTTCCAGCTCGGCGTGGGTGCCTTCGGCCGTGACGGTGACGAGGCTTGGCGGTTCTTTCGGCAAGTCGTCGAGACGGCAGGCCCGGATACGATTGAATATGCAGCCGCGCGACACGAAATCGAGAGACTTGGCACGGTCGCGCCGACCATCAGCTTCGCGCCTGCGACACAGCGGGGAATGATCACGGAGGCGACCTCGTGATGATCGGTGCCATGGTCACGCTGGCGGTGGGCGCGGTGCTGTGCTCCGCCCTTGCCACGCTGGGCAACCACGCCATTGCCCGCGAGTTTCGCGACTTCGACCTCAGCAAGAACACCGAGATCCTCATGGATCCGGCGATAGCGGTGCGCTATGCCGAATATCGGCTGGCGACGAACATCTTCTATCGCCAAGGGCTGGTGTTATGGACCCTCCTTGCCCTCCTGGTTGCCTACATGCTGATCGCAGATCTTTTGAAGTTCTGACGATTGCGCAAATCCTTGCCGCCCTAGAGGCCGAGCACGTCCTTCATCCCATAGAGCCCGGGCTTCTTGCCGGTCAACCACTGCGCGGCGTGTAGCGCGCCCGCCGCGTAGGTCTCGCGGCTGAACGAGCGATGGCTGAGCTCCAGCCGCTCGCCGGCGGCTGCGAACATCACGGTGTGCACGCCGACCTCTTCGCCGCCGCGCAGGGTGGCGAAGCCGATCTCGCCCGATGGACGCGCGCCGGTGTGGCCGTCGCGGGCCTTGCGCCACACATCCTCCAGCTTGACCTGGCGGCCGGTGGCAGCGGCGCGGCCCAGCGCGAGTGCCGTGCCCGACGGCGCATCGATCTTGTGGCGATGGTGCATCTCCAGCACTTCGATGTCGTAGCTGGGATCGAGCATCGAGGCGGTCTTCTCGACCAGCGCCAGCAGGATGTTGACGCCCAACGCCATGTTGGCCGCCCACATGATCGGCACCTTCTTCGCTGCCTCGTGGATCAGCGCGGTCTGCGCGGGATCGAGCCCGGTGGTGCCGATCACCATGGCGACGCCCTTCTCCGCCGCGATCCCGGCGTGGATCACGGTGGCGGCGGGCACCGTGAAGTCGATCACCGTGTTGGCGGCGGCGATGGCGGCGGCGCTGTCCTTGCTGATCTTCACGCCGCAGGCTTCCAGGCCCGCGAGCTCACCGGCATCGCGGCCGATGGCGTTGCTGTTTGGCGATTCACTCGCCCCGCCCAGGGTCATGCCTTCAGTGGCAGCGATGCGGCGTACCAGCATCTGGCCCATGCGCCCGGCGGCGCCGACAACGGCGATCTTCATGTCGTCCCCTCCGACTGACATGGCCTAAGCTATTCCATTCGAAGGGGATCGAACATGCTCTTTATGGTTATCGAAACGTTCAGGAACCAGAATGGAAAGGCGGTCTATCGCAAGTTGCGCGACGGGGGCCGCGGCCTGCCCGACGGGCTGAAGTTCGTCTCGAGCTACGTGACGGCCGATCTCGGGCGCTGCTTCCAGCTGATGGAGACCGACGACATCACCCTGTTCCAGCGCTGGATCGCCGACTGGCAGGAGGTCGTCGAGTTCGAGGTCGTGCCGGTGGTCGAAGGCAAGACCACGCGCGAGGCCCTGACGCCGCTGCTCTGATTCTTCCGGACCGCGCGCGTCCTCGCGCGCTCAAGAGGCGCGCGGGGACGCGCGCGGTCCGGAAGAGGATAAGCGCTCCCGTTCACTTCCAGGGATCCGCCACCTTCGGCCAGAACGGCGTCTTGCGCTTGGTGTAGGGCAGCCGCGTGACGTCGGGATCGGCGGCGCCCGGCGAGGCGACGTAGAGGATCTCCTTCGCGAGCCCGACGAAGCCGTTATAGAAATGCTGCGCCGACTTCACGACGACCACGCGATAGTCGGCCGGATCGGCGCCAACCGCCTTGAAGGCGTCGGCATGGAAGGTCTGGGTGCGCAGCGTGCAGATCGCCACGTCGACATGCTCCGATGACAAGAGCGCCATGTCACCCAACGGCACCATCACCGGCCCATAGGGCTGACGCACGCCGCGCGCGATCTTCTTCACCGTGACGTCGAGATCGACCGGATCGCCGCTCACCGCGCCCGACTTGCCGCCGAGCCGCATGCGGACCATCGCCCCCTCACCTGCTTCCTCGGCGATGCGGAAGGCCATTGGATCCCACATCACGCCGAACAGCGCCGGGCCGATCTGCTTGTCTACCAAGGCGCGCAGCACGAAGGTCGAATCGCCTGGTGCGCCGGAGCCGGGATTGTCGGCGCGATCGGCCAGAACCAGCGGCCCGTGATTGTGTGAGGCCACGCGTTCCATCGCCTCGCTGATCGACAGGTACTTGGTGGCGTAGCGCTCGCGGTTGTCCCACAGCTCCTGGCCGAGCTGCTTGGCGAGCCTTTCCGCCTTCGCCTTGTCCCCGTCGGCGACGACCAGGGTGCGCGTGCCGACATCCTCGACGTCGGCGAAGGAGAAGCCGTGGCTCAGCGACACGGAGAGAATGCCGTCCTTGCCCTCGAGTGACTTCATGCGGGTCACAAACTCGCTGATCGGCGGCACCGAGGTGCGATACTGCGCGATCATGCGGCAGTCGTGGCGCGCCATCACCGGCGTCACCTTGCCCAAAACGGTGTCGGCGATGATGGCGAACAGCTCGGCCGCGCGCTCCATCGTGTCGGTGTGTGGGTATTCCTTGTAGCCGATCAGCACGTCGGCGCTGTCCAGCATCAGGGCGCTGAGATGGCAATGCAGGTCGAATTCCGCGCCGATGGCGACCTTGGGCCCGACGATGGCGCGGACCTTGGCCAAAAGGTCGCCTTCGCAGTCGTCGTAGCCGTCGGCCACCATGGCGCCGTGCACGTTGATCAGCACGCCGTCGAGCGGCAGCGCCTGCTTGATGCTGGCTAAAATCTCGTCGCGGAATCCTTCATAGACGGAACGCACCGTCGTGCCCGAGGGGGCGGCGAAGGTCGCCAGGCCCTCAATCACCGTCCAGCCGCGCTTCTCCGCTTCCTTGCGCCAGACATGCAGCGGCGCGGTGAAGTTGGTCGGCTCCTGCTTCGTGGCGTCCCCACGCCACACACCATGCTCCTCATAGGCGCGTTTTCCGGTCGGGAAGGGAACGAACTGGTTGGTCTCGGTGCCGAGGGCGGCGATGAAAATACGCTTGGTCACGATCAGTCCCGATGGCGATGGCAGCCCACGACATGGTCGTCGACCATGCCCGATGCCTGCATGAAGGCGTAGCAGATGGTCGAGCCGACAAACTTGAAGCCGGCCTTCTGCAGCGCCTTGGACATGGCATCGCTTTCGGGCGAGGTGTTGGGCACCTGCTTCAGGCTTTTGGGCTTGTTCTTCTTCGGCTTGCCGCCGACGAAGCTCCACAGGAACTTCGAGAACGAGCCCTCGCGCTCGACCACCGCAAGGAAAGCCTTGGCGTTGCCGACACTCGCCTCGATCTTGCCCTTGTGGCGGATGATGCCGGGATCGGCCAAGAGCTTCGCGAGCTTGGCCGGTGTGTACTTGGCGATCTTCTTCGGGTCGAAGCCGTCATAGACCTTGCGATAGTGCTCGCGCTTGCGCAGCACCGTGATCCAGGAGAGGCCTGCCTGGCAGCCCTCCAGGGTCAAAAGCTCGAACAGCGCCCGGTCGTCCTTCAGCGGACGTCCCCATTCGCTGTCATGGTATTTCTCATAGAGCGGATCGGCGCTCGCCCAGCCGCATCGCGGCTTGCCGTCGGTGCCGCTCACCGTGTCGTGCTTCCAGGCCATGCGCTGACCCTACCCAAGGGCGGCGCGAGACGCCACACTCCGCCGCGACGGAGGAAGCACCATGGCTCAAGTACCCGCCGACCTCAGGGTCTGCATCTTCGACGTGTTCGGCACGGTGGTCGACTGGCGCGGCAGCCTGATCCAGGACTTGCCCGGCCTCGGCAAGAAATACGGCATGGACACCGACTGGACGACCTTCGCCGACGACTGGCGCGGCCTCTACCAGCCGCAGATGCACCGGGTCCGCAAGGGCGAGCTGCCGTGGACCAACATCGACGAGCTGCACAAGGAAGCCTTCGAGATGCTTCTAGACAAGCGCGGCTTGAAGCATCCCGGCGAGGAAGGCTCGTGGGAGTTCACACGCCTCTGGCACAAGCTCAGGCCGTGGCCCGATTCCGTCGAGGGCATCGGCATGATGAAGAAGAAGTACGTCGTGGCCACCCTCAGCAACGGCAACGTCGCGCTCCTGATCAACATGGCCAAGAACGGCGGCATTCCCTGGGACCACTGCTTCTCGGGCGAGACGTTCAGGCACTACAAGCCCGATCCCGAATCCTATCTCGGCGTGGTCAAGACCATGTACCTGCAGCCGCACCAGGTGATGCTGTGCGCGGCGCACAATGGCGACCTGAAGGCGGCGCAGAAATGCGGCCTGTCGACGGGATTCGTGGTGCGCCCCAAGGAGCATGGACCCAACCAGAAGACCGATCTCAAGGCTGACGGCGAGTGGAATGCCGTCGGCGATTCGATGATAGAGCTCGCGAAGAAGCTGGGTTGCAGCTGAACGACCCTGTCGGTCATATTCCGGAGGATCGTCGCGAGCGGGCGCGCTCCGCGCTGACGGCGGCCTTCGGCCGATCGCCGGTGACGTCGCTGGAGCCGATCACGGTCGGCGCCTCAGCCTCGAGCTACAGGATCGAGGTCGGCGGGCGTCCTTACCTGCTGCGTCTCGAAGGGTCGCGGCGGAACGAGGTCCGCGATCCGCATCGCAGCTACGTGTGCATGAAGGCCGCAGCCGAGGCCGGCATAGCGCCGGCCGTGCACCACGCCGATCCCGTGGCAGCGGTGGCGATCACGGATTTCGTGCCGCATCGCCCCATGTTCGACTTTTTGCGGGTGCCGCCTGAGATGGTGCGCGACCTCGGCCGTCTGGTGGCGCGGCTGCAGGCCATCCCGGCCTTCCCGCCGGTCATGGACTATCCGACGATGGTTGGCAGGCTGCTCGACCAGCTCCGCGCGGCGGGCATGTTCGCGCCGGGCCTGCTCGATCCTCACCAGGAATGCTTCGAGCGCGTTCGCGCAGCCTGTGCCTGGGACAGCGGCGCGCAGGTCTCCAGCCACAACGATCTCACTCCCGTGAACATCCTGTTCGATGGCGAGCGCCTGTGGTTCATCGACTGGGAGACGGCCTATTGCAATGACCCGTTGGTCGATGTGGCGACGCTCACGATCTTCATCGCCGCATCGCCGGAGCTGCAGGAGCTGTTGCTGCGATCCTGGCTTGGCCGGGAGCCGGATCGAACCGAGCGCGCCCGCCTTGTCATGATGCGCTCGCTCGGTCGCCTCTACTATGGTTGTGCCGCCAGCCTCAACGCTGCCCACGTGCTGGGCACGGTGGCGCCGGAGACCGATTTCGCTGCGCCGACGGCGGCCGAGTTCGTGGCCGCCGTCGAGCAAGGGCAGCTGGCCGTCGGTTCGCCGGAGGCTCAGCGGCTCGTGGGCAAGATGTTTCTTGTCTCCTTCCTGAGCGGGGTGACGACACCGGAATTCGAAGACGCCCTTTCAATCGTTCGCCAGGGCTGACGCCGTCACACCCCGACCATCGTCAGGTCCTGGAACCAGTGCTGCGCCTGGACGTACGACTTGATCTTGGGCGACAGCGCATGCGGGTTGGTGTCGTGCGCCACCCAGATCAGCACGGCGTCGTCGACCACCTTCTCATGGACCTTGGCGAGCAAGGCGTCCTGCTTGGCGACATCGAAGGTGGTCAGCACTTCGTTGATCAGCGCGTCGACATCCGGGTTCGAGTAGTAGCTCCAGTTCACGCCGACGGGCGCCACCTGGTTCGAGGCGAAGAAACGCGTGATGGCGTAGACCGGATCGGACGTCACGTAGGCGATGTTGTTGGCCGTCACGTCCTTGTTCATGTCGGCCTTGGCGCCGGCGCGCCATGCCGTGTACAGCGCCTCGAGCTCGACCACCTTGAATTCGAGGTCGATATAGACCTCCTTGAACATCTCCTGGATGGCCTCGTTCATGGGCAGCGACAGCATCTGGCCGGTGCCGCCCGAGGCCACCACGAACTTGGTTTTCAGCGGCTGGCTCTTGCTGAAGCCCGCCGCACTCATCAGCTTGCGCGCTTCGTCGGGCGCGTACTTCAGCACGAAGGTGGGCTTGCCGAACCACGGGCTGCTGGGATCGACCTGGCCCAGCGCCGGCTTCGCGAGGCCGCCCAAAAGCTTCACGATGGCGTCGCGGTCGATCGCGAGGTTGGCCGCCTTGCGCAGCCGGATGTCGGTCCACGGCGAGCCCGGCAGCATCGAGGGATGGTAGTTCCAGACGTGCGGCGTGACGTTCTGTTCGACGCGCATGCCGGCCTGCTTCAGCCGCGCCACCGCGTCGGGCGGCGGCGTCTCGATCATGTCGACCGAGTTCGACAGCAATGCGGCCGTGCGGCTGGAATCCTCGGGCGCGCAGACCAGCACCAGCTTCTCCGTTTTGGCCATGCGCTTGGGGTTCCAGTAGCCGTCGTTCTTCACCAGCTCGGCGCGTTCGCGCGGGACGAGGCGGGCGAGCTTGAATGGGCCCGTGCCCGACGGCTCGGACGCCACCCTGTTCCAGTCCTTGCCCTGCTTCTCCCAGTTTGCGGGGCTGCAGACCAGGAACCACAGCATCTGATAGGGGAAGAGCGCGTCGACGGCCTTGGTCTTGATCTCGACCGTCATGTCGTCGAGCTTCTTGTAGGAGGCGATCGACGGCAGGCGCGGCCGCACTTGCGAGGCCTGGCGCTGGTCGAACTGCGGGGCGTCCTTGTTGAACACCTTCTCGAGGTTCCAGACGACGGCGTCGGCGTTGAAGGCCGAGTCGTCGTGGAACTTCACCCCGGGCCGGAGCTTGAAGGTCCACAGCGTCTTGTCGGCGTCGTTGACCATCCATTCGGTGGCGAGGCCCGGGATCAGCTTGCCCGGCCGGTCGGCGACATCCATCTCCCAGGCGACCAGCGGGTCGTAGATCGTGTAGCCCGTGAACTGGTAGGCGCCGGCGCCACGGTCGGGCTGGCCGCTGGTCAGCGGAATGTCGGCCATCGAGATGCCGTAGCGGACGAGCTTCTCCTGCGCCGCCGCCGGCAGGGCAAGACCCGACGGCAGCGCCATCGCCCCGGCACCGGCCAGGATCGAACGACGCGAAAGTCGGATCTTGCGGATCATGAAGGCTCCTGAGGCTAAAGCGTGGGGCGACGCAATCGCCACGGCGTGGCGCGTTCGTAGGCCGCCCCCGCGGCGAAGACGCTGGCCTCGTCGAACGGCCGGCCGGCGAGCTGGAAGGCGAGCGGAAAGCCGTCGGCGCCGAAGCCGCAGCACACCGTCATCGCCGGCTGCCCGGTGACGTTGAACGGCATGCTGAGCGATGCCTTGCCGAAGAAGTGGAAGATCGCCTGCGGCTCCTCGAACTTCTCCGGCGATCCCCACTGGTTGGGTGCGAGGACGAGATCGTAGCCGCGCATGGCGGCGCGGGTATCGAGCTGCAGCTTGCGCCGGAAGCGCAGCGCCGAGAGATACTGCTCGGCCGTCAGGAACGCGCCGAGCTGGAAGCGCCGTCGTGTCGTGTAGCCGAACTTCTCCGGCGTCTCGATCACTTCCTGGCGGTGAATGGCGTGCGCCTCGACCGTGATCACGACGCGGCCACAGATGTGATAGTCCCAGATGTCGGGAAAGACGACTTCCTCGACGATCGCACCCTGGTCGCGCAGCACGCGCACGGCTTCGTCCATGCCCTTGGCCATGTCGGCGGCGAGGTTGCCTTCGTACCAGGTGCGGGCGAGCGCGATGCGCATGCCCTTGATCGAGCGCTGGGTCGCCGCGCCATAGTCGACCTTGGGCGCCTTGGCCGAGCCCTGGTCGTTGGGGTCGTAGCCCGCCAGCACTTCGAGCATCAGCGCGTTGTCCTCGACGGTCCACGCCAGAGGGCCAGCCGTGTCGAAGCTGAACGACAGCGGGTAGATGCCGCAGCGGCTGACCAGGCCGTAGGTCGGCTTGATGCCGGCGGTGCCGCAGAAGCCCGCGGGATTGCGGATCGAGCCGCCGGTGTCGGAGCCCATGGCGCCCATGCACAGCGCCGCGGCGACCGCCGCGCCCGAGCCGCTCGACGAGCCGCCGGGCTGGTGGTCGGTGTTCCAGGGATTGCGCGCCGCCGGGAACGGCTGGTCGGGCGTCATCGCCCCGTTGGCGAACTCGTGCGTGGCGAGCTTGCCCAGGATGACCGCGCCGCCCCCCTTGAGCCGGCGCACCGTCTCGGCGTCGGTCGCCGGCACGTAATCGGCGCGCAGATGCGAGTGGCCGGTCGTCAGCACGCCCTCGGTCTCGTAGATGTCTTTTAGCGCGATCGGAATGCCGTGCAGGGGCCCGCGATTGAGGCCCTGACGCAATTCGATGTCGGCCTGCCTGGCCGCGATCCGCGCGCGATCGGCGGTGACGGTGATGTAGCTCGCGATCTTGTGATCCACGGCTTCGATGCGCGCCAGGAAGGCTTCGGTGAGCGCGGTCGAGGTGATCTCGCCGCGCGTCATCAGCCTGCCGGCCTCGGCGATGCTGAGCGTCGTCAGCTCGGCTGAAGTGGGCTTACTCATCGGCGCGGAACACATGCGGCGGTTCGGCAGCCCAGGCCCAATGGGTTGGGATGCGCTGCATCAATTGCAGCAATCCAACATAGCCCTTGTGTAGATGCTCGATGTCTTCGGCCGTGAGCGGCAGGCCGCTCAGCGCCGCGCGCGCGCGAAACTCCTCGAGCGTTGGTGGTGTCTTGGCGTCCGTCATGTCGTTTCCTTCTGCTGAGGTCATGCAAGCGACATGCCGCCTCATTCGGCGTGCAAGCGCAAGCTTGGCTTGCGGCTTGCATGACTCCCTTGCGAGCGCGCCGTTGTCGGCGCCGAACAGTGGAGCCTCTCATGTTCAAGCGCCTTCGCATTGCCGCCATGGGCCTCGGCCTCGCCGCAGCAACTGCCGTGCCTGCCTTCTCGCAAGGCACTCTGCGCATCGGCATGACAGCCGCCGACATCCCCCAGACCACCGGCCAGCCCGACCAGGGCTTCGAAGGCTTCCGATTCGCCGGCTACACGATCTACGACGCGTTGGTGAACTGGGACCTGTCGAAGGCCGACACCATCGCCGACATCAAGCCGGGCCTGGCGACGGAATGGTCGGCGGTCGAGGGCGAGCCGACCAAGTGGGTCTTCAAGCTGCGCCAGGGCGTGAAGTTCCATGACGGCACCGACTTCGATGCCGACGTCGTGGTGTGGAATATCGACAAGATCCTGAACGACAAGTCGCCCCAGTTCGATCCCAAGCAGGCGGCGCAGGCCCGCGGGCGCGTGCCGACGCTGATCGGATGGAAGGCGGTCGACAAGTACACGGTCGAGCTCACCACGCGCGTGGTGAATTCGCTGTTCCCCTACGACATGTCCTACATCTTCTACTCCAGCCCGACGAACTGGGAGAAGCAGGGCAAGGATTGGGTCAAGGTCGCCCTGCAGCCGGTCGGCACCGGTCCGTTCAAGGTCGACCGCGTCGTGCCGCGCGAGCGCCTCGAGCTGTCGCGCTTCGACGGTTACTGGGACAAGGCCCGCGTGCCCAAGCTCGACAAGGTGCTGCTGTTCCCGATGCCCGAGGCGGCGACGCGCACGGCGGCGTTGCTGGCGGGCCAGGTCGATTGGATCGAGGTGCCCGCTCCCGACGCCATTCCGCGCCTGAAGCAAGGCGGCATGAGCATCGTCACCAACAAGTACCCGCACAACTGGGCCTACCAGCCCAGCATGGTCGAGGGCTCGCCGTGGACCGATATACGCGTGCGCAAGGCGGCCAATCTCGCCGTCGACCGCGCTGGCCTCGCCAAGCTCCTCGGCGGCATGATGATCGAGGGCAAGGGGGCGGTGTATCCCGGCCATCCCTGGTTCGGCTCGCCCAGCTTCGACATCAAGTACGACCCGGCGGAGGCCAAGAAGCTGCTGGCCGAAGCGGGCTACGGCCCGAACAAGAAGCCCAAGATCAAGATCGCGATCTCGACCTCGGGCTCGGGCCAGATGCTGCCCCTGCCGATGAACGAGTACGTCCAGGAGAACCTGAACGCCGTCGGCTTCGACACCCAGTTCGAGGTCATGGAATGGAATGCCCTGGTCACCTTCGGCTTCCAGCCGGTGACCGGCGAGGCCTCGACCAAGGCCGGCACCAACGGCATCAACATCAGCCGCGCCACGGTCGATCCCTACTCGGCGTTCATGCGGCTCTTTCACAGCGACTTCGTGCCGCCGCGCGGCGCCAACTGGGGCCTCCTCAAGGACCCCAAGCTCGACGAGCTGATCAACAAGGCGCACACCAGCTTCGACCGCGCCGCCCAGACCAAGGCGCTGGCCGACGTCCATACCTACATCGTCGACCAGGCCTACTGGGTCTGGATCGCCTACGACCTCAACCCGCGCGCCATGAGCCCCAAGGTGCAGGGCTTCGTGCAGGCCCAGAGCTGGTTCCAGGACCTCACGCCCATCACCATGAAGTAGCGGTCGGGATCGACCATGCTCCTGTATGCGCTGAGGCGACTCATCTACCTCGTGCCGGTGGCATTCGGCGTGTCGCTGCTGGTCTTCGCGCTGGTGCACCTGGCGCCGGGCGACCCGATCTCGGCCATCGTGCCGCCGGACGCGCCCAAGGAGGTCGTCGACAAGCTCAAGGAGTATTACGGCTTCGACAAGCCCCTGCCGGTGCAGTACCTGCGCTGGCTGAGCGTGACCTTGACCGGCGACTTCGGCACCTCGATCGGCACCGGTCGGCCGGTGGCGAGCGAGGTCGCATCGGCGTTCGGCAACACCATCATCCTCGCCATCGCCGCCACGACGCTCGCCTTCACGCTCGCCGTCATCCTCGGCACCGCCGCGGCCTACGCCAAGTCGCGCATCGTCGATCGGCTCGTTACCCTGATCTCGCTGGTCGGCGTCAGCGTGCCCCACTTCTGGCTGGCGATCGTTCTGGTCATTATCTTCGCCGTCGAGCTTGGCGCCCTGCCGCCCATGGGCATGGGGCCGGAGAACTCGACGGGCTGGCGTTTCGACCGCGCCCATCTCGCCCACATGGTCCTGCCGACCATCGCCCTGTCGGTGATCCCGCTCGGCGTCGTCACCCGCACGGTGCGCTCGACGATCAAGGAAACGCTCAGCATGGAGTTCGTGACGGCGCTGCAGGCCAAGGGCCTGAGCGACCGCCAGATCCTCTATCACGTGCTGAAGAACGCCGCGCCGACCTGCCTCGCCGTCATGGGCCTGCAGGCCGGCAATCTGATCGGCGGTTCGATCCTGATCGAGACGGTGTTCGCCTGGCCGGGCACCGGCTTCCTGCTGAACAGCGCCATCTTCCGCCGCGACCTGCCGATCCTACAGGGCACGACTTTGGTGCTGGCCGGCTTCTTCATGCTGCTCAACCTCACCGTGGACGTGATCCAGACCATGGTCGATCCGCGCATCAAGCGAGGCTGACGCCATGGCGATCCAGACTCCCTCGCTCGAGCTCGGCGCCGGCCTGGTGCAGCCGACGCAGGCCGCGGCCTCGCGCGGCTACTGGAAGTCCGTCGGGCGCCGGCTGCGCCGCGATCCGGTGACGCTGATCTGCGCCGGCACCCTGATCCTGATCGTCGCTGCCTCGCTTGCGGCACCCTTGCTGGGTCTGGCCGATCCCTACAAGACCTCGATGCTGCGCCGGCTCTATCCCATCGGCTCGCCCAACCATCTGCTGGGTACCGACGAGCTCGGCCGCGACATGCTCTCGCGCCTGATCTACGGCGGCCGGCTGTCGCTGTTCATGGGCGTGACGCCCGTCGTCTGCGCACTGCTGATCGGCGGCCTTCTCGGCATCACCGCGGGCTTCCTCGGCGGCCGCACCAACATGGCGATTATGCGCGTCATGGACGTGTTCTACGCCTTCCCGTCGGTGCTGCTGGCGATCTCGCTGTCGGGCGCCATGGGCGCGGGCACGGAGAACACGCTGCTGTCGCTGACGCTGGTCTTCATCCCGCCGATCTGTCGCGTGTCGGAGAGCGTCACCACCCAGGTCCGCGGATTCGATTTCGTCGACGCGGCGCGGGCGAGCGGCGCCGGCACCCTCACCATCGTGCGCGTGCACGTGCTGGGCAACGTGCTGGGACCGATCCTGGTCTACGCCACGTCGCTGATCAGCGTCGCCATCATCCTGGCCGCCGGCTTGAGCTTCCTCGGCCTCGGCGTGAAGCCGCCCGAGCCGGAATGGGGGCTGATGCTGAACACGCTGCGCCAGGCGATCTACGTCAACCCGGTCCTGGCCGCCCTGCCCGGCGTCATGATCTTCATCACCTCGATCTGCTTCAACATGATGAGCGACGGCATGCGCGCCGCCATGGATGTGAAGGCCTGACATGGACGCGGTGATCCCTATCGAAGATCGCGGCGGCCCGGCCCAGCCCCTGCTGCTGGCGACGGAGCTGCGCAAGCACTTCCCGGTCGGCGGCGGCATTCTGGGCCGCGGCCGCAGGGTCGTTCGCGCCGTCGACGATCTCACCCTGTCGGTGGCCAAGGGCGAGACCCTGGGCGTGGTGGGCGAATCGGGCTGTGGTAAGTCGACGGTGGCGCGGCTCCTGATCCGCCTGATCAAGCCCGATCGCGGCAGCATGGTGCTGGACGGCGATCCGGTCGACGAGCCGCACGGCATCACGGTGAACGAGCTGCGCCGTCAGGTGCAGATGGTGTTCCAGGATTCCTACGCCTCGCTCAATCCGCGGCTCACCATCGGCGAGACGCTGGCCTTCGCGCCCAAGGCGCACGGCCTGCCGGCGGCCGAAGCGCGCGAGCGTGTGCGCGATCTTTTGGGCAAGGTCGGATTGGATCCCAACAACTACGCCGAACGCTATCCGCACGAGCTGTCCGGCGGCCAGCGCCAGCGCGTCAACATCGCCCGTGCGCTGGCGCTCAGGCCGCGGCTGGTGATCCTCGACGAAGCGGTGTCGGCGCTCGACAAATCGGTCGAGGCGCAGGTGCTGAACATGCTGGTCGATCTCAAGAGCGAGCTTGGCCTCACCTACGTCTTCATCAGCCATGATCTCAATGTAGTGCAGTATCTCTCGGACCGCGTGCTGGTGATGTATCTCGGCAAGATCGTCGAGCTGGGGCCGGTCGAGGCGATCTACGGCAATCCACAGCACCCCTACACGCGGGCGCTGCTGTCGGCGCGGCCGTCGATGGATCCGCGCAAGCGCACCAAGGAGGCGCCGATCCAGGGCGATCCGCCCAACCCCATCGACCCGCCGTCGGGCTGCCGTTTCCGCACGCGCTGCCCGTTCGCCGAGGAGGTCTGCGCCAAGCTCGAACCGGCGCTCGCCGAGACCGGGCAGCAATCGGTCGCCTGCCACATGAGCGTCCCGGGCTCGGGCCATTCCCAGGCAGTCCGAAAGGGGGCGGCGGCGGCATGAGCGATCTCCTGCATGTCCGCGACCTGCACGTCACCTTCAAGACGCCGGATCGCACCGTCCACGCCGTGAACGGCGTCAGCTTCGACCTCAAGCGCGGCGAGACGCTGGGCATCTTGGGCGAATCGGGTTCGGGCAAGAGCGTCACCTTGCGCTCGATCCTGCGACTCCATCCCGAGCATCGCACGCGCTGGTCGGGCAGCATCCGCATGGAAGGCGACGAGGTGCTGGACATGGGCCCGCGGGCGCTCGCTGACCTGCGCGGGCGGCGCGTCGCCATGATCTTCCAGGAGCCGGCGACGGCCTTCGATCCGGTCTTCACGGTCGGCCACCAGATCGCCGAGACCATCCGCCGCCACACCGGCAAGAGCGAGACCGACGCTTTTAAGCGCGCCAAGGAGCTCCTGGAGCTGGTGCGCATTCCGTCACCGGACCAGCGACTGAAGGCCTACCCGCACGAGATGTCGGGCGGCATGCGCCAGCGCGCCATGATCGCGCTGGCGCTGTCGTGCAATCCCAGTCTCCTTCTGGCCGACGAGCCGACCACGGCGCTCGACGCGACGGTCCAGATCCAGGTCCTGCTGCTGATCCGCGAGCTGCAGCGCGAGTTCGATCTCGGCGTGATCTTCGTCACCCACGACATCGGTGTCGCGGTGGAGGTTTCCGACCGCATCGGCGTCATGTATGCCGGCAAGATCGTCGAGCTGGCCGGCGTCGAGCAGATGGTCGACGCCCCGCAGCACCCCTACAGCCGCGGCCTGCTTGCGTCGACGGTGCACGACGGCCTGCGCGGCCAGCGCCTGGAGGCGATCCCCGGCGCGCCGCCCGACCTCGCCGATGCCCCGACCGGCTGCAGCTTCGCGCCGCGCTGCAAGTTTGTGCGTCCCGACTGCACGACTGCACCGCCCAGCCTTCGGGCGACGGGCGATAGCCATCTCGTGCGCTGCGTGCTGGCGGCTTAGATCGAGGGCCTTCGGCACGTCGCCGATCGACGCCGCCGCGAGAGCTGCCGGGATGATGGCCGACAGTGCGAGTTCACATGCCGGGCTGAGCGCGCCCATCACCCGCCGAACATCTCCTTCACCTTGCTGAAGAAGCCTTCGGATTCGGGGCTGGTCTTGCCGGCCTTCTCGAATTCCTTGAGCAGTTCCTTCTGCTTGGCTGTGAGATTGGTCGGCGTCTCGACGTTGATCTCGATGTACATGTCGCCGCGTTGTGCCGAGCGCACGATCGGCATGCCCTTGCCGCGCAGGCGGAACTGGTGGCCGCCCTGGGCGCCGGCCGGGATGTTGATGCGCGCCATCTTGCCGTCGAGCGTCGGGACCTCGATGTTGCCGCCGAGCGTGGCCTGCACCATCGAGATCGGCACGCGGCAATGCACGTCGGCGCCCTCGCGCTCGAAGAGCTGGTGGCGGCGCACCGACAGGAAGACATAGAGATCGCCCGCCGGTCCGCCCCGCGCGCCGGCCTCGCCTTCGCCCGAGAGGCGGATCCGCGTGCCGTCTTCGACACCGGCCGGAATGTTGACCTTGAGCGTCTTGTCGCGTCGCGTGCGGCCCTGCCCCGCACAGGCGCGGCAGGGCTTGTCGATCACCTGGCCTGCGCCGTGGCAGGCGTGGCAGGTACGCTCGACGGTGAAGAAGCCCTGCTGGGCCCGGATGCGTCCGCGACCGTGGCAGGTCGGGCACTGCTGCGGCTTGGAGCCGGGTTCGGCGCCGCTGCCTTTGCAGGTCTCGCAGGCGACCGACGTCGGCACACGCACCGTGGCTTCGGTGCCGCCATAGGCCTGCTCCAGCGTGATCTCGAGATTGAAGCGCAGATCCTGGCCGCGCATGTCGGTGCGCCCGCCACGGCCGCGCTGTCCGCCGGCGCCGAACATCTCCTCGAAGATGTCGCCGAACACCGAGCCGAAATCGAAGCCCTGGGCGCCGCCGAACGGGCCGCCTGGCCCGCCGGGTCCCATGCCGCCCTCGAAGGCGGCGGGTCCGTAACGGTCATAGGCCGCGCGCTTGTCGGGGTCCTTCAGGATGTCGTAGGCGTGGTTGATGTCCTTGAACCGCTTCTCGGCTTCCTTGTCGTCCTTATTGCGGTCCGGATGATGCTGCATGGCGAGCTTACGGAACGCCTTCTTGAGGTCGTCAGCGCTCGCCGATCGGTTGACTCCGAGCAGCTCGTAATAGTCTTGCGACATACGCCCTACGCAGCCCCCACTTGCCGCTTAAAGTTCGGCCTCCCGCTCGCGCG
>Ga0081539_10001635_pt1 | contig 36520 bp, 38 predicted proteins | sample TabmetS4T2R2_FD_71023 | JGI IMG/M metagenome (GOLD analysis project Ga0081539, IMG submission 71023) | Tabebuia heterophylla rhizosphere microbial communities from the University of Puerto Rico - S4T2R2 | ecosystem: Host-associated > Plants > Roots > Rhizosphere ... | reverse complement strand
AATTACGGGCCGTATCATTTTCCCGAGAAGCTGATCCCGCTGATGATCATCAACGCGCTCGAGGGTGAGAAGCTGCCGGTCTACGGCAAGGGCGCCAATGTGCGCGACTGGCTTTATGTCGAGGACCACGCCCGCGCGCTGGTGACCGCCGTGCTCGACGGCGTGGTGGGCGCCACCTACTGCATCGGCGGACGCAACGAGAAGACCAATCTCACCGTGGTCGAGACAATCTGCGCGCTGATGGACGAGCTTGCCCCGGACAAGAAGATCGGGCCGCGCAAGACACTGATCAGCTTCGTGACCGACCGCCCCGGCCACGACCTGCGCTATGCGATCGACGCCGGTAAGATCTCCACCGAGCTCGGCTGGGAGCCGCAGGAGACCTTCGAGAGCGGGCTGCGCAAGACGGTCGAATGGTATCTCGCCAACCGCGGCTGGTGGGAGCGCATCCGCAGCGGCGTCTATCGCGGCGAACGGCTGGGAGTGGTTGCGTGATCCTCGTCTTCGGGGCGAACGGCCAGCTCGGGCAGGAACTCGCCCGCGCCGGCGCCGCGCGCGGCGTGGCGCTCGCCGGCGTGAGCCGCGCCGCGGCCGACATCGCGGATACCGCCGCGGTGGGCCAGGCACTTGCGCAGCATCAACCGCGGCTTGTCATCAATGCGGCGGCCTATACCAAGGTGGACCTCGCCGAGACCGAGATCGAGGCCGCGCGGCAGGGCAATGAGGTCGGTCCGCAGGTGCTGGCCCAAGCCTGCGCCGCACTGAGCCTTCCGCTGGTTCATGTCTCCACCGACTACGTGTTCGACGGCACGAAAAGCGGCGCCTATGTGGAGACGGATCCGATCGCCCCGACCGGAAGCTATGGCCGCAGCAAGGCGGCGGGCGAAGCGGCCGTACGCGCCGCCAATCCGCGCCATGTGATCATTCGCACCGCCTGGGTCTACGGCGAGTTCGGCCACAATTTCCTCAAGACCATGCTGCGCCTCGCGGCGACGCGCGATGAGCTGCGTGTCGTCGCCGACCAGCGCGGCTGTCCGACCTCGACCACCGACCTCGCCGACGCGCTGCTCGCAATTGCGCCGCGGCTCATCGCGGGCGACGATGTGTGGGGCACCTATCATTTCGCCGGCGCTGGCGTGACCACCTGGCACGGCTTTGCAAGCCGGATCGTCGCCGCGCAGGCGCCGCTCACCGGGCGCGTCCCGCGTGTCACGCCGATCACCACGGCCGAGTATCCGACGCCGGCGCGCCGGCCGGCCAATTCGGCGCTCGATTGCGCAAAACTCGCGCGCGTCTTCGGCCTGCGCGCGCAGCCTTGGGAAGACGAAACCGACCGGATCACGCGCGCGCTCGTGGCCGCACAATTGGGGAAGACGGCACATGTCGCGTAAAGGCATCATTCTCGCCGGCGGGTCCGGCACGCGGCTGCATCCGCTCACGCTGGTGACGTCGAAGCAGCTGCTGCCGGTCTACGACAAGCCGATGATCTACTATCCCCTCTCGGCGCTGATGCTGGCGCAGATCCGTGAGGTGCTGATCATCACCACGCCGCACGACCAGGCCGCGTTCCGGCACCTGCTCGGCGACGGCGCGCAGTGGGGCATGCGGCTCGATTATGCGGTCCAGCCGAGCCCGGACGGACTCGCGCAGGCCTTCGTGATCGGTGCCGATTTCTTGCGCGGGCACCCCTCGTGTCTCATTCTCGGCGACAACATTCTTTATGGCGCAGGGCTCGCCGAGCGCCTGCGCGCCGCGAGCGCGCGGCGCGAAGGCGCGACCATCTTCGGCTATTCGGTCGAGGACCCCGAGCGCTATGGCGTGATCGAGTTCGACGGCGACAACCGCGTGCTCTCGATCGAGGAGAAACCGAAGCAGCCGAAATCGAACTGGGCGGCGATCGGCGTCTATTTCTACGACGAGAGCGTCATCGAACGGGTCAAGGCCATCAAGCCGTCGGCGCGCGGCGAGTACGAGATCACGGATTTGAACAATCTCTATGTCGGCGACGGCAAGCTCACCGTGGAGCGGCTCGGCCGCGGCTTTGCCTGGCTCGATGCCGGAACCTACGACTCGCTGCTCGAGGCCGCGGAGTTCATCCGTGTGCTGCAGCATCGCCAAGGCCAGCTGATCGCGGCGCCGGAAGAGATTGCGTTCCACAATGGCTGGATCGACGCTGCGGGGCTGAAGACGCAGGCGGGCCGGTTCGCCAAGACCAAGTATGGCACGCGGCTGCTGGACAATTTGACCTGAGGTGCCTGCGGGAGCGACGTGCCGCGGTGGCCCTCGCCCGCTCGCGGGAGAACGCATCGCAGGACTTGCTCGGTCGGAGAGGCCCTTTTCCCCTCTGCCACCCTCCCAAGTTGAATTTCCGAGTTACCCTCTCCCGCAAGCGGGCGAGGGCCACATCAACCGGTGCCGAGAATTCCGCGGCAGCGCCAGGTCCTGATCTTCCCGAACGCCCCTGCCCTCGCTAACTATCCGCAACAACGTGCCTTTTTTGCGTGGACGTCGAACTTGCAGCGTCGGATCGGCACGGCTATAAGCCACGCGCTTCGGAGTGTAGCGCAGCCTGGTAGCGCACCTCGTTCGGGACGAGGGGGTCGCAGGTTCAAATCCTGCCACTCCGACCAACGCCTTCCCGGAACTCAACAAATTCAACAAGATGCTGAAACCATTGACGGTTTTGGCCCGCCCGCGTACACGCGCTCATACACAAGAGCGCTGAAGATGCCCTCGCTCCGGAAGAACAATAACGGCGCGTTCATAGCCCGCGTGCGTGTCCCCAAAGACGTGCAGGAGGAGTACGGCCGCCTCTATGGGAAGCGTCACGAAGCTAAGTTCTTCGCACCAGCCGATACCAAGACCGCCGACGCGAAGCGCAGGTTTGGTGAGTGGCTTGCGGAGCATGAGGCGCGCGTCGCGAGCATCCGCGCTGAGCGGAATGGCGAAGGTAGGACGCTTTCGCAGCGGAGCGCGGCCGTGCTCGCTGCCGAGTGGTATCGTTGGTTTGTCGCGCGCCATCAGGACAATCCCGGCTCACCTATGGGCTGGGAAGTCGGGATAGACGATGTCGGGGCCGTGGTCACCGAGGCGATAGAAGACGCTCACCGCAATCTAGACCACACACCTGAATACGCGATTGAGGCCGCCCTACCCCTCATCGCAGACCGTGGCGAGACACAACAGTTTCTTGCGCATCAGCGTGAGACACTGAACCACGAAGCGCAAGCACTGTTCTTGCGCGCGGTCTATGACCAGTTCTTCCCAGCGGTCAGCCGGATTATCTCGAACGCTGAGGGTAACTACTCGATTGACCGTCATGCCGCTTCCCTGCCCCCAGCGGAACCAGCGGATCCAGGTGAGAGCCCTTGGCAGCTTTTTGAGGCGTGGGTGAAGTCCAAGGACCCTGCCGCGAGCACAGTTGAGACGTGGCGTTATATCCTCCGGGACCTTTCGACCTACGTTGAGGACCGTAGCGCTGGTTCAATGACTGCCGGTGAGGCGCGCGCGTGGTTAGAGAGCCGTGTCACACCGGAGCGATCCGCGCGCACTGTTGCGCAGAACTGGAGACGTGCGGCTCACACTGTGTTCGAGTGGGCGAAGGATGCTGGCAAGATCACCACGAATCCGTTTAGCGGCATCAAGCTCTCAATGCCCCGCAAAGGACGAAAGAGGGACGAGAAGTCGTTCCGAGCGGCTGAGCTTGCAACCATCCTGCGCGCCGCTTCCGCAATACCGAACACCAAGAGGCCCGACGACGCGGCCAAGCGCTGGGTGCCGTGGCTGCTGGCCTACTCCGGTGCCCGTCCCAGCGAGATTACCCAATTGCGCGGGGCTGACGTGCTCGAACAAGACGGGGTGCCGATACTGCGGCTGACACCGGACGCCGGGTCAATCAAGAACAAGCTTGCGCGCAGTGTGCCGATACACGAGCACCTACTTGAACAGGGCTTCGTACGCTGGGCCAAGGAACGCGGCGAAGGTCCGCTGTTCTACAAGCCCCGCGCGGCCTCGCTGACCACCGATAAGCTCAGCCAAAAGAAATCACCCGCTGCGCAGGTTCGTCAGCGACTAGCCGAATGGGTGCGGTCACTAGGTGTGTCCGATCCCGAACTTTCCCCAAATCACGCTTGGAGACACACCTTCAAGGTTCACGGCCGGCGCGTTGGCATCAGCGAGAAGTACCTTGATGACATCTGCGGGCACGCTCCGCCTTCGGAAGGTCGAAGCTACGGACCAACACCACTCATCGACAAGGCCGCAGCGATGGCGCAGTTTCCCCGGTACATCCTTGATACTCCAACTTCGACTAAGTGAGCCGGGCACAAAGGAATGCTGCAACAGATGAACGACAAGCCAGAGAAGGTGGGGTTTCGCGCGTCCTTCCTGAGCCGAGCTAAATCGGCTGCTGCCAAGGCTTTCGTGTCGTCAATTTGCGCTGACGTGTTGCAGCGGGAACGCACGTCTGGCGCCCGAACGAACTTGCGAGGGCCTGAGGCTCAATCCAAGTTCGATCTGACGATTGAGCGCTTTGTCGGCGACCTGTTGAACGCGGGGGCGAACACCGACAGTGCTGGGGCCATTTGGCACACTATTAACTCCAGTGCATTTGCTGATGCGCCCATCAGCCTCCGTGATTTCCGGGCAGCGCTTGACGCCCTAACAACACTATCATTGGCGGAATGGACCCCGGGCAAGGGGCAGTACGAGAGCTTCGAGGGTGCTTCACTCGGCCAGTTGCCCGGACGAGCTTCCCGCTTCAGCGCGACGCCGACGCTCTTGGAGAGAGCACGCGATGCAGGCGTGTCGGTCTCGTCCATCGATGACCACTTCCTGCAGGAGCCCCCGCGCGATGCGCTCCGCCTCAAGAAGAGTTCCAGGCGGTCACGCTCTTACGAGAAGATCGCTGGTGCCTCCGTGCGTTTCCAACCAACGTCGCAGACGGAGCGTCTAGAAGCCCAGATTATTGAGCTGAATGAGTTCATCTCCCGTTTCGAGATCGGCGGAGCGATCCACTACGGCTTTGAGCGCATCTTCAATGAGGGCGACGACCTCACTTCGTACGCATGGAACAAAGGCGGCAGGCTGTATTCCAAACGACCGCCCAGCGGACAGGAGCCCTACCAGCAACTCAGCGGAGAAGACCGCGCACGGATCACCATAGACGGCGAGGAGACGTGCGAGATTGATATTCGAGCCTGCAATCTCACGATCTTCCATGCCAAGCTGAAGGTGCCGCTAGACACCGAAAGCGACCCGTATGACCACTCCCGAACTGGTCTTGAGCGGCCGATCGCAAAGGCGTGGACGGTGGCGAGTTTTGGCGCCAACAAACCCATCGCGCGGTGGTCTCAGCAGACCTCGGAAGAGTACCTAGAGCAAACTTTGCAGCAGTTGGACGAACAATGCCCGGCTCGTGTTGCGCGGGACCACATGCTCGCGGCCTATCCAGCGCTTAAGGAGCTTGGGAAGGACGGACTGACCTGGGCCGATCTAATGTTCGCGGAGAGCACTGCCATTGTACAGGCGATGACGGCGCTTATGGTCGTCCACCACACTCCGAGCCTGCCAGTCCATGATAGCCTTATCGTGCCCCTGAGGGGCTTGGCTGCGGCCTGTGATACACTTCGTGAGAGCTTCAGGGGCATTCTCGGTGTCTACCCTTGGGTCACAACCAAGTCGTCCAATTGCGATGCTCAGCAGGTCGTACAGACTGCGAATGAGGGTCCAGGAGGCTCTGGCATCGTCTCTGGCTATGACCTCTAGAAGTAGGTACTAGACATCAGTGATGACCACCTCTTCAGCTCCTTAGGGACCGAGAGACATCCTCTACTTACTGGACACGAAAGTCGCACTGGATGTTGGTGACGTGGAATGCGGTCTAAGTGACTAATCGAGCATCGAAATCAATATTTTATCCTTGTGACGCGACAGCGATTTAACTGGTCTTCCGTCGACTGTGTCATTAGGCAGAGTGAGTGTTGATGCCGCGGTCACAGGCGGCGGGGCGGTTAGACCCAGAAGGGCTCGTAATGACTCACAGGTGGCCACTGGTGAGGCGCATAGTCAAACCCGCTACCGGGTAGCCAATCGCATGCCAAACGAATCCACGGAGTCCCCTGAGTCAGGAAACGGCGCTCCGAAGACCGCGCCTCCTTTGGTGCCTTTGGGGTCGCAAGGGCACAGACGAGTGCCTTGGCTACACCAGATGCGCCTTGTCGTGTGGCTGACCGGGCCCCTCAATAGTACCGCTGCTTCGGCGGCTTGATCTTGTGCCAGTTTCTGCCCGTGCCACGCATTGATGGATCGAACCAGTCCCCACCGAAGCGCTCTTGAAATTTCTCCGCGTCCGCGCGCTCCTTGAAACAGAACACCCGATGCCATTCGTCCTCCTTGAGGACCGAATGGCCACGTGGACACAGCGACAGGTCGGCGCAGAACTCTCGCACAGTCTGGTAGCTCTGGCCACCGCTTGCCGACCACGGCAGAATGATCTGGTGAGGCCACTCGCGATCCACGCGCGCGGGCGATAGCTCTCCCTTCCGACGCATTAATGATGGGCCGCGATGTCTTCGGGGCCCTCGCCGGCCGTAAACAAGACCACGGCATCCGCGAACTCGCCTGCCTCCGGGTCTCCGGTGCGCGAGAATGCTACTGCGCCCGCTTCAGACGCGGCGAGCGAACGTGTGCGCGACACGGCAGCGATTGAGATGTGCGCCTCGAATGGCTCAAGCGCGACAAGTTCGCCTCCCTCGTCGCGCTGGAACGCGATGGGGACATAATAGCTGACGCTACCCATAGCACTGCCTCCAACGGCGGCTGGACTCAGTGGGTCAGATATGAGAACAAATAGAGAACAAGGTCAAGGTGCCGCGATGGCCGGAGCACAAGAAGCCGAGCCGCCGCTCGTGTCGCTTTCGACCTCATGGCGCCGTCAATAACGCGATTGGCGCATGTGTGGCGACCTGATCGCGACCATCCGCTCGCTTGTCGTCGCAAACAACTGTCTGCTGACGCAGAACGCAGCTCTCACTGCCGAGCCTAATGACGTGTGGAGATGGATTTCGCCTGGGTACACGCGCTCAACCAACCGGCGGCGAGTGAAGACCGGCGACGCATACGCTCGAAGGCCGCGACCGGCGTTGCATTGTCGCCCATAAACGCCTTCCACGGTAGATCCAGTGCGGCGCGGCTTTGAGGCACTTAGGGCTCCTTCGGGTTCGCAAACGCCCAGGCGAATGGAAGAAAATTTTCCTCGACCTCCTCAAAGAACTCGATTTGAGGCAGCGGGACGTCGACTCCGGCTTTTAGCTGCCACTGACGCATCAGCGCTGCGAGCACCTTGGACACGGTGTCCGCCCGATTGATCAGCTCGGCAGCGAACGCCTTACCCGCTCGACATCCATCATCAGTCGAGAGGTCCCAGCCCGGAATTTCTGAAATGCGATGCACTAAGAGGTTCCTCATCGAGAGAAACCGCGCCACATGCTCTTCGAACAGCGGGTGCAAGTTTGCGCGCTTGCGGAGTTCACTGACGAAATAGCCGAGCGTCTTCTTGCGGTCGGCCTCTATTTGAGCCTCAAGGCCGTGGAGCGTTACTCGTGAGTCACGGGGGAATGCGAGTCGCACAGTTACGTTCAGGGCAGTCTCGGCTGTCTGGATCACTATCATGGCCAAACCGATATGGGTCAGAAGGTCGCTTTGCTCGGGCGTCAACCGCCGCTCGCTTGCATCAGGCCTCTCAGTACCTTGGCTCAAAAGCAATCCTCCGACATCGCATTGGCTCGCCCCTCATGAACGCTCGGGAGCCTTCGACCATTACATACGGCGTACCAAGCTCTTTATCCACGACATCGCGAACTCGATGGCCCAGCTCGTCTGCTGGGGCGTAAGGCTCACCATCTCCTCGCTGCCCGACCCGTGGCTCATCGGGTTGCGCACTTTGGAGAAGAAGAGCTTGAGCGCCTCGGCCTCCCACTGCTCGATGAAGCTGGCCTTCTTCGAGGAGAGGTTGTCAATGTAGTTAGACGCGCCCCGCTCCCCGCCGTGGGTCCAGCCCTTCTCGCCGGAGATGATCTTGATGGTGCTCTCCAGTGCGCGGGCAGCGTAGAAGGCCGGGTCGCGCCCGCCGGCATCGCGCCGGTCAATCGCTTCCTTCATGTCAACGTCCACGTTCTTCCACTTGGGGTCGGCGACAATGTCCCAGAACGGCGCCTCGACCTCGTGCGCGACACGCATGTCCGTCGAACGCTGGATGAAGCCGTTGTGATAATGAAGGCCGCATTCTGCTTGCTGGAAGCGAGTATTCAGCTCCTCGACAGCTGACCGGAATCCATCGTTCATCTGCTTGTTGTTCTCGATGATCCATGCAGCGGGGTCTTCTCCTAACAGGGCTCGTCCAGTCTTTCGTTGTGAGCGTCCCCTCCACTCGGCGAGCTGCTTGTTCAAGCTGCCGTTCGCGGCGGCCACAGCCTCTTCGCGCTTGCGGAAGCCGATTTCGACGAGGCTAAGGCGCTGCTTAATGAACTCGTCCGCGGACGTCTGGTTATCGAACTGCTGTAACGCCCAGGTCTCGCAAACCTGAAAAGGCGTATAGACCCCGCTCCAGTATCGAGGCTGAGCTGGAGTCCCCATTTGGAAGGCGTAGGCTTCAGGCGATAGCGATTTCACGCCCAGTTCCATCGAAAGCCGGGACTGGATGTCGTTCCAAAATGCTTTCGCGTGGTCCGTTTCCTTGCCATCCGTGTAGTAGCGACAGATGCTCTCAGACAGAATCCGGAAGCTCTGAACGACCAGGCGTCGCTCTAGCCCGCCGAAGCGTGACCAGATCGGAACGTTCAGATAGCGATATGCGAAGATGTCAGTGAGCATGGGTGACCGGATGTGAGCGGCGAAATGTGATTCGGGCAGACACGCCCATAATACAAAGAAATAGGTCGCCGGAGTTCGGTGGAGGCGTGGCGCCCAAGGGGGATTAATAGTTCGCGCATAGCGTGGTCATCATCCGGATAAGGATCGTGGGCTGCCTAAGGCGCAATCCACCGCTTCGCAAGCGCAACAGCAAGCCCGATAGAAGCCAGCGTTGCGTACGCGAGTTGCGCGACGATCCGCGCGCGCAGGATGCCACGCCAAAGCTTTTGTGATGTCGATTTGTCGGCCATCATTATCTCCTCTCGGAATAAGCCGACACGACAAGATAGCAGCGATTGAGACGAAATTCGGTAGGAACGTTCCTAGACGAGAGGTTATTCGAGGGAACGTCACACGCGCCGTGGGTCGTGCCGAGCGTTGCACGCATGTGAGAGTCCATGCGAAAAACCTGTTGCGTTCTCGTGTCGGTTGCCCAATCATCGGCCTGGGACAAAGGCCGGGGGGCCTCAAATGCGCGTAGTAGCGTTTCTTCTGGCTGCGTTGTGCAGCGGCTGTGTCACGAACGAGACCGTTCGCTTTCAAGCGAAGGCACAGCAGGAAGCATTGGTGCGCGATGGTGTACCGGCGCTCGTGTCCAGAAAAAAGAGCTCAATCGTTCTCATCCGTCCGGCTTCGCGTCAGTTCTCGAATGGGGCACGTCCAGTCTACGTGGTCGGTATTTCCAACATTGGTCGCTCGCCAATCGAGTTCCGAGTAGCGGACGTCGAGGCTCAACAAGTCGTCAATGGTGAGGCGGCCGCTATGAAAGTGATCACGTACGAACAATTGGTGCAGGAGGAGCGCAATCGGCAAATCATGTCGGCAGTCGTTGTCGGACTTGCTGCGGGCGCCAATGCGGCCTCTGCTGCCAACGCAGGTCGATACAGTAGCAACAGTACCGTCTACACCCCAAGAGGTACGTATCAAGTCCACACGACCGGTTATAGCCCGACCGTCGCCGCTATCGCCCAATCGAACGCTGCCGCGCAGAACGAGGCCATGATTGCCTCAACGATCGAGCGCGGGCGTCAGAACCTTGCTGCTCTAGAAGGCGGGGTGATCAAGGACAACACGCTGCTGCCGGGAGAGTGGTACGGCGGTCAGCTCCATTTGCAGCCCTTGCTTTCGGAAAGCGCGGGAACTCAGAAGACCTATACAATCAGCTTGGTTATCGGCAGCGACCGGCATGACATCGACATCGTGCAGGGCGCGCCCCAGTAGATCGCCGAGGTCGCGCGTGTTCAAAAGTATCCTGACCACCACCCTGTTAGTTGCGGCGGCGCTTCCGAGCGCGGCGCAAAACTCAACCAGTCGAGCCTTGATGGCGGCGAGCGAGGAGCGCAGGAACGCCGCGTTTCTAATGATCCTCAAGAGCACGGGCGATCGATGTGACCGGGTCATACGGACACAATACAATGCGACAGTGGGCGACAGTGACGACTGGGAGGCCAAGTGCAATGACGGCGGCCACTATTCGTTTAGCATTTATGCCGACCTGAACAGACAGGCGCGCGTGCTCAGCTGTCAGGAGCTTGTTGCGGTCGGCAGGATGCTCGCGGGTCCGAAGGGTACGGTGGCCGGTTGTCAGATGAAGTAGCCGCGCGATGGGAACCAACTGAGACCAATCGAGAAGAAGGGACTCGGAAACGTGGTTGGATTTGAACGCGCCACTTCGGTCCAACAACAACACGGGGTTTACTTCGGCTTTTTTGAAATCGGATGGTGGGGTCAATGCTTTCAAATCAAGAGTCGAAAAGGGACCCGTTCGCCTCTAACGGTCGCCTGATAACTCTCGGTCGTTGGGCCATTGCTGCCGCAGTCATGCTCTTCGGGTTTCACTCGCGCGCTGAGGTCATCACGCCGAAGTACTGGCCGCAGACTGACCTTGCCCCATATGCTTGCACCGACACAGTGAGCAGCTTCGTCAATCGTGTTTGCTACGATGCCGCGAAGCAGCACATGCTCATCCTGCTGAAGGCAACTTGGTATCCGTATTGCGGCATAGACGCCGAGACGGTGCGCGCGCTGTTAGACGCACAGTCTAAGGGCCGTTACTACAACGCCAATATCAAAGGGCACTTCGATTGCCGCAATCTTTGAGTGGAGGATACGATGCGTCGTTTCGTGCTTGGCCTGTTGATTGGCATATTTATCGGCGCAGCGGCCAGCTCGTACGCTGCAGGTATCTTCGGCCAGGGTACGCTCTCAGGATGGACAGTGACGAAGGACGGTGAAGAGGTGTGCTCCGACCCTTCGGTCGATGGCTCGTCAAGGGAGATAGAGTGCGATTGAGTCGGGCTGGCATCGATCGATCAGCTCGCGTGGCGCGGTGCGGATCGCACGGTGACTGAGGCGCGCGCATGAAAGGTAGTGAAATCAGTCTCCAAGCGAAGATGGAGACTATTGAAAGCCTTGCTCCCCCGCCCCCCATAGGCGGCTCTTTATGGAGCAGCTTGCTCCACGCATATGTCGCCTGCCTCAGTGGTTCCGAGCTTTGTGAGGCTGTGCTTCTCACGCTAACGCACGATGAAGCTGTACGACGACCGCTCCGCGGCCGTTTGGTCCGGCTGGGACGCGAGGGCGAAGGTCTGGATCAGATCGACGCCTTGGCGCTCCGCCTACTGGAACTGAACGCCTTGCCGTCCACAGTCAGGCCGCGCATCGATGCCCTACTCTCCCACATCTACGCCTTCCTGACGCCTCCGACTCGCGTCCGGCTTCTTCAACATTGGAAAGGCCGGGGGACGCGAGGTGCCGCCGCGCGATGGTTGAAAGCAATCTCCGCCGACCCACTCTTGTTCGAGATAAGTGAGATTGTCGCTTACTGGAGAGTCACGGAGGATGTTGGTGCGGCGCGCATCCTTGTTCGGAACGGCGAACCATCGCTCCTGAATGAGCTTCTTTCTGAATTTATTGAGAAATGCCGTGAAGGCTGGCTCATCGGTAAGGCCTGTTTGAAAGCCGCACCCTTCCCGGACGCATGTTGGATTCTAGTGCGCAAAAAGTTTCCGGCCACGTTCGCGTATCTCTGTGCAAAACGAGGGCGAGCCATCAGCGACGATGAGGCGCTTGAACTTGTCCACGACGCCTTGTCCCGGCCAAACGGTGGCGAAGCAGGCTTGGTAATCTGGTCGCTCGGGCAGCTTAAGATGTGGAGCGCTCTGGATAGCATTCGAGCCAGTTTGCCCGATCTGGAGGCCCAGCTCTATCGACAGTACGCGACACTTTGACTCAGTAGATAGTCATAACGCGCCCCCGGTTCGGTCTGTATAAAATCAAAACGAACTTATTGTTTTTATCCAGACGGACGCTATGGCTCTCAGCATCTCAAAGGCCCTTATTGGATACGTGCGAGTTTCCACCGCGCGGCAAGGACGCACAGGCTTGGGCATAGAAGCTCAAAGAGAAGCCCTAGTACGATTTGCGACCGCTGAGGGTTACGAGATTGCCCGCGTCTTTGTGGAGGTGGAGACGGGCAAGGGCGCGGATGCTCTCGACCGGCGCCCTCAGCTCGCGGCGGCTCTCAGTGAGGCTCGGAAGCGCAAGTGCCCCGTAGCGGTGGCCAAGCTGGACCGGCTAAGCCGCGACGTTCACTTCATCAGCGGTCTCATGATGCACAAGGTGCCTTTTCTCGTGGCAGAGCTTGGCGCCGATGTTGACCCGTTCATCCTGCATCTGTTCGCTGCGCTCGCGGAGAAGGAGCGAGCCATGATTTCGGCTCGTACTCAAGCCGCCCTTGAGGCGGCGAAGGCTCGCGGGGTGAGGCTTGGAGGGCCGAAGCTCAATCAAGCCCGCAAACTTGCTATCGCAGCTATAGGCGCCGCTGCAGACCAACACGCTGCCAACGTCCTGCCGATCATTCGGGAAGCGCAGCGCGCTGGTGCGAGCACCTTAAGGGAGATTGCGGATGCCCTGAATGCGCGAGGCGTCGCGACGGCGCGAGGCGGCAAGTGGTACGCGAAGACGGTGAGCAACGTGCTGTCCCGCGCCTAGCTTCTGGCGAGTTGCGTAAGTTGTTAACGGCACCAGTACATCATAACGGCCGGGAAGGATCATGATGAATACTGTCAGCACAATAGGATATGAAGGGACCGATATTGACGCGTTTGTCGCGACGCTCAAAGGTGAAGGAGTTACGCTCCTGGCGGACGTTCGCGCCGTGCCGTTGTCCCGGAAGAAGGGTTTCTCAAAAAAGAAACTGGCAGAGCGCCTCGAGAGCGAGGGCATTCGGTACCGACACTTTGGCCAGCTGGGTGACCCGAAGCCGGGCCGAGAAGCGGCACGGGCCGGTCGGTACGCGGAGTTTCGGCGCATTTACGCCAAGCATCTATCGCGAGACGCCACTCAGAGCGCCGTCCGCGACCTCGTGTTTTGCCTCGCGGGGGACACTGTTTGCCTCATGTGCTTTGAGCGCGACCCCGCTACTTGCCACCGAACGATGATTGCATCGCAGCTACAAAAGCAGGGTATAATTGTGCGGAACATTTTTTGCGATTCTAGCCCCAACCATGCTAACGACATCTCGCGCCGTCATCTTGGTGAAAGCGCTACCTCAGCCCAGCAAGACCTATGGTGAGACCGTCTGTTGCGCGGGCGTTACCGCAGGTCGCGAATGGAAGCGTCTTTTCCCTGTACGCTTTAGACACCTCCAAGGTGCGAGCAGCTTTTCGCGATGGGATTGGGTGGCGTTCCAGCATCGGCGGCCCACTAGGGACGCGCGCACCGAGAGCTGCCACGTCCTTGAGGAAACCATCAAGAAAGACGGCAAGCTCCCGCCGCGTGAACACTCTCCACTCCTGACGCCAATGATTGTCGGTTCGGCCGCCGAGGCTTTGGCCAAGGGCCATTCGCTTGCACTTCTTCGCCCCCGCAATACGCGCTTCACGTACAAGGCGAAGTCTGCAGCAGGAATCAACGAGGAACGTGAGGCGTATCGAATTGCCGCCAGCCAAACGTCGATGTTTGACAAAGAACTCGCGGAGTTGGAGCCCTCACCCTACGACTTTCGATTTCGTTTCGAAGACGCGTCGGGCGCACATGACTATCAGTGCGGTGACTGGGAAACGCACGCGATGTTCTGGCGCTGGCAAGCACAATTTGACCAGACCGAGACACTTAGGCGCATGTCTGGTGTTTACAATGATGAGTATCCGCGTCGAGGGCTCGCCTTCGCCGTCGGCAATCAGGCGAAACGGCCCCAGACTTGGCAGCTCTTGGGCGTTATTCGGCTGAATGAAATGTGGCAAGGTGAGCTCGAACTGTAGGCTGGACGAAAGTGAGGTCTGGGATGTTGCGAAGGGCAGCCGTCACCATATTGCTGTTATGGTGCGCAAGTTTGCCTGCCCGCGCCCAATCGCTGTCGGGCATCAGTGTCGGAGAGAATGTAGCCGCGACCTCTCGACTCGGACTACCACCAATCGAAAAGAATGAGATGGGGCCGTTCACCGTCCAAAAGTGGCGACAGCCGGATGGTAATGAACTTTCGGTTACGGCAGAGCGGGACACGGGTCGCATCGTTTATGCCGAGACAGATTGGGGAGGAAATCGCGAGGGCGCATTCTCGGACTTTCGAGGCTTTCTGTTCGGAAGAACGAGCCTTTCGGACATTCGGCGTGCTCTTGGCAGCAACGGCTTCGCGTTTAAGGACCGTGGTCCCGCCGTCGCAACAGCCGAAGGGATTGTGCTTTTCAATGCCTATGAAGTCGAAGGCAGACCTGAGATCATTGTTGTCTTCGCCACGAGGGTCAAACGTGAGGACGCAAAGCGTGCGAAGGACATAGGCAACATCGCGAAATTGGAAGCGATTATCGTGGGTAACCGGGAGTATCTTGACACGTTGTGGGGGGCGGCGAAGTCCTATGACAATTCATATCGCAAGATTAGGTGGCCGTAGGCGGCGACTTTGCAAACTGGAACTCTTTGCGCGCTTGCGCGAGTCGATTCGGCAGAAATGCCTCTCTCCGATTGCGTCTAATGTCGATCGCTGACAATCATGGCTCGGCCCGCATGAGCGCCTGGTCCCTTCGCCCGGGTGAAACAATCATTCGAAAGAGCCTGCACCATCAGTTCGGGGGGCGCAAACAGGGAGGAATCGGGCCATCAAGCCAATCACCGAATGTCTTCCTCTTCAGTGATCCCGCCGTCGGTGAGCGGCACGGATACATCGACAACTGGAAGCGCGATGGCTGCTATCACTATACCGGAGAGGGTCAGCGCGGCGACCAGCAAATGAAGCAAGGAAATGCAGCAATTCTCAACCACGCTGCGCAAGGGCGCTCACTCCGTCTTTTTCGTGGGGTCGGCGGGACCGTTCGCTATGAAGGCGAGTTCAAAGTTAATGAAAGTGAGCCGTTCTACACGGCCGAAGCGCCGGAAACGGGCGGAGGGCCAATACGAACAGTCATTGTCTTCCGATTACGGCCATTAGACACGACGCCGCCGTTAGGCACGAACGCGACGGTGCTTCCGAAGACTCCCATTGTGGATGTGGTTCCGCCGGAAGCAACTCAGACTGAGAAGTTCGTCGTTGATCCGAGTCGCGAGCCATATGAAGCGGAGAAGCGGGAGGCCAAATTGGTTGAAGCCTTCATTGCCCATCTTGCTGCAAGTGGCCACCATGCAGCACGTCTGAGGATAGTACCTGCCGGAGAGGCCAAGCCCATATTCTGTGACGTCTATGTGCAGTCGACCGGCCTACTTGTGGAAGCAAAGGGGACCGTCGAGCGCGGCTCGATCCGGATGGCCCTCGGGCAGCTCATCGACTACAGCAGATTCGTAGCGACAACGAATAGGGCATTGCTGGTACCGACGAAGCCGCGCGCTGACCTTCTATCGCTAATCCAGAGTGCGAACGTGGGCGTCTATTTCCCGGTCGACGGCGGCTTCGAGTTTCTTGGGCCGTAGGCTTTCGGTCCCGACATGCTGTCGCACCTCACAGCGCAATCGGCCTCCAATGACTCAGCGGGGTCTTGTGGTGAGTTCGTAACGGGCTGATGTGCTCCGGGTAGGCCAGTGACACGGAATGCGCCTAAGGGCTCAACAGCACCGCTGCTGCGCATGTCACTAGATGCATGGTGGATCTTGTGACGCGGCTAGCTGCGTCCCCTAGCTCATGTGAGGGGGAGCGCGGCGACCTGTGCCCTCAACCGGTCTCGTGCTGCGTCCAATCCCGCCGGCGAGGTTTTTGGCGAAAGTGCCTCGCGGGCTTTGCGACCCAAGAAGTACGCGATGCGCTCGGCGTTCGCTCCGCTCGGATGAGGGAGCCCATCGAGCACAACGTCCGACGCCAGTGCACCCTCCTTCATGAGCCATTGGACACCTTCCGACGCCTTTGGACCCAGCGGGACCCACAGCGCATTGCGGAGAGCCTGCGCCTCCTCCCGTAGACACTCATGGAGAAGCTTCCGCAGGGCGGTGTAGCCACCATCGAGGGCTGCCCAGAGTAGTTCTTTCCCGCGAGGAACACCGGATACCGCAAGGCGCTTGTGAAGTGCACAAGGCATTCGTCCGCTGACCATAGTGTGGCGGTTGAGGACACCCCGAGCCAACGATTGACCCCGATGTGATCGAGCATAGCGACGAGGTTCGTGCGCATCGGTCCGGAAAAGCTCGCGAAGACCTTGGCCGCAGCCAGCGCAGAGGCATGTTCCACGCCGGAGAGCAGCTTACGCCGCGCCGCCACGAGTGCGTTGCTGGCTTGCTGAGCTCCTGGTGTTATTCCAACGATGACCACTCGTGCTGAGCGCTGAATGTGCTCGAATGGCGCGTATGAGACGGTTAGATCTCCGGTGCGGTCAATGATCAGCTTGGTGCCAAGTGTCGGATCGGCGGTTATGTCTGCCTCGGTCGATTGGACAAGTAACGGCGCGTACTTGGCAAAAAGATCCGACATTGGTCCTCCGGTGCTGGATTGAGCTAGTTCACGACCAAGCACATCGCGCATAGGATTTCCAATGGCGCCTGTAGGCAAATATCGCCAGGGTCCTCCATGGGACGCCAGGACCGGCTCGTCGCACAAAACCGACCCACCCGAAGGACAACATCGAGGCTTTAGGCGGAGTTTTGGAGCCAGGCACTGGCGTGAACTTCGCCAGATCGGTGAACAAGGAGACCCATTGGGTCGTTTTGCCGCCGGGCCGCACGAGTCCTAAGCGCCGGGCTATCGGGCGAACAGGCCCACGATGCCCCCAAGTTTTCGCCCCCTCCTCCGCTTCCCCGACTGTTTTCGTCGTAAGATGGCGATGCTCGCGAGGTACTCGACTAGATGATCAAACAAAAGCACGTTTCCCCGTTGCAGCATTCTCCGGCGGATGGTTGAACAGATGGCAGATCAACCGCTTCCCGACCGTACGCGCGTCGATCAGAACGCAATCCCAGCTGCGATAATGAAGCTGCGAAAGCGGCTTGCCGACGTAGACAGATTGGTTGAGGACAAGACAGAGTTTCCTATTCCAAGCGACGGTACAATCAAAATTCTGGTCAACGACATCAATGCTTCGATGGACGAAATCTTCGGCGCACGCACGTCAAATGCCCGGGACTTCTATGTGAAGTCCATCTGGTTCGTGACGCCCGAGGTCTTCCCCACTCAGCGCATGAACCACTTCGCGAAGACAATCTCGCGCGTGCGAAGTGTCGTTCAAGCCGCGATCAATCGACTAGAGAAATGGCGAAGCGAAGGTGAGCGTGACAAGGACAACAAGATATTGCGCGCCTATGCGGGCCTGGATTTGCACCCAGAAATCGCGCGAGCTGCGAACGTTCTCTATTGCGACGGGCACTATGCGAACGCCATCGAGGACGCCGTGAAGGCACTGAACTCGCTTGTGCGCCTGCGCAGCGGCTTGGAAAGCGACGGAACGTCACTCATGCAAACGGTATTCAGCCCGAAAAACCCAATTCTCCGGTTCAATAGCATGCGCGATCAATCCGACATGAACGAGCAAACAGGGTTCATGATGATGTTTACCGGCGCCGTCGCTGGCCTGCGTAATCCGCGCGCTCACACGCTCATCAAGGATGATCCCGAGCGGGCTTTGGAGTTCATCGCGTTCGTGAGCTTACTTGCCAAGCTACTGGACGGAGCTACAAAGAGCCCTGCAGCGGAGCAGGACCTCGGACGAAAGTGAGATAATGGCAAGCATCGCGCACAGCTGCCTAAAATGCGGAATCGCGATTCTTTGCGTACTTGGCTTCCTGTTGTCGGTATGCCCAAACGCATCGGCCAACGATGAAATCAGCGCAGGTCAACTATATCAGTTCTGCACGTCGCCCGACCAAGTTGCGAAAACGGCATGTCGCTTCTTCATCTACGGGGCTGTGCAGGGCATTCGCTTTGGCGATGGCAGTGTCATGGGATCGGATAGGCAATTGCGTGAATACGCATTTCTGCATGCCGGAGACCCTCACTCAAGCGCAGATGGTTGCAATCTTTGAATACACCGTTCGTCAGCTTATTGCGAAGTATCCGGAGGACATGAAATCACCCGCCATCTCGCTAGTCGGCGCTGGAATGAATCGCACGTTTCCCTGTGCCAAATAGTAGGATGCGAGCTTCTTTCGGTGGCCGTCGCAACTAATGCGCCTCACCTTGACGCTGTTGTACAGCATCGCGAACTGCAGCGGTATCAAGCAGGCGGCAGGTCCCCTGTCGGAGGACGTCACCACGCGGGTGCGACAATGACTACGGTTGTAACCGCCCGCAGGTTCGCTCTACTGTTCCACCTCACACCGGGGGAGGCAACCGTGCGATCAATCGGGGTTTTATGGGTGGGTCTGCTAGCTCTAGGGCTTGCAGCCACGGTGGCAGATGCACGTGGCGGCGGCGGTCGTGGAGGACACGGGGCCCGCACTCACTATGGCGGCGGCCATCACACCACCAGCCACGGCGGCAGCTACCTGGGCGGCTCGGGATCGTCGCACAAAGGCGGGACGTACATCAGTCCGACCGGCGCCAATCAATACGGTACGCACAAGTAGGGTTCATACGGTCGCTTAGCACGCTCATTCAGGTGTGCAACACCATCGGTGGTGCATCTGTCGAGGACCATGAACAGCGAAAGTGCTGCTCGGAATGGATATTCGTTTAGTGCGCGCCTAGGGCTGGTTTGCGGTTCATTGGATGCCCGCGCTTCTTCGAGGGGTGAAAGCGCGCGCGAGAATCACACGGGCAATCAGTCTGCCGCCGGTTCTCTTGACCTGCGTACACACGGAGCGTACACATCTGGTCGAAGCCACGTCGAAAACGTAAATGAAATCAAAGACGCTGGCGTTGACCGTCGGAACCTGCCACTCCGACCACATTTCCCGATTTTCCCTGCATCTGACGCGCCCGGAAAGGTCCGCTCGCTCGGCGGCCGCCACGGGGCCCGCCCAGCCTATGGTTACGCGGCGAACCTAAAGTCAATTGTGAGCGGGGCGCCGGTGCCCCGCGCGCGGCTTGCGCAGGCCTTTCTCCCACGCATCGATCGATGCAAGCGTTGCTCGGCCGACGAGCACCACGGCTGCGATCAGCGCCATGCCAAGCGTCCATGCCACGCCAAGGAAAAAGTCTTCCAAGACCTGTGTCTCGTAAGCGTCGTGCGCGCCGCGACTCGGACGAGCCAGCATGATGCTACACCGTTTCGCGGCGAAGTGCCTTCACGGACCTGCAGGAACGCGCCATGACGCCTGACGTTGAGTTACCAAATGTTCAGTCGAAATGCGGAGTTGCATCATGGGACTGAGCGTCGAGCCTAAGCGGATCGTGAGCGCCGCGCTCGTGCCGTTCGACGTCGATGAAAACAGCTATGGCGTCGCCTGGACCCGCGACGACGGGTTCCAGGGCGTGGATCGGATCGGCACCAAAGCGGAGGCCGAAGCGGTGATGCAGGACTTGTCCACGCGACAGGACGCGCCGATCGGCGCGGCCGACATCCTGCCGTTCCCGAAGGATGTCGCCGCCTCGTGAGGCGCGCGCCTTACGACACGTTCGCGGGCGGCTGTGCCGGCGCTTCCATCTTGAGCACACCGGCCTTCACCAGGCCGGCCACGATCTGCTGCATCTTGTTCATCAGATCGATTGCGGCGCCGGCGGACAGCACCAGACGGCACGCCGGGTAGCGCTTGCCGGTCACGGCCTCGCCGGGCTTCTGCTCGTCAAGCCGGCTCACCGCAAACTCGAGCCGCAGCGTCTGGCCGTCGAACTGGATGCGCTGCACGAAATCCGCGAAGGTCTCGCTGATCTCCGGCCGGTCGATATAGTCGAACCGGATCTGCGGCTGCTTGATCTCGGCCATGCTGTCAGCTCCCGAAAAAGGCGCGCGCCCCGCGCGCGGGCGGCGCCACCGTAGCGATTTACCCGCTGGCCGCAAGGCTACAAGCAACCAACCGTGGCGGTTTCTTTAACAGCGGAAAAACGCTACTTGGTTCGCCGCGATGACGGAGATCGCGATGTCGACGCGGCTCGCGGATCTCAGGCTTGGCAAGCTCGTTCGCGAACTTCGGGTTCAAAGCGGCACCGGAATCATGAGGTTGCCAGTGTCCTTCGATTCCGAAGCTCGCATGAGCGAGCCATACGGATAGCGAACTTCGGAATCGGGACACTACGCGCGCCACACTGATGTCATCAATTTGGATGGGTTGACGAGGGAAGCACGAAAAGTGTCGAAAGCCGGCGAGGCGCTGCAATGCGTCATCATTCGGATAAGGAAACAGGGAGAGAGATAGAATATGGAACTGCGCCTGCGTCTTTTGGCATTGTCATTCGCCTGCCTTGGTTCGCTTGCGACGGCCGTCGCGGCCCATGCTGACACTTACCCCTCGCGTCCGGTGCGCTGGATCGTCGGCTATCCGGCCGGCGGCTCGACCGACATCATGGCACGCCTGATCGGCCAGCGGCTTTCCGAACGACTCGGCCAGCAGTTCGTGGTCGAGAACAAGCCCGGCGCCGGCAACAATATCGGGACCGGCGAAGTCGTGCGTGCGGCGCCGGACGGCTACACGATTCTTCTGGTGAACCCCGCTAACGCCATCAACGCGACGCTCTACGCCAAACTGCCCTTCAACTTCATCCGCGACATCGCGCCGGTCGCCGGCATCGCGCGCGTCCCGAACGTGATGACGGTGCATCCGAGTGTGCCGGCCAAAACGGTCGCGGAGTTCATCGAATACGCCAAGTCCAATCCCGGCAAGGTGAACATGGCCTCCTCGGGCAACGGCACGTCGGTGCACCTCTCGGGCGAGCTGTTCATGTCGATGACCGGCGTGAAGATGCAGCATGTGCCGTATCGCGGCTCGGCGCCGGCGCTGACCGACATGCTCGCCGGGCAGGTGCAGGTGATCTTCGACAACATGCCGTCGATCATTCCGCACATCAAGTCCGGCGCGTTGCGTGCGCTCGCGGTCACCACCGCGGCGCGCGCCGCCGAGCTTCCCGATGTGCCGACCGTCGGCGAGACCATCAAGGACTACGAGGCGAGCGCCTGGTTCGGCATGGGCGCGCCGAAGGGCACGCCGAAGGAGGTTATCGACAGGCTCAACAAGGAAGTGAACGAGATCCTCGCCGAGCCGGCGATCAAGCAGCGCATCGCCGACCTCGGCGGCGTTCCGATCGTCGCGACGCCGGATGAGTTCGGCAAGGTCATCGCGGCCGAGACCGCGAAATGGGAAAAGGTCGTCAACTTCGCCGGCATCAAGGTGGAGTGAGCGCTCGTAGGGCGGGCAAAGCTTGCTCCCGCGCAAGCGGGAGAAAGCGTGCCCGCCTTCTGCGATGCGGATGACGCTCCGATGTGGCGGGCACGGCGCTTCGCGCCTTTGCCCGCCCTACAAATTACTTTGCCCGCCCCTACAAAGTTACGACGCCGCCTTCAGCAGATTGTCGCGCAGCGTCGAGATCTCGTCCTGCAGCTTGCGTAGCGTGCTGACCGACATTCCGGTCGCATCGAGAATGCAGGCCGGAACATCGCTCGCCTTGGCGCGCAGCGCCGCGCCCGATCTGGTCAGCCGCACGCGCACCTGCCGCTCGTCCGCAGGATCGCGGCTGCGCGCCACATAGCCCATCCCCTCGAGCCGCTTGATCAGCGGCGTCAGCGTCGAGGATTCCAGAAACAGCTTCTCGCCGAGGCTGCCGACGGTCTGGCCGTCCTCGCCCCACAACGCCAGCATGACCAGGTACTGCGGATAGGTCAGGCCAAGCGCGTCGAGCAGCGGCTTGTACACGCGATTGAAGGCGTGCCCGGCCGAGTAGATCGCGAAGCACAGGAGTTCATCCACTTCGAGGCGTCTGCGGGCGGCTTCGGACATGCGGCAGCTCTTTCGGTTTCGCGTCGAAAGATAAGTCGCGCGCGATCAAATCGCAAGCGCTTGACTCGGCGCACGTCGGCTCGTATTAGATCGCGTGCGATATATTATCGCGCGACACTCCTACACCCTCCCCTGAAAGGACCACGCCATGCCCGTCAATGTTCTCTATCGCACCTCGGCCCGCGCGACCGGCGGCCGCGACGGCCACTCCGCGACGCTCGACGGCGCCGTCGACGTCAAGCTCGCGACCCCGAAGGAACTCGGCGGCGCCGGCGGCGCAGGCGCCAATCCGGAGCAGCTGTTTGCGACCGGCTATGCGGCCTGCTTCCTCGGCGCGATGAAGTTCGTCGCCTCACAGGGCGGGCCGAAGGTGCCGGCCGATGCCAGCGTGACCGCGACAGTCGGGATCGGTCCGCGCTCCGAAGGCGGTTTCGGCCTCGACATCGCGCTCGAGGTGTCGCTTCCCGGCATCGATCGTGCCGCCGCCGAGGCGCTCGTCGCCAAGGCGCACCAGGTCTGCCCTTACTCGAATGCGACCCGCAACAATGTGGACGTGAAGCTGAGCGTCGTCTGAGTTGGCACGGCGGGACGTGCGCCGCGCCGGCAGCCGATCAAAATTCAGGTTGCCAAGGAGCCGGATCAATCCGGCTCCTTCAGCTTCGCAAGTGATCGCGTCGCGCCGCTATTCTTGCGCGATCTTTCCGTCGTCGTCACGCCCGCGGTCGTGCACGCGACACAGACCCGGATTGAAGCCGCTGCCCGAGAAGTCGAGGCGGCCATGGACCTCGTGCTTGTAGCGCGTCAGCACGTCGTTGCAGACGATCTCCTGCGTCTCGAGATTGCCGCCGCAGTGAAAGCTGCTCGCCGCGTCGATGCTGCCCGCGCCGTTGTAGATCGCGGTCTGCGGATACGGACAGAGCGGACGGGTGCGGCCGGTCGCGGGCGCAGCGGAGCCGCCGCTCGCGAGCAGCGTCTGCGGCGGCACATTGTGCTCGACCCAATTCACCAGCGCGCCGAACGGATCGACCGGCACCGGGCCGGTGCTGTTGATGCCGCAATGGCCGACGCCGGGCGCGCGGAACAGGCGGTAGAAGTTCTGCAGGTTGGCGAAGTCCGGCCGGTCGTGGCCATGGCGCGCATAGTGCGCCGCCATCGCCCGATAGTAGTTGATGACGCCGCGCGGATAGATGAATTGATCGTTGGCGCCAACCCAGGTGAGCAGCTTGCCGCCATGGGCCTTGAAGCGATCGAGCGGCTTGAACGTGTCCGTGACATCCGCGATGTTGCGCGAGCCGTCCTGCGCGACCTGCGGATATTCGTCGAGTGACACGGTCTGCCAGTCAAACGCGCGATTGTGCTCGTCCCAATGGAATTGCGTGACGCCGAGGGCGAACGGCGCCGGTCCGTCGAGAATGAAGAAGTCGGCGCCGCGATCGAGACCGAACCAGATCTTGTTGCCTTTGCGATTGCGCGGTCCGTCCCAGATCTTGTCGACCGCGTCGGCTTCGGCAGCGGTCAGGCAATCCGCCGCGGGCGCGTTCGGGGCGCCGCAGATGTTCGCCTTGGCGCTGAACGTGCAGGTGCGCGGATCATCGACCACGCCGTCGGTGACGCCATCGGCGGCATCGCAGGCCTTCACCGCCGAGGCCTGAACCTGCGCGAGCTTCGCCGGCGCGATCGCCGCACCGGTGAGCTGCTTCATGGCGATCTGGCCCCACATCTGTGCGGTCTGAAAGCGCGTCCAGTAGATCGCCGGCGCGCTCGCCATGATGCCTTCGAGCTCGTCGCCGAGCTCCTGCGCCAGCAAGTAGCCCTGGCGGCCGCCGGTCGAGCAGCCGTTCCAGTAATTGTAGGCCGCCTTCACGCCGTAATAGGTCCTGGCGACGGACTTCGAGAGCAGCACCTGCTGCTTGATGCCGTTGCGGATGAAGTCCTCGATGAATTGCAGATTGTAGGTTCCGTCGAGATTGACGCCGGGCTCGCAATCGCCGCCGCTGTGGCCGAGATCATTGCCCGACGCCACATAGCCAGTGTTGACCGCAGCGTTCATTGCGGGATTGACGCTCGCGACGCCGGCGCATCCGCCGCCGCCGACACCCTGCGTACGGCCGTTCCAGGCCCCTTGCAGGCGGCCGCTGCCGCCATCCGCGACGCTTAAGGGAAGCGCGATCAGGATGTTGATGTTCTGGTTCGGATTGGTGCCGTAGAGAATCTTGGTCAGGCAGTACGCGGCATTGGCACCGCTCGCGGGCACGATCGCGCTGCTCGCCGATTTGACTCCGTGCGCGCCGGTAATTCCGTTCGCGGGATCGGTCGCGAGCGTGGCGCATCCGGGCACCGCCGCCTGTGCGGAACCTGTTGGCGTGAGCGCGAGCGTGAATGTAGCAAGCAGCGCCAGCGCGAGCTGGCTCATCAGCTTTGTCATGGCTTCCTCCCGACGTGTGTTCATCGCCACAAATCGCGATCCTCATCCTGAGGAGCGAGCGTAGCGAGCGTCTCGAAGGATGGCGGCAAACTCAGCGCGCGCGGCCATCCTTCGAGACGGTCGCCTTTGGCGACCTCCTCAGGATGAGGGCTTGCGCGCAGCGCGCAAATGGACTGATCTCCGTTTGTTTTGTACAATTCGAACATGCAGCCGGCCGCACACAGGTCGATCCAGACCTACAATCTGTTCGGCGAGGCAGGCGATCTGCCCGATGTCGTGCATTGCGAGACCATTGCGGCGCGCTCGGTACTGCACGACTGGACGTTCGAGCCGCATCGCCATGCGCGGCTGCACCAGTTTCTGCTGATCGAAAGCGGCGGCGGCCAGGCGCGGCTCGAGGAACGCGACTATCCGCTCGCGCCAATGCGCGTCGTGAACGTCCCGATCGGCGACGTGCACGGCTTCTCGTTCATTCGCGGCACGCAAGGCTGGGTACTCACCATCGCGGCCGAGGTGCTCGACCAAGTACTGCTGCCGTCCGAAGGCTTGCGCCGCGTGCTCTCGTCCGCGACGGTGGTGCGCGGCACCGCGCAGATGCGCGCGACGATGAAACAGATCTTCGAAGAGTTTGCCTCCCGTCGCTTCGCGCGCGCGCATATTCTGCGCGCGCAGACCGCCGAGCTGATCGGCCTCGTGGCGCGCGAGATGGCCACCAAAGGAAAACTGCCGGACAGCAAACCCGACAGCGACTTGTTCGCGCGCTTCGAGGCGCTGCTCGAGCAGCATTTCCTGGAGCACTGGACGGTGTCGCAATATGCGCAGGCGCTCTCGGTCACGCCGACGCATCTGAGCCGCATCACCCGCGCGGCGACCGGGCATGCGGCCTCGCACGTCATCGTCGAGCGCCTCATCCGCGAGGCCCGGCGCAATCTCGTCTACACCAACCTGCCGATTTCGACGATCGCCTATGCGCTCGGCTTCAATGACCCCGCCTATTTCAGCAGGCTGTTTTCCGGAGCGACCGGGCTGTCGCCGAAAAGCTTTCGCGAGAAATTCTGCGCTTGAGCGCGTCGACATTCGGAAGCGCGTGAGCCGAGCTGGCGCGTGATGAATTGAGGTCGAATCAATGGCGCCACCGCCGTTTGGCGTCAACGGAGGCGACGGAGGAAGTCGACGCCGGCAATGGAGCACATCGGCCGCCGCGAACTCGGCGTTTTCCCCTCCCCCTTCGGGGAGGGGAGCGCGCCGAGTCTGTGGCGTCGATGACGAACCTCAACTCATCTCGCTCTAGAACGGCAGCCCGACATAGTTCTCCGCGAGCGCGCGCAGCGCGGCCTCGGATGAGAACAGATAGGCGAGCTCGGTCTGCTGCAGCTTGTCATCATAGGGAATGTTGCCCGGGAAGCGATGCAGCATCATGGTCATCCACCACGAGAACCGCTGCGCCTTCCATACCCGCGCCAGCGCCCGCTGCGAATACGCATCGAGGCCGGAGTCATCGCCGTTCAGGTAGTGATCGACCAACGCGTGATAGAGATAGTAGATGTCCGACGCCGCGCTGTTGAGCCCGCGCGCGCCGGTCGGGGGCACGATATGCGCGGCATCACCTGCCAGGAACAGACGGCCGTATCGCATCGGCTCGGCGACGTAACTGCGCAGCGGCGCGATGCTCTTCTCGATCGAGGGGCCGGTGATGAGTTCCGCGGCGACCTCGTCCGGCAGGCGGCGCTTGAGCTCGGCCCAGAAGGCGTCGTCGGACCAGTCCTCGACGGAGTCCTCCAGCGGCACCTGGATATAGTAGCGGCTGAGCACCTGGGAGCGTAGCGAGCACAGTGCGAAGCCGCGCGCGTGCTTGCAATAGATCAGTTCGGGCGACACCGGCTTGGTGCGGGATAGAACGCCGAGCCAGCCGAAAGGATAAACGCGCTCGTACTCGCGCAGCACGTTGTTCGGAATCGAGCGGCGGCTCACGCCGTGAAAACCGTCAGCCCCGATCACATATTCGCAATCGACGCGGACTGCCTTGTCGCCGTCCTGATAGGTGACGTACGGCTTGTCGCTATCGAGGCAATGCGGCGTCACGTCCGCCGCATCGTGGACGACCACCCCGCCCATCCGGTCGCGCGCCTCGTAGAGATCTCGTGTGAGCTCGGTCTGGCCGTAGACGACGACGGAACTGCCGCCCGAATATTCGTACAGATCGACCCGGTCCATCACGCCGTCATGCGCAATGTGGAAGCCCTTGTGGATCTCGCCTTCGCGATCCATCCGTTCGCCGCACTGCGCTTCGCGCATCAGCTTCGCAAAGCCATGCTCCAGCACGCCGGCGCGAATGCGCGCCAGCACATGCTCGCGGCTGTACTTTTCCAGAACGACGGTTTCAACGCCACGCAGGTGCAGCAGCTGAGACAGCAACAGTCCCGACGGGCCGCCGCCGATGATGCAAACCTGGACTCGCATCGGTCGCCTCCCGCGCGGCCTCATCTGGTTTGGATCAAACTACTGCATCGATGCACGTCGGGAATGGATTGATCATCGTTTGTCTTGTACGATTCGAACCTGCCGCCGGCCGCGCAGCTTCCCCTCCGCCTTTGTCTTCACAGGGCTAGCAGCGCCCTACCTCCCTCTGCCACTATTCGGCTGGACGGCACGGCCTGACCCAAGAGCAAGCTGGCCGGGAGGGAGAAACGACATGCGGAATTGCGTCAAAGGGGCAGCATTCTGGCTCGCCTGTCTGGTGGCAGCGCTGACCGGATCATCAGCGTACGCCCAGAACTATCCAAACCGTCCGATCCATTTCATCGTCGGCTTTGCGGCTGGCGGGCCGAACGACATCGTGGCGCGCATTCTCGGCGACTACCTGTCGACCGCGATGGGCCAGCAATGGGTGATCGAGAACCGCGCCGGCTCCGGCGGCATGCTCGCGGCCGGCTATGTCACCACCTCGCCGCCCGATGGCTATACCGTGATGTTCGTCGCGCCGAACAACGCGATCGGCGAGTCGCTCTACAAGAAGCTCCCCTTCAACTTCCGCCGTGACACCGTGCCGGTCGCAAGCACCTTGCGGCTCGCCAACCTGATGGTGGTGCCGCCGGACTTTCCCGCCAACACGGTCGCGGAGTTCATCGACTACGCCAAGAAGAATGCCGGCAAGATCAACATGGCCTCCTCGGGCAACGGCACCTCGGTGCACATGTCGGGCGAGTTGTTCAAGCTGATGGCCGGCATCGACATGACGCATGTGCCCTATCGCGGCTCGGCGCCGGCGATGCCGGACCTGATGAGCGGCAAGGTGCATGTGATGTTCGACAACCTGCCCGGCTCGATCGGCTTCGTGCGCAGCGGCAAGCTGAAGGCGCTGGCCGTCACGACGGCGCAGCGCTGGCAAGCAACGCCCGAGATCCCGGCGGTCGCCGAGACCGTTCCGGGTTACGAGGCGAGCATCTGGTACGGGATCTCGGCCCCGAAAGGCACGCCGCCCGAGATCGTCGCCATCCTCAACAAGGCGATCAATGCCGCGCTCACCGATCCCAAGATGGTCGCGAAGTTCAACGAGATCGGCGCGGTGCCCGCCCCCTCGACGCCGGAAGAGTTCGGCAAGCTGATCGATGTCGAGACCGAGAAGTGGCGCAAGGTCGTCGAGTTTGCCAACATCTCGGTCGAGTGACTCACAGCGCCAAGGAATGCAATGACCCGCAAACGTCCCGAAGAGCTGCGCAGCCATCGCTGGCTCGGCGTCAGCGATCTGCGCTCGTTCGGCCACCGCTCGCGGCTGCGCCAGGTCGGTTACGACGCGACCGACTGGGCCGGCCGGCCGGTGATCGGCATCATCAACACCTGGAGCGACATCAATCCGTGTCACACCCATCTGCGCCAGCGCGCCGAGGAGGTGAAGCGCGGCGTGCTGCAGGCCGGCGGCTTTCCGATCGAGCTGCCGGCGATGTCGCTTGCCGAGGTGATGGTGAAGCCGACCACCATGCTCTATCGCAACTTCCTGGCGATGGAGACAGAGGAGCTGTTGCGCTCGCATCCGATCGACGGCGCGGTGCTGCTCGGCGGCTGCGACAAGACCACGCCGGCGCTGATCATGGGCGCGATCAGCATGGGCGTCCCGGCCATCATGGTGCCGGCGGGCCCCATGCTGCGCGGCAACTGGCAGGGCAAGCCGCTCGGCTCGGGCTCGGACGTGTGGAAATACTGGGACGAGAAGCGCGCCGGCAACATCACCGAGGCCGAATGGGAGGAGATCGAGAACGGCATCGCGCGCTCGTTCGGCACGTGCATGACCATGGGCACCGCCGCCACCATGATGGCAATCGCCGAGGCCATGGGCCTCGCGCTGCCGGGCGCCTCCTCGATTCCCGCCGCCGACAGCAATCATCCGCGCATGGCGACCGCGTCCGGGCGGCGCATCGTCGAGATGGTGTGGGAGGATTTGACGCCGGAGAAGATCCTCGACCAGGCGGCGTTCGAGAACGCCATCAAGGTGCACATGGCAATGGGCGGCTCGACCAACGCCATCATCCACGTGGTGGCGATGGCGAAGCGCGCCGGGGTGCAGATCTCGCTCGCAGACTTCGACCGCATCTCGCGCAGCGTGCCGGTGATCGCCAACGTGCGCCCGTCCGGCGCCTTTCTGATGGAGGACTTTTTCTATGCGGGCGGGCTGCGTGCCCTGATGGCGGAGCTCAGCCCCCTGCTCGACCTCAACTGCATGACGGTGACCGGCAAGACGGTGAAAGAGAACATTGCGGGCGCGAAGGTCTACCTGCGTGACGTGATCCATCCGATGAGCGACCCGGTGTCGTCGGAGCCCGCGACCGGCGTGCTGTTCGGCAACCTCGCGCCGCGCGGCGCGATCATCAAGCCGTCGGCGGTCGAGAAGCGCCTCTTGAAGCACCGCGGGCCGGCGCTCGCGTTCGAGGACTACAACCACATGGCCGCGATGATCGAGCGCGACGATCTCGACGTCACGCCGGACCATGTGCTGGTCTTGAAGAATGCCGGGCCGAAGGGCGGCCCTGGCATGCCCGAATGGGGCATGCTGCCGATCCCGCGCAAGCTGGTGAAGCAGGGCGTGCGCGACATGCTGCGCGTCTCCGACGCGCGCATGAGCGGCACCAGCTACGGCGCCTGCGTGTTGCATGTGTCGCCGGAAAGCTATGTCGGCGGCCCGCTTGCCTTCGTGCAGAGCGGCGATCCGATCGAGGTCGATGTCGCAGGCCGTAGCATCAACCTGATGATCCCGGATGACGAGATGGCGCGGCGCCGCGCCGCCTGGAAGGCCCCTGCCCCGCGCTACGAGCGCGGCTATGGCGCGATGTTCTCCAACCACATCGGTCAGGCCGACGAAGGCTGCGATTTCGATTTCCTCTCCGCGCACCTGCCGGTCGCGGAGCCGGAGATCCATTAGAGCCCTCATCCTGAGGAGCGCGGCTCGCGGCAGCGAGACGCGCGTCTCGAAGGATGGCAGCAGGCTCGGCGTTTGTGGCCATCCTTCGAGACGCCCACCGAGCTGGCGCTCGGCGGGCTCCTCAGGATGAGGGACTAGCGTGACGGCGATTACAGGCTATGGGAGAATGGCAATGAGCAGGAGCATCCTCGCCCTCCTCTTTGCATTCGCCCTCACCGGCACCGCGCCGGCCGCCGAGCCCGCGTTCGTTCCATCGCAGGAGCTGCTGGCGGCAGCGAAAAAGGAAGGCAAGATCGTCCTCTACACGGCGAACTTCCTCGAGACCGAGCAAGCGGTCATCAAGCGCTTCTCGCAACGCTTCCCCGGGATCGCGATCGAGATCGTGCGCGCGCCGACCGGGCAACTGATCACGCGCATCAAGACCGAGGCGGCGGCGAACCGCATGATCGCCGACGTCATCGATTTCTCCGACCGGGTGCAGGCGCGCGCCATGATCGAGCTGTTCGCGCCCTACGCGCCGCCGAACGCCGCAGATTACCCGGAGGTCGCGCGCACCGGCGACCGGCTGTGGCCGCGCTCCGGCAATGCCTGGACGATTACCTACAACTCCGCGCTCGTGAGCGACCCGCCAAAGCCGTGGGCCGACCTGATCAAGCCGGAGTTCGCCAAGCAGCGCCTCGGGCAGACCGTGATCGCATCGGGCGGCGGGCCGTTCACACGCGCGATGTTCGAGCGCAAGGTGCTGGGCGAGGACTATTGGGCAAAGCAAGCCGCGCTCCGGCCGGCGCTGTTTCCAAGCCAGGCGCCGATGGTCGACGCCATGATCCGCGGTGAGATCGCGATTGCGCCGCTGGTCACCAATCTCGCCATTCCGCTCGCCGCGCAAGGCGCGCCGCTCAAATGGTTCTTTGCGCCCGAAGGCGTTCCGGTCACCGTGTTCTGCGCCGGGATCACCAAGGCCGCCGCCCATCCGAACGCCGCGAAGCTGTTCCTCGACTGGGCGCTGTCACGCGAGGGCCAGGCGCTGATGGTCGAGCTCGGATCGTTCTCGGCGCTCGCACGCGCGCCCGTGCCGGAAGGCGTCGACCCCGCGGCGATCAAGACCTGGTATCCGGACGAGGCCGAGATCGAGAAGATCTTCGCGACCTGGACCGACGACTGGAACAAGGCGTACGGGTACCGGCAGTAGCGGCGAATGGTGAGTAGCGAATAGCCTGTAGCCCGGATGAGCGCTTTAGCGCGAAATCCGGGGCCGTCCCGGGTGTCGCTTCGCTCACCCGGGCTACAGGCTAATCCGCCCTACGAACGAGGTGCCCACTCGCGTGGGCAAGGTCATGCGCAGGGCAGCTATTCGGTACGCCTGTGGTGCGGGCGTCGATCACTGCGCTATCGTTGGTTCAACGAACAAAAAGGGAGGAAACCGCGGTGCTCACCGTCACGCGCGACATGATTCTGCCGACGACCATCACGGGCTCCTACCCCCGGCCGCTGTGGTTCGACCGCAGCCTGGAGGGCCGCTCGTTCAAGGCGGCGCTCGGCGATTCGTTGTTCCGCGAGCAGTATCTCGACGCCGTCGCGAGCATCATCGGCGAGCAGGAGGCAGCCGGGCTCGACATCGTCACCGATGGCGACAGTCGCTTTGATCTCACGGTCGGCGGCAAGTCGTGGTTCTTCTATCCGATCGAGCGGCTCGGCGGCATTACCGGCCACCGCGATACCTCGCGCGGCTGGATGTCACGCCATGGGCTGCGCCCCGGAAAGATCCTCTGGGAGGTGCAGGAGGCGTATCAGCCCGGCGTCGTCGGCGAAAAGTTGTCGCGCGGCCCGCTCGAATATGCGGCGATCTGGCAGGTGGCGCAGCGCATGACCGACCGGCCGGTGAAGTTCGGCGCCATCTGCGCGCCCTCGATGGCCGGGATGCTGTGGAATGCCTACTACAAAGACGACAAGGAGATGATGCTCGATCTCTGCGACATCATGAACGCGGAGCTGCGCGACATGGCGGCGGCCGGCTGTCCGCTGATCCAGGTCGAGGAGCCGCCGCACCATATGCGCGCACAGCAGAAAGAGTGCACCGACGCCGACCTCGAATTTCTCACCGAAGCGTTCAACCGCCAGCTCACCGGCGTCAACGCCGAGATCTGGGTGCACACCTGCTGGGGCAATCCAAACCAGCAACGCGTTCATTTCAACGTTCCGAGCTACGAGCGCGCGCTGCCGCACCTATTGCAGCTCAATTGCGACGTGCTGACGCTCGAATGCGCGAGCTCGGGCGGCAAGGATCTGCCGCTCTTCAAGACCGTCAAGACCGACAAGAAGATCGCCATCGGCGTGGTCAATCACTGCGACACCGTGGTCGAGCCGGCCGAGCATGTCGCGGCGCTGATCCGCAAGGCGCTCGAATACATCCCGAAGGAGCAGCTCGTGATCTCGACCGATTGCGGCTTCGGCCGCGAGGGCCTGTCGCGGCGCATCGCGTTCTACAAATGCGTCGCGCTGGTCGAGGGCACCAATATCGTGCGCCGCGAGCTCGCCCTGCCCGAGGCGCGCGTGCGCGCCGCCGATCCGAAGCTGTGGTTCGCGGGGCGCGAGTTGGGGTAATCCCAAATCTCCTCCGCTCATTCCCGCGACCCGCGCTCCCTCACGGCAATGTGAAGCGCCCCCTCTTGATTCGGTCACTCGACCGAATTATCGCACTTTAATTCGGTCGGTCGACCGAATTACGACTAGCGCGCGGCGATGCGGCTCGACGAGCCGGCTGCCGCAGCAGAGGAGATATCTCATGGGCGGCATCGTTGCGCTTCTCTATGGCGGCCTCGCCTATCTGGTCTTTCTGGGGACCACCCTCTACGCGATCGCCTTCGTGGAAAATCTGCCGATGGTGCCGAAAACGATCGACAGCGGCGAACCCGGGCCGCTTGCGGCGGCGATTGCCATCGATACGTTGCTGCTCGGACTGTTCGCGATCCAGCACAGCGTGATGGCGCGGCCCGCGTTCAAGCGCTGGTGGACCCGATTCGTGCCGTCCTCGGTCGAACGCGCGACCTATGTGCTGCTCGCAAGCCTCGCACTGCTGCTGCTGTTCTGGCAGTGGCGGTCCATTCCGACGCCGGTCTGGTCGGTGACGGACCTGACCGGCGCGCTCGCGCTGCACACCCTCGCCTGGTTCGGCTGGGGCGTGGCGTTCCTTTCGACTTTCCTGATCAATCATTTCGAGTTCTTCGGCCTGCGCCAGGTTTATGCGCGACTACGGGGCCTTACCCTGCCGCCGCCGATCTTCAGGACGCCGCTGCTCTACAAGACAGTGCGGCATCCGCTCTATCTCGGATTCCTGCTCGCCTTCTGGGCGACGCCGACCATGACGGCCGGCCATCTGCTGTTCGCGCTCGCGACCACTGGCTACATCCTGATCGGCATCACGCTCGAGGAACGCGATCTCCTGACGCAGTTCGGCGACCAATACGCGCACTATCGCCGACGCGTCCCGATGCTGATCCCGTTGTCGGGCGGCACGGCGGAGACCATCCAAGGCCGCCGGGAAGCCTGAACGCACGCGCAGCCGCGAAACCGCGGCCGCATCATCCCTGACTAACAGAAGGCTAGACGCGCATGGCGCCAACAGCGGCCAAGAAGGCACAGACCGGAACCAGCCTGCTCGAGGCGGCCAAGAAGGTGCTGCGGAACAATGGTTATTCCGGACTTTCGACCCGCGACGTTGCTGCGGCGGCCGGCGTGCCCTTGAGCCAGATCCATTATCACTTCGGGTCCAAGCAGGGATTGATGCTGGCGCTGTTCGAATATCTCAACACCCAGCTGCTCGATCGGCAGCAGCGGATGTTCGGCGACCCGACGCTGAGGATCTCGCAGCAATGGGACCTCGCCTGCCAGTACCTCGATGACGACATTGGCTCGGGATACGTGCGGGTGCTGCAGGAGCTGATCGCGGCGAGCTGGGCCGACCCGGCAGTCGCGAAGGTCATCCGCGCCGGTCTCCTGGGCTGGTTCGATCTCATCGTACAGGTCGCGCGCCGCGCTGAGCGCGAGCTCGGCGGCCTCGGCCCGTTCTCCCCCGAAGACGTCGCGGCGCTTGTCGCCAATGCGTTCATCGGGGCGGAAAGCCTGCACCTGCTCGGTGTGGAGAAGAAAGGCGCCCCGGTCCGTGTCGCTCTGCAGCGGATCGGCGATGTCATTCGCATTGCGGAAGCCGCTGCGGCGAAAAGGTAGTCCCATGCGCGCGAAGCTGCCCGACAAAGAGGGATACGCCGAACGCGACGGCGTGAAGCTCTTCTACGAGGTCTACGGCAATGGCGCGGAGACGCTCCTGTTCGTGCCGCCATGGAGCATCGTGCACTCGCGCATCTACAAGGCGCAGCTGCCCTATCTGAGCGAGCACTTCCGCTGCATCACCTATGATGGCCGTGGTAACGGCAAATCCGACCGGCCGGGCGATGTGGCGGCCTACTCGCTCGAGAACTACGTCGCCGACGCGCTTGCCGTCATGGATGCGACTGGCACCGAGCAGGCGGTCCTTGTCGGCCTCTCTTTCGGTGGGCTGCTCGCCAGCATTCTCGCCGCACATCATCCGGCGCGCGTGAGGGCCGCGGTCCTCGCCGGCACGATGGCGAGCGTCGGCCCGAACTACCCGTATATAAGTCAGAGGAACTTCCTGGCGAAGCGGGATTCGTTCGAAGGCTGGGACAAGTACAACCGCGAGCACTGGCTCAACAACTATCCGGATTTCGCCGATCACTTCGTCCGCCAGATCTGTTCCGATCCGCATTCGACCAAGCAGATCGAAGACGGCCTCGGCTGGGCCGCAGACACGGACGGCCCCGTGCTCGCCAAGACCGTGGAAGCGCGGATGATGCTGCCCGACTTCGACATCAGCGAGGCGATGTATCGCCAGATCAGCTGCCCGATGCTGCTCATCCACGGCGACAACGACCAGATCCAGCCCTATGGGCGCGCGCAGCTGGTGGCCGAGCTGACCGGCGCCGAGCTCGTGACCATTCGCGGCGGCGGGCACAATCCGCTCGGGCGCTTCCCGGCGAAGTGCAACACGCTGATCGTCGACTTCATCGAGCGCAAGCTCGGGACGGCGCGCCAACGGCGCACCCTTCCGCCGCGCGCGCCCAAGAGGGTGCTGTACCTTTCCTCGCCGATCGGCCTCGGCCACGCGCGGCGCGATCTCGCGGTGGCGCGCGAATTGCGCACGCTGCATCCCGACTGCAGGTCGACTGGCTGGCGCAAGATCCGGTGACGCGCCTGCTCGAGGCGCACCACGAGAGCGTTCACCCGCTCAGCGCGCGGCTCGCCAGCGAGACCCGGCACATCGAGCTCGAGTCCGCCGAGCACGAATTGCACTGCTTCCAGGCGCTGCGCCGCATGGACGAGGTGCTGATCAAGAACTTCATGATCTTCCAGGATGCGGTCGAGGACGGCGGCTATGACCTGGTGATCGCCGATGAAGCCTGGGACATCGACCATTATTGGCACGAGCATCCAGAGCTGAAGAAGGCGCAGCTTGCCTGGTTCACCGACTTCGTCGGGTATCTGCCGATGGCCGCGGGCGGCGACCACGAAGCGTTCCTCACCACCGATTACAATGCCGAGATGATCGAGCACATCGAGCGCCATCCGGGCGTACGCGACCGTGCCATTTTCGTGGGCAATCCCGACGACGTCATTCCGATGAGCTTCGGCAAGGACCTGCCGCAGATGCGCGACTGGGTGCCGAAACACTTCGACTATGCGGGCTACATCATCGGCGAGCACCCGCACAGCTTCGGTGCGCGCGCCGACCTGCGCGAGCGCCTCGGCTATCGTCCCGACGAGCGCGTGTGCATCGTGGCGGTCGGCGGGTCGGGCGTCGGCGCGCATCTGATCCGCCGCATCCTGCAGAGCTATCCGCTCGTGCGCGCACGGCTTCCCGAGTTGCGCATGGTCGTGGTCGCCGGCCCACGCATCGATCCTTCCTCGCTCGACGCGCCGGACGGCGTAGAGTTGCGCGCCTTCGTGCCCGATCTCGACCGGCATCTCGCGGCCTGCGATCTCGCGCTCGTACAGGGCGGTCTCACGACCTGCATGGAGCTCACTGCCGCCGGCACACCGTTCATCTATTTCCCGCTGAAGAACCACTTCGAGCAGAACTTTCACGTCGCGCATCGGCTCGAGCGCTATCGCGCCGGCCGGCGGATGGAGTTCGCCGGCGCGACGCCCGAGATGATCGCGAACGCGATGGTCGCGCAGTTGAGCGCGCAGCCGGACTACAGGCCCGTCGAGGCGGACGGCGCCGCGCGCGCTGCCCGCATGCTCGCCGACCTCCTCTAGACACGACATCAAAGATCGGACGGTTCAGCATGATCAACCAGTCACGCGGGTGCATCGATTACGCCGAATGTGGAGCGGGACCGACAATCGTGCTCGTCCCCGGCTCGTGCTCGACCGGCGCGGCGTGGCGGCCGGGGATCAGCGCGCTGAACGGGCACTTC
>Ga0081539_10001634_pt1 | contig 36532 bp, 30 predicted proteins | sample TabmetS4T2R2_FD_71023 | JGI IMG/M metagenome (GOLD analysis project Ga0081539, IMG submission 71023) | Tabebuia heterophylla rhizosphere microbial communities from the University of Puerto Rico - S4T2R2 | ecosystem: Host-associated > Plants > Roots > Rhizosphere ... | reverse complement strand
AATCATCTGCTTGTGAAAAATCAATTTCTACTTTACCTGTAGTTTCTTTTGGCATTAACCCATGCCAGACTGCATTTTCAACAAAAGGCTGGATAATAAGTGGTGGTATTTTTAGCACAGATAAGTCAATTGCATTATCTATTTTGATTTTGTAAGTAAACCTGCCATCGAATCTTAATGATTCAAGTTCAAGATACAACCTGAGCGATTCTAATTCCTGTTCAATTGGAATGAGAGCGCTTTGAGAATTTTGCAAAATCATGCGCACAAGACGTGAAAATTTAGTAAGGTATGCGGTTGCATCTGCCCTATTATTTTGAAGAATAAACCGATCAATTGAATTAAGAGAATTAAAAATAAAATGTGGGTTCATTTGTGTTCTTAATACCTGCATTTCCAATTCGCTCACCATTTTTTTACCCTGCAACTTTTCTATTTGCAATTCATTTTCTGCAATCTGGTGTAAATGCTCTGCATTTCTTTTCTTTAACAGAATATTTCTCACAAGTACAACAAACAGCAGTGCTATAACAATAACCCCGATAAGTAAGAATGTCTTCTGCTGAGATGCCCGCCTGATCTCTTCCTGCTGCAATTGTTTCTCCCTGCTTAGCAAATCAATTTTCAATTGTGCCTGTTCGCGTTCATTTATTGTTTTTAATAATGCAAGTTTACGTGCTGAAATATCAATACCGATAGCATCGTTTAATAAGTTATACAGTTTAAGATGCGTATATGCACTATCGCTTTTGTGCAGTTGCTCGAATAACTGGTACAACAGGTCATGGGCATCACGCTCATATTGCCTTGCACCGGTTTTCGTTGCATCCTGCAGCAGTTCTCTTGTATATGCAATTGCTTTATGCGGTTGATTTATTTCTTTAAAAGCTTTGCTTAACTCAAGTAGCGAACGCATTACCCAATTCATATCATTTACTTCTTTAAAACCCGCCAACGCATCCTGTAAATAATAAAGTGCAGTATCGTACTTTTTTGTAGCGATGTACAATTCTCCCAAAAGCACATAAGGTTTTGAAAAGGCTTTTTTATTACTGTCACCTACTTTGTATAAATAAAATTGATAAAAATAAAGTGCAGAATCGTAATTGTTTTTTTGGAAGTATGCTTCACCTATTTTTAAATACTTGTCTATGAGATTAGTATCATTAGCTCTTGCATAATAATCCAAAGCAGTTTCAACATCACCAACGTCTGCATATAATTGCCCCAATGCTATAAAACCTCCGTTATCTTTATAGGAAACGGCTTTTGTTGCATATTGAAATGCATTTTCATAGTTGCCTCTTTCCTCTTCTGCCAATGCCAGCAACCCATAAGTTAAACCAGTGTTTGCAGAATCATGTGCTTTATTGAAAAGCTGATTGGCAGTAGAGAACGCATTTATTGCCTCATCAAACCTGCTTTGTGCCCATACCGATTGTCCCCATATTGTATATGCCGCTGCAAGAAGCGATGCATTTTTTTGTTGTTTAAAAATATCAATGGCGGTCTTACCATTTTTCACGGCGGATATGAAATTTCTCGTGAAATAATTTGTATTTGCCAGATCAACATAAGCAACTCCTTCGCCTAATGCATAATTTATTTTTCCTGCTTCTTCAATGGCTAACAGGGAAAGTTTTTCTGATACGGCGAATTGCCTCGTCTGAATATAATGTTTGTTTAAAGCATTAATGGTATCTACTCTTTTTGAGCCTGTGATAAATGTTAGCTGGTTCTTTATACTGTCAAATATTTGCTGTTGGGCAAAACTGTTACAAGCTATAAAAAGGAAGCATATAGCAATTAGGTTTCTACAGATATTTCCGTATAAAGACATTCGTTGTTAATTACTATTAAGTTACTAATAATTGTAACCAGTAAGCAAAGGACGCATATTTGGCAAAATCATGCGGCTGATTGAGTAAGTGGTGGCAGATAACGGGTAGTTGCTAATAATTGCAGGGTAGCTGGAAAAATAAGATGTTGTTTTTATTTACCATTATGCTGATATATTGTGCTGCTTTCTGTTCCAAAGTACAAGAGTGCGACGCAAGGGACGATGATAGCAGTAATGCAGATTGGTACAAAAAATTCTCTTCACATCTCTTATTATACTTTTCCTATTGACCTCCACATCGCAAGTTCCTCTTTAAATCTGTCGTTAATGACTTCGCATTTTGTATCAATACGCATAGTTGGTCTTGTAGTTAAATTATATGGCGTCCATTCAGGAATATTTTTAGCCGAGGGTTTCCCTGTTCTTGCAAAGCTTGTCCATAACTCTGCAAAATTGTGTGATGCAGTAAAACGTTCCGGTTTGTTTCCGCCAAAGAAGCTTGATTGAGGAGATGAACCTTTTAGTGGCACCTCATTGTTGAATTTAAAAGTTATATCCATTGCATGCGGCGTTCCGAAAGGATAATCAGTTCCCGGAACTTTTGCTTCTGATTTGTAACCAAAATTGTATAAATAAACAGGCGCTCCTTGTTGCTGTACTTTTCGCTCCGCTATTTTAATAGAGCCCAATCCCATCATATTAATTGATTCTATAGCGACCCAAAGTTGTGATGCTGTTGCGTTGGACATTGTTTGTCTGTATGTGTCAACAATTTTTTTGGTGTCACTGCCGAATTGCTTTTCAAGTTTTGTTTGTAATGCTTCAAATGTAAAATCGCGTTTCAGCGCTTCTGTGTCTTGAAATGCCATTGCAAAAAAGGTGTATTCGTCTTCATTCCATCCGGTTATAAGCGGTTTATTTTTGGAAATATCCGGCGCTGTCGGGTCGAACGGATGATGCGGAAGCGCAACACCATCAACCACCGGTGCAAAAGAGTTCGGAACAAAACCTACGTTGCCGTTTTTCTTCACATACTCTGATTGCGCCATTAATGCAGATATTTTCCCCTGAATTCCCAACAAATCTTCCGTTGGTACCTCAAGCAATTTTCTCCAATCTTTCGGAGCTATGTTCAATTCACGTAAAGTAATTGCTGTCATTTCAGACGCAGCTTCTTTGGGTATCATGCGAACACCGGGACCACTTTCAATAGATGCTTTGTTGAAGTAAGGCACAGCTTCAGGCATGGCATATAAACATGATGTTTTTGCGCCTCCACCTGATTCACCAAAAATCATCACATTATTCGGGTCGCCGCCAAACACAGTAATGTTTTTGTTTACCCAAGCCAGTGCATCAACAATATCAAGCGTGCCATTGTTTCCCGAACCTGCATAATCAGCGCCTGCTACTTCATTTAAATAAAGGAATCCCATGATTCCTAATCTGTGGTTTGTTTCTACAACAACCACATCAAAATTGCGTGCAAGGTTGGAGCCGTCCTGGTCAACTGCTCCACCTGAACCGGTGGCAAAACCTCCGCCATGATTATAAAACATTACAGGACGTTTTTTATTATCATTAGCAGGCGTCCAAACATTTAAGAACAAGCAATCTTCGTTTGGTTTTGGTTCGTTTAATCCGCGTGTTTGATTGGGTGGCTGAATAGCCGGAGCGCCTAATTGCAGTGCATCACGAACACCCGTCCATGGTTGCAAAGGAGCAGGTCTTCTGAAACGCCTCTCTCCTGAAATTTTCCCTGCATAAGGAATGCCTTTGAAAGTATTTACTCCTTCGATTCTGTAGCCTTTGATTTTTCCATACGTAGTTTCTGCTTCAACAAATTCGTCTGCAAGGAAGGGTGACGCATTTATTTTGCCTGATATAAAAGTTCCTGCAGCAACCAATGATAATTGAGATAAAAATTGCCGTCTTTTTATTGAATACATTGTTTTGATTTTACAGACCGGTTAATCATAAAAACTTGTTGATTTTTAAAAAGTCTTCTGTGGAAACAGGAGACTTTACTTTGATTGCTATTACACCGCTTGCTTATGAATAATGTCGTTTACTTAAGAATTCAAATCTCGTATTAGATTCCTTCTACGTCGGAATGACAAGCTTCGTAGTAAGATTTTGTTATGCCGATGAATGAGGCATCCGCTTAATTAAACACATTGATGAATACCTTAAAAATATGGACTTAACAGCGCTTCACTTGCCGGAAGCGGGAACGTTAATTGAATATTTGTAAACGAAGCCGGAACCGGCGCAAAACCCGGAGGATAATAATAGTTTGCAGGGTTTGCTTTTACTCTTGTGCCATACGCTGTAATCACTTCAACCGCTTTACCTGTGCGCACAAGGTCGAGCCAACGCTTGTTTTCAAATGCAAGCTCTACTCTTCTTTCATGAAGAATAACATCGCTCAAATTTGTGGTTGAAGTAATATCTGCTAAACCTGCTCTTTTTCTCACCATATTAAGATAAGGTAACGCTTCTGAAGATTTGCCTTGTTCATTCAACGCTTCTGCCAATAACAGCAATACTTCGGCATAGCGATATACGGGCCAATTATCATTTGTAATTCCGAATTGTGCATGAGGATGCAAATATTTTTTGATAAACGGATACGTTTTGCCACTGGCCGTTACAAAGCCGATGGAGGCATCCTTTCTCTCATCCCCGGTTTCATAGGCTGCAATTAAATCGGGTGTAGGAATGTTGTAACCTTCTACTGTTAACGCCTGCACATTAGCCGGATAAACACCATTGGCGGCAAATAGTGTTGTTATTTCTTCTGCCGAGATAGGTTGCGGCAAAAATGGATTAATAAAATTAGATGCATATCCTTCGCTTCCTTCTTTATACTGTACTTCAAAAACAGATTCACTGTTGTTTTTATTGGAAGGGTCAAACACTGCTGCATAGTTTGATATAAGCGAATATTCACCAGAGTTCACTACATCTTTTAAAACAGTTTCGGCAGATGCATAATCTTTCAAAACTATATAGACATTTCCCAACAATGTTTTGGCAGCGCCTGATGTAGCTCTCCCTGGCTCTTGTACAGATTTAGTCGGTAACAAAGAAGCGGCTTCACTTGCATCGGCAATAATTTGAAGATATATGCTGTCAACACTTGACAAAGGCAGGTATGTTTCATTTAATGTTGTTGCAGGAGTTAAATGCAACGGCACTTTACCAAAATACTGTACCAAATCAAAATAAGATAATGCTCTTAGAAAAAATGCTTGCCCTTTAAGATTGCTTTTTATGGTTGCATCAAAATCAATATTATCTATTTGTGCCAATATTTGATTTGCCCTTGCTATTATGAGATAATTTGCAGTGTACCTGTTTGTAGCAATGGCGCTGGATGCATCATAAATAAAATCCGCAATTTGCTCCTGGTCTATTGTTGCACGAAAATTAGGATTTAAAACATAATGCGTATTGTCCGAATGCATTTCTCCCATAAAGTATGCACTGCTGTTATTAGCAGCTGGATTGTTATACAATGTACGCAACGGAGCATAAGCGCCGTTGACCGCTTTTTCAAAATCTGACTGACTTGTAAAAAATGTATTGGTGGTTAAATTGGTTTCTGATGGTATGTCAAGAAAATCTTCTTTACAGGCATTGAATGCAATCATAATTAACGCAGCATATAATATTGTATGTCTCATGTCTTTTTTATTTAGTGTGTTTGTACAAGAATTTTGTGTTTTGATTTTTTTATGATACCGGCTTGTGTACTTGTGTCATCGCTGGTTGTGTCACTCCCTTCTACGTTCGGAACTTTGTTGAGCAGACCTCACCTCTCGGTCTCCTCTCCACCTCATCCGCCCTTCGGGCACCTTCTCCTGAAGGAGAAGGAAAAAGGACACGGTATCTAATGAGGAGAGGTCAGGCTTTTATTTATCTATTATCTCTTGTAGTGACATATTATTTTTAGTTTTACTACTCAACATACTTCTCCGCTTGTTCAATATGCAATGCTGTTGATGTGGAAGAACAAACTGTTTATTTAAATTCTACAGCACCGCTCCTTCTTCTCAAGGAGAAGGAGATGGTGGATGAGGTTTTCACCAAAGAACTAAAACTTCTACAATGGTGTCAGACACTCTACGAGTGTTCAGACACCATTCCTCAGTACAAGAGTGCCCCGATGCAGCACACAAAACCTTTCTCGGGGTCTGCGACGACGCAACGAAAGCTTCATAGATATTCGCAGTTAGATTCATAAAAAAACATGTATTATAATCCAACATTTAAACCGAATGTATAAGTTCTCGGAACAGGATAAGTTCCCCAATCTGCACCAAGATTAAGTGCGCTCCCTGTGGCGGTTCCATTTGCTGTTGTGCTTACTTCAGGATTTGCACCTCTGTAATTCGTAAATACAAATGCTTGCTGAACACTTCCATATAATCTTAAGCTGCGCAGGAATTTGCTTCTTTTAAGAGGAACATTATAACCAAGTGTGATATTCTTTATTGTAAAGTAGCTGCCATCACTAACAAAACGCGAACTTTCCCAATCGCGTTCCATCCATGTTGCGGAAGTTGTTTTTCCGTATAATCCATTGCCCGGATTTTCAGGAGAACGCCATCTGTTTTTTACACCCTTCAACACATTGAATACGCCATCGAGATTAACAGTGCCTTGGTCAAGCATCACCAGAATGGCATTCCCTTGCGAGCCTGAACCAACAACGGATAAATCAAAATTTTTGTAGGATAAATTGGTTGTGATTCCATACAAAAATTTCGGGAACGGATTTCCAATATAAGTGCGGTCGTCATTATCTCCGCCGTAAGTAATCACACCATCACCATTCACATCTTTAAATTTAACAGTGCCCAATTCTGATGCTGTAGCTTTTGGCGACTTGTCAAAATCTGCCTGATTTGCATAAACGCCTTCTTGTATCAAACCCCAAAACTGACCAATGCGATGACCAACCTGCGTAAGTGTTGCATAAGCGCCAAAGCCGCCATAAATACGGTCAACGCCATCAGATAAGGCTAATACTTTATTGTCGTTAAATGAGATATTGAAATCAACATTCCACTTTAATTCTCCGGTGAGAATTTTTGCACTTGCCGTAAACTCGTGTCCCCAAAATTTTAATTCGCCTATGTTACCATTGAATGTTGTAAAACCAGATTCCTGCGGCACTGCGAGATTGTATAAAAGATGGGTAGTTTTTTTGGTATAATAATCATAAGCAAGAATAAGCCTGTTGTTGAAAAGACCAAGGTCAATACCAAAATCAAATTGTTTGGTTGTTTCCCATCCAAGATTGGTATTGCCAAGTGTTACAACGCTTGCGCCGGGAGCAACAGTGGAACCAAAAATGGCGTTGGTTGTTGTGTTTACAGTTGCAAACTGTGTATAATTTCCAATGTTGTTGTTTCCTATTACACCGTAACTGCCTCTTAGTTTTAGCAGTGAAACTGATTTTATATTGTGCATGAATTTTTCATCAGACACAACCCATCCTGCCGAAACAGAAGGGAAATTACCCCAGCGGTTATCAGAGCCAAATCTTGAGGAACCGTCGCGACGTATAGCCACAGTGAACAAATATTTGCCTGCGTAATTGTAAGTTAAACGGGAGATATAAGAGGTCAAGCTCCATTCCTGCACATCGCTGAAAGATTGTGTTCTGTCTATATTAATAGCAGATTGAATAGTGTTGATTCTGTCATCAGGAAAATCTGTTAATCGTAATTGTTCGTTTTCATCTCTGAATTTTTGCGTAGTAAAACCACCAAGTAATTCGAAATTATGGCTACCGAAAGACCTTTTATATGTTGCCAGATTTTCATTCAGCCATGAGTAATAATAATCGTTTCTGCGAATAGATGTTGCAGGGCTTGGAGGTGGAGTAACAAAAGTTACTGATGCTGTCGAGGGCTTAAAGTTCAGGAACGTAGAGCTTCCAATATCGGCATTAATAGTTGATTTCAAACTAAGTCCTTTTATCGGCGCATACTCAACGAATGCGTTGGATATTAAGCGGCTTGTTTTGGTCTTATTGGTTACCTCATTCAAAGCCCTGTAATAGTTGGGCGTGGCGAATGCACTTACACCGGGTATGAACGCAGTTAACGGTAAACTTCCATCTTCGTTTTTGTAGGGCAATACAGGCCAAACTAAGAGAGAATTATAAAGAATGCCACCGGCAGAAGGGTCTAAAAAAGAAGCATAAAATGCTCCATCAGAGCTCGGCGTATTGTTAATAGAATAAGACGGAGCTACATTGAAACCCGTTCTTATCTTATCCGATACTTTAAATTCAGAATTTACACGCAGTGAAAATCGAGTAAAATCAGAGTTGCGCAAAACCCCATCCTGTTTAAATAAACCGGCTACAGCAGAAGTGCTGAACCTGTCTTTGTTGCTGTTTAATGATATGCTGTAGTTTTGAATGGGTGCAGATTGCAACATGCCATCGTACCAATTATAACCTTCACCGTATTGTTGAGGATTTTGAAATGGCTCCGGAACAGGAAGTCCTAAATCTTCGTAAGATTCTTTTTTGAACTGTGCAAATTCTTCTCCGTTCATCATATCGGGTCTTCCTTTTTGCGGCACTTGCTGCACACCATAAAATGCATTGACGCCAATATTTGTTTGAGTGCCTTGTGCATGCTTTGTTGTAATAAGCACTACGCCATTGGCGGCTCTTGAACCATATAACGAAGTAGAAGCTGCATCTTTTAATACAGAAATAGTTTCAATTTCATCAGGATTAATATTGCTGATATCCCCCACAATAGGGAAGCCATCTACAACATACAAAGGGTCGCTGCCCGCTAAAATGGAGACCTGCCCTCTTATACGAACCTGCATACCTTGCCCGGGCTTACCTGTTGTTTGATTGATTTGCACACCTGCTAATTTCCCTTGCAGTTTTTGTGTTAGTTGTGACACAGGAATATCTTCCAACTCTTTTGCGTTCACCGTTTGAACTGCTCCTGTTGAAGTTTTTTTGGTAGTGCTTCCATAAGCTACTACAATTACTTCGCCTATTGCGGCAGCCTGTGCAGTCAGTTGTACTTCAAGACGTTGCTGACCACTTACAGAAACCTCTCTTGTTGCATAACCTACGGAGCTAAATATAAGGATGCCATTATCAGGAGCCGAAATGCGAAAACTGCCATCCGCAGCGGTGGTGGTTCCGGCAGAAGAGCCTTTAACCATTACACTTACACCTTCAATAGGTTGCCCCTTTTCGTCCTTAACAACACCGCTTAATTGTTTTGTTTGTGCAAACAAAACATTGGTCGCTAATAAAAGAGTCAGAAACGGAAGGCACAGGAGAAGCGTTTTTAAAAATCGTTTTCTTTTCATGACAAGCGAATTAGTTTTAGAATAATTGTTGATGTTTACATTCAGTATTTTTTACTGTTTGAAATTCATGTGCAAAATAAGAAGGCAACCCTGTGAAACTGTCCTGTACTGTAATGCAATCAGTAATTTTTACTGATTGATAAAAAATTTCATTGGCGTTTTAGTTTAAGGATTTGAATTAGATTCTTCCTATTTTATAATGACATCTGTTTTTAGTGATCGGACCGGGACGGTCAGATCATGCGGCAACAGAAGTTTTATTGAATTAAAGTCTGACCGCCCCCGGTCTGATCATGCGGCAACAGAAGTTTATTGAATTAAAGTCTGACCGTCCCGGTTTGACCATGCGGCAACAGAAGTTTTATTGAATTAAAGTCTGACCGTCCCTGTCTGACTTTATTCGAAATTTAATTTTATTTTATCTGTTATCAAGATTGAATATTCGGAATGACAAGCGTCGTAGCAAGATTTTCGTCATACCGAAAGGAGACATCTGCTTACGTAAACGACATTGATGGAGAATTACGGTTTAAAAGAAGAATGGAAGTTTTTAGAATCGCCTATTCTATAATTCAATCTGTATTTTTTACTTATTGGAACAAACACAAATATAAGTGCGATAACCCCTTCCCGTAAATTGTATGAAATCTCTATTTACTGATATTTGTATAAATTCATTTGATGAACGCGAAAACGTCATATTTTTCCGGCTCTGCCCAATTGCCAAAGAATTGCCTGTCGCATGTCTCTGTAGATTGTATTATACTGGGCTATCACGATAAACAAATGAAAATCCTTTGCACCGAAATCAAAGGGATGCCTCGGCCGAAGCTGCCGGGTGGCTTTGTAGAAAAAAAAGAAAATGTGGATGATGCGGCTTACAGGGTACTCGAAGAAAGAACAGGATTGAAAGGTGTTTTTCTCAAACAATTCAAAACTTATGGTAATGCTAACCGCACAGCAGAGCAAACTGCCAATATGAAGCATTTACTTAAAAAACAAAATGTAAATGCTGCAGCTATGAATTGGATACTGGATAGATTTATTTCCGTGGCATACTATGCACTTACAGAATTCAGTAAGGTAACTCTAAAAGACAATTTCATTGACGGCGAAAGCAGGTGGTATGATATACATAATATGCCGCCTCTCATAATTGACCATGAAGATATGGTGCGGGATGCGCTAAAAATTTTACGGTTGCAAATTCATAATGAACCGATTGGTTACAACTTATTGCCCTCAAAATTTACGCTGCCCGAGCTGCAGGCTTTATATGAAGCGATATTGGATAAAAAACTCGATCAGAGAAACTTTACAAAAAAACTTATGTCACTTAACATCATAAAAAAATTAAATGAAAAAAAACATATTGGCGGACACCGCTCTCCAACCTTGTATAAATTCAATAAGCGCAATTACGATAAAGCTTTAAAAGATGGAGTTGCGCTTGCATTGTAAATGATTTTATCCTTCTGCGCTTACTTCCATGTGGAAAAGGATTTTATGGGTTCGAGATGAAAAACATCTGCCAAACTTAAGCATTAACCTGCCTGCGCAAACTCTCCGTCAGCTTTAATTTCAACTTCATCGCTAACAACTGCCTTGGGGGTATTTGAACCAATATTAAAATCTGAACGTTTTAGATTGCCCGTTAATTTAAACCCTGCCTTTTTTTGTTTGTTCATGGAGTTTTCTGTTGTACCGCGATACCAAAGATCCATTGTTACAGATTTTGTAACACCATGCATGGTAAGGTTGCCGGTAAGCTTATACTTGTTTTGTCCATCCGGTGTTATTGATGTGCTTTTGAAAGTAATTTTTGGGTAATTGGCTGCATCAAAGAAGTGATCGCTTTTTAAATCGTTGTCGCGCATTTCAACTTCTGTGTTTATTGAAGAGGCATCTGCTGAAAGTTCAAAAACAGCATCACTAAAATCAGGCTTTGCTGCAGTTATGGTCACATCAAAATTTTTAAATAAACCATCAACATCAGAAACCAAAAGATGCGTTACGGTAAACGTAAGTTTGGAATGCATTTTATCATTTTTCCACGTAGTCGTTTGAGCAAATGATGAAACCTGCACAAGAAGAATCGCTGCAAAGAATAATTTTTTCATTTTTAATTAATGATTTTGAATTAAGATAAATGAATACTAAAAATGTTTACACATTTCGCTTCGCAGTAAAAATAGAACGGAACCTCGTTTCGATTCATTGATATGAGTCAAGAAATAATATTGATTCAAATCAATAAAACGGATTACAGTTCAGTTTTTTTTACAAAGAGTTTTTTTCTTACACGGCTTAATGTTTCAGGTGTTAATCCAAGGTAAGAAGCAATCATGTGTTGGGGTACGCGCTGCATAATATCGGGATAAATGTTAAGCAGTTTTGTGTATTTTTCTTCAGTTGAAAGAGTGAACATGTCAGTTAACCTTTTTTGCAGCGCAATATATGCACCGCGATACTGCATGTAATTAAATTTGAAAAATTCGGGAACTGCATTTTCAAGATATACGTGAGCAGTTTTGCTTATCAGTATCAATTCAGAATTTTCTATAGCATCAATATTTAAAGTAGAATGATCTTCAGTTATGAGACTGTACAAGTCTGAAATAAACCAGCCTTCGGGTGCAAATTGTATAATGTGCTCGTTGCTTTTTTCATCCACCAAATAAGAACGCATCATACCTTTACTAACAAACGCCACATATTTACAAATTTCTCCTTCCTGCAAAAGATATTGCCGTTTTCTTAGCTTCTTTATAATAAGATGCTTCCTGAAAATTACTTTATCAGTTTCCGTTAGTGTTATACTTTTCGATAGCTTATCGAAGAAATTGTCGAACATGATTACATAAACCGCTAATTTAAATTTTTTTGCCTGATGCGATAAATTGACGGAAATCAGCTTTTGGAATTTCATACAATAAGTTATTTACAGCTAACGGATTTTTGAAGATAGATCATAACTTAAAATCGCTTTAAAATCGCTCAACAAATTTTCAAATATTTTCTTGAAGCAAAAGTTCTCTTATTTTTGAGCACTCAGACATCTGAACCAAATTAAAACTAATATCCTATGCCAGTCAAAGCAATCAGGTTTGACCACAACGGTCAAAACGTACAAGCAGAAGTAGTATATAACTTCGATGAATTGTCAAATGCTGTAATGGTTGTACCCAACAACACAGAAGAATTAAATGAAAACATTCTTTTAGTCAGAGACAAAAGCCGTTGGAAATCTTCTTCTACTTTAAGAAAAAAATTCCCCTCTACATTCAATAATATTATCAACAAGATTGATGAAGAATTGAAATCAGAGATTAGCGCTGATCATATTTTAATGCTTGGTAACTTTTTATCTTAAACTTTACCGAAAGCTGATTTAAACAGGAAGTTGTGAACGCTTTCTGCAGAGAAGTCATGCGCTGCAATGTAGCATCAGTTAGTCAGTTTTTATATTAAAGTTTGGTTTAGTAACACATAAACACATGTTGCTAAGCCCTTTTTTGTTTTTTACGAAACTCTGAGTACATCACCACGATAAAAATTTTAAGTAGGAATTAGTCGCTGCGTTTAATATATCAAGCAAAAGAGTCTTATAATTTGAAACACTCCTTGCCATCAGTTTTATTATTTTTGCCGCTCAAGATTTTAAAGATGAGTGTTGTTGCAACAATTAAAGAAGCAGCATGGAAAGCTATACACGAAGTTTTCAGTGTAAATATAAATGCTGATAATATTACTGTAAACGCTACAAAGCCTGAGTTTGAAGGCGATTATACTATTGTGTTGTTTTCATTAATAAAGCAATTAAGAAAAACGCCGGATGTTGCCGGAAAAGAATTAGGCGAACACTTGTTGAAACAACACCCCCATCTCTTTACTTCTTACAATGTTATAAAAGGTTTTCTCAATCTTGTTATTGCAGATGTCTATTGGATTAGTTTTTTACACCAGAATTATAACAATGCTTCTTTTGGTATAAAGGAAAAAACCGGAAGAAAAGTAATGGTGGAATATTCATCTCCCAATGCAAACAAGCCATTACATCTTGGTCACTTAAGAAATATTTTTTTAGGCTGGAGCACTGCCGAAATTTTAAAAACAAACGGAAACGATGTCGTAAAAACCTGTATTGTAAACGACCGTGGCATACATGTTTGTAAAAGCATGATAGCATGGCAATGGTTTGCAAATGGGGTAACACCACAAAGCACCGGAAAAAAAGGTGATCATTTTGTCGGTGATTATTATGTAAAGTTTAATGATGAATATAAGAAAAAAGTTGAAGAACTTGTTGCAAAAGGAATAAGCAAAGATGAAGCGGAAAAGGAAGCACCGATTTTAAAAGCGGCACAACAAATGCTTGTTGATTGGGAAGCAAGTAAACCTGATGTTATTGGTCTCTGGAAAACGATGAACAGTTGGGTGTATGAAGGATTTGATGAAACGTATAAAAGAATCGGCGCAGACTTCGACAGAATTTATTATGAAAGCAACACTTATCTTCTTGGTAAGAACATGGTGGAATATGGATTAAAGAAAGGTGTTTTTTATAAGAAAGAAGATGGAAGTGTTTGGATTGATTTAACTGCAGATGGACTTGATGAAAAAATTTTACAAAGAAGAGATGGAACTTCTGTTTATATAACGCAGGATATTGGTCTTGTGTTAAACAAATACGAAGAATATAAGTGCGACGAAAGCATTTATGTAGTGGGCGATGAGCAAAACTATCATTTTAAAGTTTTAAAACTTATTGCAAAAAAATTAGAATTGCCTTCTGCTGATGCGATTTATCATTTAAGTTATGGCATGATTGAATTACCCACCGGCAAAATGAAAAGTCGTGAAGGTACCGTTGTTGATGCAGATGATATTATTGATGAAATGATGCGCATTGCTCAGCAAAAAACTGAGGAGCTTGGAAAAGTAAAAGATTTTAATGAGAAGGAATTACAGGACCTACACAAGATGATTGGTTTGGGTGCTTTAAAATTTTTTCTTTTAAGAGTTGACCCAAAAAAGCGCATGATATTTAATCCCGAAGAGAGTATAGATTTTCATGGGTTTACTGGACCTTTTGTTCAGTACACGTATGCGCGAATAAAGAGTATCCTTAGAAAGTTGGATGTTGAAAGCCTGCCTGCCGGACAGATAGGTTGGATGTTTGATGTTAAGCCGTTGCTGCCATTAGAAAAGCATGTAACAACATTACTTGAGCAATTTCAAACTGTTATTGATGAAGCAGCGCAGGAACATGACCCTTCCAAAGTAGCCATATATGTTTTCAATCTGGCAAAAACATATAATGCTTTTTATACCGAACATTCTGTTGTAAATGCAGAAACAGAAGAGGAAAAAATATTGCGCTTGCAATTGAGTCAACTAACAGCAAATACAATAAAAGCAGGAATGGGCTTACTTGGAATACAGGTACCGGAAAGAATGTGAGATGTAATCTTTCCCTTACATCACAATACCTTTAAGGTTGTAATATTGTTCTATCTGCTTACCTACAATTTCCGTCAGTGCGTCCGGGCGTTGTTCATCTACTGCCCACTTTGAATTATTATAATGAACATTTCCAAAAAGAACATTATTCAGCACCACATGAAAAGAACGTGGTGTGCCATCTTCGCGGAGTTTTTGTGAAGGTGTTATTACTCCTTCGTAATGAATACCGTCGTTATCAAATTGGATGTTGAAAAATTCTTCGTTCATAAAAAATTGGTGTTGCAAAATTGATACCAGCGCCCGAGTGTGAATGGTGAATAGATAGATTGATCGTCAATAGTGAATATTTCTTCTCCCCATTCGTAACGCTATACTATTTTTCAAACACGACAGCATCGGGTACAGCTCCAAGTTTTATTAAGATGTTGCTTATATCTTGTACCATCGCGTTTGGCCCGCATACATAAAAATGTTTACTGAAATCTTGTACATGCTTTTTTAAGAACTCTTCGCTAATGCGTGCATTGAGGTAGTTATTGTTTTGTTCATTGGTTAAAGTGTACACTGCGTTGTTTCCAAGCATGGTGTTAAACTCATCTTCAAGAATAATATCTTTTGAAGTTCTGTTTGAAAAGAAGAGAATATTATTGCCAAGTTTATTTTCTTTATATAGATGCCGAAGTATTGCAATAAATGGTGTAACACCTGCACCGCCTGCAATAAAATAACCTTCGCCTTTGTATTCAATTGCGCCCCACACATCTCTTATAATTAATTCGTCGCCGGGAACAAGTTTGCCTAATTCGTTTGTTACACCATCATGATCGCTGTAAATTTTTATGGTAAATTCAAGATAAGGTTCTTCATTAAGCGACGTAAAAGTAAACGGTCTTCTTTCTTCTTTCCATCCGGGTTTATTAATGGAAATTTCTGTTGCCTGTCCCGGATTGAAATGATAACCATTCGGTTTTTCAAAGCGAAATCTTCTTACATTATGTGTTATATAAACAATATCGAGTATTTTAACGGTGTGCATAAGTTTTGTTTTTATAAAGTTAGTCGTTCAAAAGTTGTTTAATATTTTAGGATTTAAATTTTGATATTGGCTGATTGGCAAGAGGCGGCTTGAAAGTGGAACACTAAAGATGCCATCTATTCTGCAGATGAAGTGATTGCGACGCAAGGGACGATGCCACAAAGGATAAAGCCGGTATCCAAAAACAACTCATATTTCATATTTTCCATTTAAAAAACTTATTAAAACTTCTCTGAAAAAAGTTTTAATTTACAACTCTAAAATGAAGCGTATGAAACACAGAATTCTACTCTATTGTTTTCTCGCACCTTGCCTTCTTTCTGCGAATGAGATTTTTGCACAAAACAACAGAGGTTTTGCAATTACCGGTGCAACAAAAGGTAATATAGCATGGATGGTTGTAAGGGAAATTGACCTTACTACCGGAGCTGAATTAAGAACAATTTATTCACCTGAAAGTAAAGTGACTATTGCAGATGCTGTGAGCGGTTCTCGCCTGCAACAATTAAGTAAGGATGCAGAAGTTGTTGACGAAATAACTACGGTTAACCATAACGGTGTTTCAAACACAATGGTAACTTACCGCAACGGAAGTAAAAGTGAAGTTGTAACTGCGCCTACTGAAACATTGGTTGCAGCAAGCGCTTATGACAATAAAAATAACCGTTTGTTTTTTACGCCTATGCGCAGTAATGAACTTCGCTATTTCGATTTATCGCGTGGAACAAACACCGTTTATTATGTTCGCAATGCGGCGCTGAAAACCTTTCCTGAAGTAAATGGTGAGGCAGATGTAATAACAAGAATGTGCTTTGGCGCGGACGGTTATGGTTATGCTTTAACGAATGACTTCAATCATTTGATACGTTTTTCTTCGGGCGATAAAATAACGATTACTGATCTCGGTTCCGTCCAGGACGGAAAAAATAATAAAGAAATTTCTATACGCAACATGTGTACAAGCTGGGGTGGAGATATGATAGCAGATGCTTTTGGTAATTTGTATGTGATAAGCATGCGCGGAAATGTTTTTAAAGTGAATCCTCAAACACTTGTTGCAGATCATATAGCGCAAATAAAAAATCTTCCGCAGGATTATACCATAAACGGCGCTGCCGTTGATGCAGATGGAAATGTTGTAGTAAGCTGCGCTACAAACACAGCTCATTATTACACTGTAAATATTTCTTCATGGGAAGCAACCGCTTTGCCAAAACAAAAAGATCGGGTGTATAACGCATCTGACCTTGCAAGCGCTCATGTTGCTTATGAAAGTCTTGCAAAGGCTCAGCCTCAAATAGCAGAAAGCAAAATTTCGGTTTACCCCAATCCTGTTATAAACAGAACAATCAATGTTGTATTCAACAGCAATTCACGTGGCGATCATAATGTACAATTGGTGAATGCAAGTGGCCATATCGTTTTAAATAAAATAGTTAATGTGAATGGAAAATATACAGCCCAAATTATTTTACCGAAAACAGTAGCACAAGGTATGTATGTCATCAAGGTGAATGATGCTGCAGGCAAAGAGCAATATTTGGAAAAAATAGTGGTTCACTAAAAGATAGGAGCCTATGAAATAAACTGCCCCGGTTGCTAATCGGGGCTTTTCTTTTTGTGAATAACAAATCTCACACCCACCTAATAATCATGGAATGGTTTGGATACAAAATGTTTCAATCATCACGCTTGTTGATGCGTGATCACCCGTGAATTCAAGTTCAACTTTTTTTTTCTCAGTAATGCAATTATTTGAAAGAAACACTAAGCTTAGATTTAACTTCTCAAATCGTTTAGTTTAAGTTGGAAAACATCGTTATTGAAGCTTTTAAAAATTAACTTGCTTGTTATTTCATTCTTAACATCATTAAATTAAGCACCAATGAAAAAATTGTTATCAAGCATTTTGTCATGCCTTGTAAGTGTAATAGCTTTTTCTCAAACATTTAATGGAATTGATGCAAACATGGGAAATCTCTTTAGATTGAGCGATGCCAAAACACGTTCGATAAGTCCTGAAAATTTTACCGGCGAAAAAAGTAAAGGCGGAATGGCAACAACAGGTACAGGAGAAAAAGCCTCAAGAGATTTGGGACAAGGCTGGAAAGTGAGCCCGAGCATAGTGATAAAAGCAAAAACAACTTACACCATTGCAGAGATGAATGGGTCCGGTTCTATTCAACATATCTGGATGACACCCACAGGCAATTGGCGTTATACTATCATTCGCATTTATTGGGATGATGAAACAACACCAAGTGTGGAAGCCCCTGTTGGTGATTTCTTTTGTATGGGTTGGGGAAAATATGCGCCTTTGCAATCGTTGGCTGTATGTGTAAATCCAGGCAGTGCATTCAATTGTTATTGGCCCATGCCCTTCAGAAAAAAATGTAAGATAACGATGGAAAATATTGCCGATGAAGACATGTACCTCTATTATCAGATTGATTATGTTCTTACTGATGTACCAAGTGATGCTGCCTATTTTCATGCACAGTTTCGCCGCACCAATCCATTACCTTACAAACAGGATTATGTATTGGTCGATAACATAAAAGGTCGCGGACATTATGTAGGAACTTACATGGCAATTGGTGTTACAAACAATAGCTGGTGGGGTGAAGGTGAAATAAAATTTTTTATGGATGACGATGCAAAATTCCCAACAATATGCGGTACAGGTACTGAAGACTATTTCTGCGGCTCTTACGATTTTGATACGAGAAAGAAAAACGAAGCCGGTGTTGAAAAGGTTGAATATACGGAGTTCTGCAGTCCATACACAGGTTTGCATCAAGTAGTTCGCGGTGACGGTCATTATGATGTGATGCAACGTTTTGGTTTGTATCGCTGGCATATAACAGACCCGATACGTTTCGAGAAAAATTTAAAAGTTACCATTCAATCACTTGGTTGGAGATATGGTGGTCGTTATCTTCCACAGCAAAATGATATAGCTTCTGTTGTATTCTGGTATCAAACAGAGCCACACAATCCTTTTCCGGCCCTGCCTGAAAGAGATTCTTTAGAAGTAAATTAAAAATTGATAACCGAAAAAATAAAAAATTTTGAAGCAGCCTATACTCTTTGCTTCTTCTTAGCGTGGGCACGCAATGTTCGAATGGCGCAAAGAGCACGAGAAGTTTCTTTTGTAAAAAGTAATGGTATAATCATTTTTTAAATGACATTGGACATCATAGAACATTTCTTCTAAAATTCAATGCCAGCAAGTAATCCAAATTTTTTTCTTTCTGATAACATCATAAAATCGCTTCTATTTTTTCAGAAATGGAAGCGTAGCAAATTTATCTTTGTGAAGACATTAAACAGGAAATAATTCAGTTTTCATATGGCAAGCAATCGTTAGAGGTCTTCTGTTTCTACAGTAAGACCTTTTTTATTTTGTATCATTCTTATAGTATCTCACAGTAATACTATAATCGCCATTGCAACCATCAATAAATCTTCAATAACAGTAACCGTACTCATAGGCAAATTAAACACAGTACCAAGACATGCACACCTGATTTTTCTTCTTTGTATCACGCTTTGAATAACGCCAATACTGCTGAAACCCATTACAGCAATCGTTACAATATTTGTATAAACAGATTGCCATTGTGTTAAATATGCAACACCTAAAGCGAGCTCCATGAACGGATAAATAAAACCATAAGTATACCATTTTTTTGCAAGCAGGTCGTATGTACTGTAGCTATCTGCAAAAGCGCTAAGGTCTAAAAATTTAAAGAACGAAAATGTTATAAAGAAACCTGCCATAAAATGGTTCATCCATTCTTTCCAGCTAATGGCGTCGTTGTTAAATGAAGTGAGCAACGAAATGCCTGTGATGAATGCGCACACGAGCAGTAAAGGTTTATATGTTTGCAGCCATGATTTTGTTTCTGCAGTTTCTTCAACATAATGTTCTGCATGTGATTCATCTTGGCTGATTGTATAGTTTCCTGCTTTGGAAAGTGCTTGTTGCAGGGTTTGTAGAGGAATATGTGTTTGCATCGTTATGATTGCCTGTGGTTCATTTAATTGTACATCTGCATTTGTAACGTCGCCTATCTTTAACAACTCCGATTTTACTTTAGCAACACAACCATTACAAGTCATGCCATTTATCTGATAAGTGTGTGTCATACAATTTTCTTTTATACAACACAAAATTCGCTGATGAGAAAGCCGCAATTATTATACAATTGTCGTTATTGTTTACAAGATTTTTGCGAGGTCACATGTTGATTATTTTTCGATACACATTGTTGTTGTTTTGCCATACGCATAGCAACTGGTTTTTGTTAAGCGCTTGCAAAACAGGAAATAAGCCATCACCGATATTTACTTTTTTACCATCAGGCAACAGGCATACAATGTTCTTGTTTTCAACCCACACATACACATTTTGATCATCCATTTTTTCTATTGTACAATTTTTTCCCTTTCCAACCATTTGCTCTTTTCTACTCGGCTTACATGAATAAATCGTATCCATTCTGCGCCACACAGTTTGTACAGTTCCATCACTATGCACAGTAATTCCCCCACCATCCATTGGACATGCGTTGAGTTTCCAACTTCCTTCGCCTAATTTTTTTGCTTCACCAAAACTATGGCCGCCATCATGTGATTGAATCAAATACAAATCGCGATTGCCCTTCAAATTATTTCTGAACATTACAGTGATGCCATTACTTGCAAATGCTACAGACAAATGACAACACTCACAAACAGAACCTTCCGGAGATTGATAAATGATTTTATTTTTATTCCATGTTTTACCGCCATCGGCAGATAATGCTCCCACAATTTTATTTTTATTAGTGAGACGAACATCTAACCATGCAGCATACAAACTGTCTCCTTTGCCTGATATAGCGACAAAACCTTCTTTACACACGTCTGCAACATCATTTACTTTGTTTCTTTTTATCCAGCTTTCACTTTCATCTTTTGTATAAACAAAAATATTTCCCGCTTTATCCAAGGCAAGAATAGCCCAACCTGATGAAGTGCTTACAATGTGTGGACCTCGTCCCGCGCTTCCAACAAGATCAGCAATCGTATCAACCAAAACAGGTTTTGAAAAGTGTTCACCATTATTGTGCGATGTAACATACTGCAGCTTATTGCCGCTTGCAAACACCATATATATATTGCCTTTCGCATCTTTTGTAAGCGAAGGCATTGTTGCATTTGTTACAACAATCTCATCATCTTTGTCATTTTTAAACGAAAGCACGGCAATAAGAAAACAAAGAAGAATAGTATTTTTCATTATGGCTAAATTTTATCAATGAATTGTTTTTTGTGGTGTTCTTTCAACGCTTTGAATTTTGTAGGAGTGAAGCCGGTTATCTTTTTAAATTGTGACGATAAATGCGCCACACTGCTGTAACCGAGCTTCCATGCTATTTCGCTTAATGAAAGATCATCGTACACCAGCATTTCTTTTACACGTTCCAACTTTTGCAAGATAAAATATTGTTCTATCGTCGTGTTCTCAACAGATGAGAATAATTGACTAATTGTTGAATAATCTTTGTGTGATTGTGCCGATAAATAAACGGAAAGATTTTCATTCCATTCACTAAGGTCTTTGTTATACACGAGGTCAACAATAAGATTTTTAATTTTTTCTATAACCACTAACTTTTGGTCTTCAACAATATCAAAACCTTCTTCTAATAATCTTTCTTTTAAGTACGTTGCTTGTTCTGCATCAAGTGTTCCTTTAAGATGTATTCTGCCTAATTCAACATTGACGTATGGAATTTGTAATTGGTTTAATATTTCCTTTACCACTTTAATACAACGGACGCACACCATGTTTTTCACAGCTATTTCCATTTCTTGTTTATTTTTTAAATGCATTGAAGAATAAATATTCAAAGCGTATTAAAAATCCATTTGGCGCTGTTCTGTACATAGAGCTATAAAATTGGTGCCGGTAACCAACATCAACTCTCGCCTGACTGTTAAAGATAAATTGTAATGCTGGCGCAACATCGAGATAAGACCTTCCGTTATCCCTTAATGTTTGCCCCAATACTTCAAGCATAAAATTTACATTGGTTTGTTTGTAGGTGGTATATTCTTTGGGCAACATAAGCGTGCCTGCGGAGAAGGAATAATTAACGGCATTGCTCGATTGTGTTTGTGGAAATTTATTTTCACTTCCGTTATTTGTTGCATGCAGATAACTTGCATTTGCAGAGAGCGCAACTTTGTATAACAATTGAGTGGCAACAACTCCTGCCTGATAACCGCTGTTGTGACCATACATATCTATTTCTTCCTGATGAATGTTGCTGTTGTTAAAGCTTATTCTCCCGTACCCAGCCATTCTGAAATGGTTGTGCACTTGATCGCTGCTTAAGAAGCGATACTTTGCATAAAAGCTGCCGCCTTCGAAAGAAAGATTTTTATTCGCGTTGCTGATGAAACCATCAGCATGAAGCATGATACGCTTGTTGGCACCCCACATTAATTCAGGTATCAAATGGTATTCGATTCTGTTTGATTTTTTTTCATCCATCAGCATGCTTGCCAATCTTACCCCGAGTGAGCCGGAGGGCATGTTGCTTGCAGGTTCTGTATAAACAAACAACTCCTGCGCCTGCACAGTGACTGAACAGCCAAATAAAATAAGAAGCAATATTTTTTTCATTGATTACTGCTTTTATCCAAGCAGTTTCTGCAGTAATTGTTCCAGTTCTTCATGAGAAGGATTTATAGCAACCACTTTACCTGTTTTATCAAGCAAATAAGTATTAGGAATATACATGATATTCCATTTGCCAGCTACGTCACCTTTTGAATCGTTCACATGAATCCATTCCAGTTCATCTTCTTTCACTGCCATCTTCCATGCAGATTTATTTTCGTCCACAGAAATGCCATATATCTCAAAACCCTTTGCTTGATATTTTGAATAAATCTTTTTTAAAGCAGGTTCACTTCTTCTGCACGGGCCGCACCAGCTTGCCCAAAAATCTATTAACACTACTTTTCCCTGCAAGGAAGAAAGATTAACTTTTGTTCCTTTTATATCTGGCAAACTTACTTCATATGCTTTTTCACCAACAGATGGCTGCGCAAAACTTGCAATCGAAACACATAAAACAACGAATACAAAAACTGCTTTTTTCATTAGAAAATTTTTTTAAATAAGTCTGAGAGTCGGAAAAGCCGGAAAGTCAGTAAGTTTATGATTCTTTTCTTTTCAACTCTCGACTTCCTTACTTTCCAACTTAAATAGTTACATGATAAATTCTGCCACCTGCACCATCTTTATTACAGCAACTTTCCATTATACCTGTTGTAAAACATTTCATGGTTGTGTATTGCGTATATTTTTTATATTCTTTAGCAGGTTCAAAACTTTTATCAACTATCGTTAAAACTTTTTGTCCGTTCAATGTTTGAGGTTGTACATGCAGAAAATGCAAGTTGAGTCCATTCACTGAAACATGTTTATCATTCTCCACGTCAACATTATCAAAGTTAAAAGTAACCTGCAATTTAGCAACTGAAAAACCCGCATCTTCAACGGCTTTCCGAATATCGTCGAAACTTATCATAGCGTCTCTTTTAAATGTAACATCATAACTCGATTCTTTGATATTTGCTTTCACCGATTCAATTATGTTTACTTTTTGCAGCGCCTGATAGATTGCTTTTGAGCACATGGAACAAGTTAAGCCACTTGCCACAAGCGTTGCCTTTTCTACCTGCGCATATGATGTAACGCTTATCATCATTATGAGTGCAAATAATATCTTTTTCATATCTCTTCATTTTTTTAAATACCGCCGCTGATGCAACCAGCAGCGGTAATATTAATTCAATTTAAACTAACTCTTGCAACAATTTGCATTTGCATTGTTAAGAGCAACTGTCGGCTCTGTTCTTATCTTGATAGTGCACGAAGAACCAATGTAATAATATCCTTTACCAAATTTTGTTTTGCAACAATCATTCGCATCGCTGCATGGTGAGCATGAGGAAACATTTTTGCAGCCATTGCCGTCGCAGCATTCTGCACTGCAGCAATCCTCTTTTGAGCAGTTCATATTTTTTGTTTTGCTCATTATTGTCATACAATCGGTGCCCATTTTATTATGCATGCCATGCATATCTTTCATACCGCTTGTATCTTGTGCCGGTCTTTTATATTGGCAGCATTTGTCGAGCTTTTTGTAAGCGGCTTCTGTGGCTTTTACGTCTTGCGTGTCGTAACCAACAGACGCAATCTTCTTTTGTATGTCAAGGTTAGACGTTTTAGATACGTCGTAACTTACAACAAGCAATTTTGTTTCGTCGCTCCATTCAGCGGCGGAGGCACGGGCAGCCATTGCGGCTTTCTCAATTTTGCCTTTGCATGTTTCGCAGTTGCCCCACACTTTTATTGTGTCTGTTTTTGATTGCGCAAAAACAATCATTGATGTACACGCAAACAAAACAGAGAGCATTAAATATTTCGTTTTCATCATTTGAAATTTAAAAGAAGTAATAATAATTTTTTGATTTTTATGTACTTAGCTTTTCCTGCCCGACTGACTTTGTTTTTTCTTTTGTGGTCAGGCGGGGTAGTATTATTTGGCTGTGGTTGCGTCGCACACTTGTACTGTTGAAGCGTGAGTCGTCAATCGTGAATCGCCAGTAAACTTTCGTCTATACATTTACGATTCACGATAATGTTCCGGAACGTACAAGTGAGTGACACAACAGGCGATGCCAAAAGCGTTGCAGCAGGTTACCCAAAACAGCAACTACTGCAAATAATGAACGGTATCAAATTCTGAAAACGCAGTTTTGGATATAGATGTCAGGAGTAGTTAATAAAGGCGGGGAATTTGCCTGTGTAATTTTTTGCTGAGGCAGTGATGAAAATAATTGCGCAATAACATGATTGAAAAATTGCACTTCAACCGCAGGTGCCTTTACAGAAATATCCTTAGCAACCTGCTCATGTTCGTCACTTACTTTTATCAGTTGGTGGTCGTGCTGACAACAAGGCATTTTTGTTTTGCAAGCATCCTTGTCATCATAGTCTTGAAATTTTATGGCGGAAACCTTACCCATGCAGTAATGAACGTTCACCGCAAGACCGGTTGTAACGCCGAGATATAAGAAGGCTAATATGAACGCAACAATTTTTGCCATGTCTGCTACAAAGATAAAACGATTAAACATTAACAATGCTGATCGCCATCATACAAATTAGCTTGAAATATTATGCCTCAAAGGTGTTGTAAAAAGTTATCCGAAGGAACCTGTTTAGCAGCTTTAGTAAAAATTTAATTTTTTCCTGTTAGGTACTTCTATTGTCCATCGCCGAACATCAGGTGTACGTTTTCGTACACCTGTAAAGCGCAAATTGTGTTAAAACCATTGTCTTCAAAGCTTTTGAACATTGGCATAAGCGTTGAAAGTTTACTTAGACAGGAGCCATAGGTATGTCTTGTGGTGAATGATAAGTCGTAGGAATTTAAAATTTCGACAGCTTCTAACGCAAATCAAAAAACATTAAGCATGTTTCGCAATTACTTAAAAGTTACATGGCGTAACATCAGGAAAAATAAACTGTACTCTTTTGTAAATATTGTTGGACTTACGGCCGCCATTACCGGATGCGTTCTTATTGGTCTTTATGTGTGGAACGAACTTAGCTACGATAAATTTAATGTGAACGCGGATAGAATTGCACGTGTAACAATGGAATACAGCAACAGTGGAACTGTAAATAAAACTGCGGTTACCGGCACAAAGGTGGGACCACAGTTTCAGCGAACATTTCCACAGGTAGAAGCTTTTGCAAGAACGATTAAAGTGCCGCGGTCTGTCGCGAACGGAACAAAAGTCTTTGACGAAAAAAATATTTTATACGCCGATGCCGACTTCTTTAAAATTTTTTCTTTCAAACTGCTTCGTGGTAGTGCGTCAACGGTGCTGGATGCCGCCAACAAGATTGTTCTAACGCCGAACGCCGCAAAAAAATATTTTGGCAACGAAGACCCGATTGGTAAAACACTTCGATTTAATGCATTGCAGGATTATGAAGTAACAGGTATAGCAGAAGCGCCGCCTCTTAATTCGCAAATTCAATACGATATGGTGGCATCTTTTACAAGTCTTGGCGCATCCAAAAGAGAGGAGTGGTTTTCGGCGAATTATATTACTTATATCTTATTGCATAGTGCTGAGCAATTGAGCGGTTTGCAGCAACAAGTTGTTCAATACATGAAAACTGTAGGTAAAAGCGAACTGCATCAGCAAGGAGGCGATTATCTCACTTATCATCTTGAACCTTTAAAAAGCGTACACCTTTATTCTTTACTCGATGGCCTTGAACCAAACGGCAACATCATCTACATAGATGTGTTGAGCATTATTGCAATAGTGATTTTATTAATTGCATGCGTTAATTACACCAATCTTGCAACAGTACAATCTGCTTCGAGAAGCACAGAAATTGGCATTCGAAAAGTATTGGGTGCTGGCAAGCGCGAATTGTTCAGACAGTTTATTGGTGAATCTGCACTGCTTACCATCATTGCATTATTTCTTGCAATTACTGCAAGCATTGCCCTGTTACCTGTATTCAACAGCATAACGGGTAAAATATTTACATCATTCATGCTGCTGCAACCTGCGCCACTTCTTGGTTTGCTGGTACTTGCTATTTTGGTGAGTTTGCTTGCAGGCTCTTATCCTGCTTTTGTTTTAAGTAACGCCGGTTTGGTAAGCATTTTAAAATCCGGTTTTCATTCTTCATCATCGGGCGGAAGCATAAGAAAATCGCTGATTGTTTTTCAGTTTGTGATTTCTGTTTTTCTTATTGTTTCAACAATCGTGATAATGCAACAAATATCGTACATACAACATAAAGATATTGGCTACGATAAAGAGCATGTCATTGTATTGCCAGTTGATTATAAAATGAAAGCCGTTTACGATCCGTTGAAAAAAGCGATTGCATTAAATCCAAATGTTGTAAGCGTTACAGGTGCGTATGAGGACCCGACCTTTGTTAAGTGGGGTGACGGTATTAGTGCCGATAATGGCAAAGAACATAAAAATTTATCCGTAACTGCAATGCCTGTAGATCTTGATTTTATAAAAACAATCGGGATGCATATTATCGCAGGTTCTGATTTTGCGAATTCGGATTTTGCATTGCAGGACACAGCGAACAATTATAAAAATTATCAGAGCAGTTTTATTCTGACTGAAAAAGCGGTGAGAGAACTTGGATGGACGGCCCAAGAAGCTATAGGTAAAACCATAGAAAGAGGCACACCCGGCACAATAAAAGCAGTAATCAAAGATTTCAATTTTGCATCGCTGCATGAACCAATTGGTCCCATGGTTTTGTTCCTTGATACTTCGCTGGTTCGTGAAATGTTTGTAAAGATCAAAAGCAATAATATTCCTGCGACATTGCAAGCTTTGGAAAAAACATGGAAAGAAAGAGTTACACATCGTCCGTTTAATTATCATTTTCTTGATGAAGATTTCAACGCACTTTACACCACTGAACAAAAAACAGCACAAATATTCAGCTTGTTTTCAGGGCTTGCTATCATCCTCGCATGTCTCGGTTTATTTGCATTGGCGGCGTTTACTACAGTTAAGCGCACAAAAGAAATCGGCATTCGCAAAGTGTTGGGTGCAGGTATCGGCAATATTACATTGCTTGTGTCGAAAGAATTTATAAAGCTTGTATTTATCGCAATTCTTATTGCGTCGCCGCTTGCATGGTTTGCAGCACATAGCTGGTTGCAAAATTTCGCATACCGTATCACTATTGCATGGTGGATATTTGCGGCTGCCGCAATAGTTGCTATGATTATTGCGTTAGGAACCGTGAGTTATCATGCAATAAAAGCAGCAATGGCAAACCCGGTAAAGAATTTAAGAACAGAATGATGAAGTGAGTAGTGAGTGGTGAATAGTGAGTAAAGTAATATTTTTAGGCGCTAAACAAAAAATATGAATGAAGCTTTTCGTTGCGCCTGCCCGCCGCACTGAAGGCAGGCGGGTCACACTCTTCTACCGCATCAATTCTATTGAGCAATAACGAATACTAATCAAAAAGAATATTGAACAGAGTTTTCGTGACTTGTGGTAAATAAGCAGATTATGAACAGTGAATTATTGAAGAAATTATTTTTTTGTTTTTTGATTTTTGTGTTTCAGCTTGAATGTTATGCTCAATCATCCGTTCACCGTTCTGTTGACAGTTTGTTTGCGGAGTGCAATTCAAAAACACCGGGTTATGCAATTGCCATTATAAAAGATGGGAAGATAGATTACTTGCGTAGCTATGGAATGGCAAATCTTGAGTATGATATTCCTATTACCACTGCAACACCATTTCATCTTGCTTCGGTTTCTAAACAATTTACAGCGTATTGTATTCATCTGCTTGCAACCGAAGGCAAACTAAGTTTGGATGATTCTATTCAAAAGTATCTTCCCGGTTTTCCTCATTACAAATACACTATTACTATTCGAAATCTTTTACAGCATACAAGCGGCATACGCGATCAATGGGAGTTGCTCGGTTTAAGCGGTGCAGCAGAACCGGATCTTATAACACAGGAAAACGTGTTGAATGTTATTTATCGTCAGCATGAATTGAATTTTGCACCGGGTGATAAATGGTTGTACAGTAATTCCGGCTACACATTGCTTGCAGAAATTGTAAGCAGAGTTTCGGGACAACCCTTCAGCGAATTTGTAAAACAACATATTTTTCAGCCGCTTGAAATGAAAAGCTCTTTTATAAATGATGATGCCGGAAAGATTACTAAATCGAGAGCTTATTCTTATGAAGATGCAGGAGAAAACAAGTTTTCAAAATCGGAATTAAATTATTCTGCTTATGGCGCCACAAGCATGTTTTCCACAGCAGAAGATTTGGTCAAGTGGATTATTAATTTCAACACTTTGCAAATCGGAAGCAAAGATATTTTTGAACAAATGCAGCAAAGAGTGGTACTAAAAAGCGGCGATACTGTTTTCTATGGTTCGGGTCTTTTTGTTGATACTTATAAAAACCTCAAACGGATTTTTCACGATGGCACCGACGCGGGATTTCAAACTTTTAGCGGATATTTTCCCGAGAAAAAATTTGGCGTGGTTATTCTTTCAAACCGGGCATCTGCTGAACCGGCTTTTAAGGCAATGGCTATTGCGGATCTGTATCTTCAATTACCTTCTTCTTTAAATGCAAATGCAAAGGAGAAAAATTCTTCAGGTAAATACCGGTTTACACGAATAAACAAGAATAATTTGCCTGCTTATTCCGGTAATTATGAAACAGAGGGCGGCAATGTCATAAAAATTTTCTACAAAGACACTTCACTCATGATAAAGTTACCCGGTATCGAAGACCCTGATACACTTGAACCCATTAACGATTCGGTATTTCATGTGTTTGGTAATATGTGGCTTACGTTTAAAAAAATGGGAAGCTCGAAATATAATGAGATAAGTTTTAAAACCTCTAATTGGTCAAACACAGCAGACAGAGTAGAGTATGTAAATTACAGTGCTTCTCAACTGCAACAATTTGCCGGAACGTATTATTCAGAAGAATTGGAAACAGTTTATGAAGTTGTAATAATGAATAATCAATTAATCATGCGTCATATCCGTAATGGAGATATTTCTCTTATACCAAAAACGCATGACCGGTTTGCAACTTCAAAATGGTATGCAAATAAAATTTTATTTCAACGCAATGATAAGGGCAATGTGGTTTCTTTTACCGTAAGTTCAGGTAGAATGATGAATATAAGGTTTGAAAAAGTGAAGTGGTGAGCAATAAAGATTTTGTCTCTGTTATAAATTTATGCCATACTGCGGCTCCTTTTTAGGGTCTCCCTGAAATTTCAAGAAAAAATTACTACGAATAAATTCGTATATTATGAGGTAAGGTATTTCCTAAGGCAAAAACCCTTTTGTAAGTCTCTTAGTTGATTTTTTTGAGTTTCTCAATACCTTTTTTCTGTGTTTGTTTAATGCATGAGCATGGTATCACATCAGTTGAAGGGAAACTTTACTGCCATAATAGCTTTGTGATCTTTATTAAGCTGCTTTTTTAAGTGGGGTGCTTTTCGTTCGTCGTTTGGTGATAGTTACTGCATTGCTGGTAAGCATTCCAAAAAAATATCCATGCTACTTCCGTAGTCATTGTTTTGGCTTTTATTTTATTAAGCAGGTAATGATTTTTTTCGTTGCCAAATGAACCTTCTAATCTTGTGCTTCGAGCCTTGCCAAGTATGTTACGCATTTGTGATTTCTGCTCTTCATTTTTCCTTGTTTACCCTTGGCTACAAAACTGGTAGCGATATTATTCTCTGTACTGTATTTTCTGTTTCTATTGGTACCATAAATAGCATCAGCACCCATTTGGGAGCATTTACCAAAATATCGTCTATGCGTATTGATGGAAGAAATATAGCGAGCGCCTTCATTAAATGCATCAATGCATCGAAGCTGATATGTTCTATAAAGCTAATGCCGTCTACCTGAAGCTTATTAACCTTTGCTCCAAACTCAACCGGTTTTGTTTCCTTACCTCTAACAATAGGGCGAACATAAGGTTTATGAAGCGATACAATACGATTAGGTATTTTACTCTCTTTACCAAAATAAATACTCCATTGCTGTTGCTTTATTTTTTCTATCGTTTCAAAACGTGTTGAAGTAGCCTTTGGCACTTTATGCTTTGTTGCTAAGTCATTGATCTGAATAAGCAGGCGATCCAGATATTTAAGAAGACTGTGGCACAGCTTCTTGTTTTTACGTTTGGTTTTCTTTTTGAGTTTGGAATAGTAGTTAATATAAATAATCCGGAGGTGTAATACCACTGCATCTTAAATATACAACAGCTTGTCCTCTATGATGGGTAATGTGATCGAGCGTTGCATGAAACCCTTGAATTGAATTATCGGTTATTTTAACAGTATCGAGCGTGTTTTTTAATGAAGCATAAGCATCTTCGAGATTTGCAATAACATCCTGTTTGTTGTTTTTTGCCTCCGGCGGATTCCATTCTGTTTTTGTCCCTTTTATGTAATTATCCTGCCACCAACAAATGCCATAAGCGATGTGATTCAAGAGTTCAGCGAAATTCCATCCTGCATTAGCCGGTTTAAAATTGTAGGAATTTTCGGGCATTGCAGCGGCAACATCAAGCGTATAGTTTTTCGAGTTTTCTAATGTTGTTAATAATTGTTCTCTCATAAAATAAAATTTAGTAGAACAAAGCTATTTTAAGCAATGTGCATGCACTTACGAAATCCTGCTCTTTTTGCTTCACGACAGCGAACAGAAAACATAGTATATATGTGCTTATATGATTTAAAAGAAGGTGACACTTCTAGGTGGGGCAATGGAAAATTCATTTTTTAAAAAGAAGATATATTCATTAGAGTGCATGCTCATTTTGTCTTGCTCTAAATTTTGCAGGTGAATGTTTATACCGATTGCGAAATGCTGCACTAAAATGTTCAATGCTGTTAAAGCCTGAAGAAAACGCGACATCAGCAACGGGCAGTTGGGTGTTCTGCAAAAGCATATCAGCATGTTTAAGTCGTATGCCAAGTAAAAATTGGTGAGGAGACATGTTCGCAAATATTTTAAATATGCGACTGAAATGAAATGGACTTACATAACAATATTTGGCAAGATCCATTAACGAAATGTCATTGGTAAAATTTTGGACAATATATTCTTTCGCTCTTTCTATTGTGGAAAGATGGTTTTTCTTTAGCTGTGCATTGATGCGATAATCAGGTTGATAGTCTGCAATGTTGCTCAACACTTTACTTATGATTTGCATTACCATATTATCTATGTGAAGTTTGCTTGTAGTTCTGCGACGTATTTGTTGTAAAATAAAGAAGTGCAGAAATTCTGTTTCAGCAGTTGTTTTTATGAGAGTTGAATGTAAATCATTGTCTCGAAAGAATTTTGTGTTGCTATAATGCTGCAGTAAATCTTTATAAAAATCATTTTTAAAATCGAAGATGGTACATTCATCGGGTATGGAATGTGTATGTGTAACAGTACGCTCATATTCCGGTTTTGTAATGAGTACACATCCGTTATATGAATCGAGTGAATGGCGAAAAGCATTGAAGATAAAATTGCCTTTGCGCACGAAGCTTATACCAAAGCTTTTGCTATACTCCGGTTTTGATGTGCCGCAATCTTTGCAACGGCATCTAAAATCGTGAATCCGATAAAAATCAGAAGAGTATAACAAATGAATATCTGCGTCCATAGGTTTAATAAAATTAGGATTTTATAAATCATAAATCCTCATTTTCGAAATGAAAGACATAAGATAGCAAGGTTCTTATTGTGCTTTTGTAAGATTAAAAAAGTCTCGTGAAAAAAGTTATAAAATGCTCCGTAAATAACAAAACGGTAAAGATTGCGATACAACAAAAGCATCATATTGGCATGCAGTTGGCTCCATTAAAAAAGCACTTTTATTTATTGCTGATAAAGTTTTAATTAGGCATGCGAGCATTCCATTTATAAATCGGAATAAACAATTCGCAATCGCATTCTATTGATAGAGTTTCCGCCGCCTCCCAACCGCACTCTTCCTGATGCGGGTGCATTAAGCGGAATATAAGTTCCATCCGATGCGATCAAACCTGTAAACACATAGGATGTGGTTAGTTGTATTGGTTTAATAAAATCACGAACAGATGGCGCCCATAAGATTAACGGATAATTTTTCTCCTTGCGAGTTATTATACCTTGCACGTATCTTGATATATCGAATCTGTAGCTATAGATGATTCGAGTTGCAGAATCCTTTGTGAACGGATAACAACCTAAATAAGATTGATTGCTTACATATCCTGAGCCAAATTGTGCATCATTGGGCAAAGCAATTCGTTTTGCAGAGTCTGTGCTGTAAGCGGCAAGAAATAAGTTGGGCGGAGTAAAATAATGTTCGTATGGGTCATCAGCATCAGGCACTTGTTCCATTAATATTTCTGCACGATGAATGATTTTATTATCTAAAGTATCAAGACCGGCTATTTTCAAATTTGCATAAATACCTGGATTGCCGTCTATATAAATAAAGCTATCGTTTGGTATGCTATTGCTTATTGGAGGAAGTGCATTCATCACAGTTTGCGTTCTGCTTCGTTGTATATAATTGCTGCTTCCACATGTGTATTGGCTGCATCTAAAATAGCGAACTGTAGTATCCATTTTCCCTGTTGAATCAGGGTCTTTATAGCGGAAGTAAATTGCAAGCTTGGTATTCGTATCAAGAAGATTTATTCTTAAAAGTGAATTGCCTGTTTGTTCTGGAATAACTTTAAAACCTTTAAGTACACCATTAAGCAACGAATCATGGTTATAAAGAGAAGTGTCTATATTAAACAATGTTTGAGCATAATTTTTATCTAAGCGTATGCGCAGTTGATTCGCGGCTTGTTCACGAAAGGGATATATAGAATCATTTAAAGTACGGGGATCAACTGTTTTTGGTATGTGATATTCAGTGAGCTCATCTCCGCTCACAACATTGTATTTTGTTGTGTAAACAGAATCTGCATTCACTTCATCACCTCCATCTTGGAGAACATTAAAAACCCTGAAAGAAAGACTTTTTGTAGAATCACCCCAAACACCCCGGTAACTTAGAACCAGCACAACAGAATCTGCGAACATACTATCACTCGCCACCGGAAAATAAAAAGGAAATACACTTGGTTTTAGTTGGAGGTTTATAGACGCAGTTGTGACTCCCAAAATTGGATCATTTATATAACCCAGCACGTGATCATCTGCCGTACCAACTCTCGTAATCGTATCCGCGGCATTTTTCGATACAACATCAAGAAACATTTCTTTAGTATTTACCCCATCAACCGGTGGTATTAAACCTCCCCCAATATCGGTGCTTACAATTTTTGTACAAGCAGAAAATAGTAAGGCAGAGAAGAGAAAAAAAACAACCGCCAGGTTCTTAATAAAAGATAGATTCATGAGGAAAATTACTTCGCCGCAAGCTCGTTATACAATTCTAAATACTCTGTTAAATCAGTGTCCCAACCTGTGAAGGGCAACACCTTCTTTCCCTTTACTTTTGAAAATTCTTCAACGAGTTTTTTATCGGCTTTATCAGTGCCAAAAGTAATTGCATCGGCATAAGCAGCGCCGCCTCTGAACATTGCGGTATTGTTGGCTTCTTTAAAAGGTTCGAGATCTTTTTCTTTTATGTTTGCGTGGATACCTGCTAACTCAACAAAAGAATTGCCAAGCTTTTCTTTAAAAGTATTTTCTCCTATTGTGAAAATAATTTTGCTGTGACTAAAAACAGGTTCGCGTTTATAGGCAGTTTTTATATACATGGGAATTAAACCTGTCATCCATCCGCTACAATGAATAATATCGGGAGGCCAGCCAAATTTCTTTACAGTCTCTAATGCGCCTTTACAAAAAAAGATGGTTCGAAGATCATTGTCTTCAAACCATTTATCGTTTTCGTCGTGAAAAATATATTTACGCTTAAAGAAATCTTCGTTGTCCAAAAAGTAAACTTGGAGTCTTGCGTTTGGCAACGAAGCCACTTTTATCTGAAGAGGGTAATCATCATTATCAACCGATACATTAATACCGGATAATCTTACAACTTCATGAAGCCGGTGTCTTCTTTCATTTATTACACCAAAGCGGGGCATTATGCATCTTACCTCCAAGCCACTGTCGTTGCTTTTTATGGCAAGCTTATTTACTACTTCCGCAAATTCTGTCAACTCCAGGTAAGGAGACATTTCTGTTGCTATGAATAAAATTCTTTTCTTTGTTGACATTCGTATCTGTTATTAAGCTGGAAAACTTTAAAAAAACAGGTGGGCGAAGGTACGAAAATGGTTTAAATCGCACAACAGCATACAATTACTGAATATTTTACACATTAATTCCATGATCATTTATAAAGAGATTTCTTCTTTGCAGAATCATCTCGAAAAGGCTAAAAACAATAACAAAAAGATAGGTTTTGTACCAACAATGGGAGCTTTGCATAATGGTCATCTTTCCCTGATAAAACACAGTAAAACCGCTGATGATATTGCCGTTTGCAGCGTTTTTGTAAATCCTGTTCAGTTCAACGATAAAAAAGATTTTGAGAAATATCCGGTTACAATTGAGAATGATATTTATCTTCTTGAAAAAGAAAAAGTGGATATTCTTTTTTTTCCTTCTGTTGAAGAGATATATCCTGAAGGATTGGAAAGAAATTTTTCCTACGATCTTGGTTATCTTGAAACAATACTTGAAGGTTTTTATCGCCCCGGACATTTTCAGGGAGTATGCCGAGTAATGCATAGGTTGCTGAACATTGTACAACCCAACGATTTGTTTATGGGACAAAAAGATTATCAGCAATGCATGGTAATAAAAAAGTTGATTGAAACATTTGGGATATCAACAATTCTGCATATTGTTCCCACACAAAGAGAGGAAAGTGGGCTTGCCATGAGCAGCCGTAATCTTCGTTTATCTGCACCGGCAAAAAAACAAGCTGCTGCGATTTATAAAGCGCTTTGTTTCATTAAGGAGAACCTGTCCGCAATGACGGTGAAGCAACTAAAAGAAGAAGCATCAGCAATTGTAATCAGAGCGGGGTTTGATAAAATAGATTACATGGAAGTTTGTGATGCCAATACTTTAACTCCGGTGACGGATAATCATCAAAACAAAATGGTGGCATTAACTGCTGCTTTTATAGAAGGAGTAAGGCTGATTGATAATCTGCTGTTATAATTTAATTCAAACACATAAAGTTACCTTATCGCAACATCGGTCATCACATTTTAATAAATCGTACATCTAAAAATCACAAAGCACACATTAATTTTGCGCCTCATGCAAATAGAAGTATTAAAATCAAAGGTTCATAGAGCCATTATTACAGAGGCTAACCTGCATTATGTTGGCAGCCTAACGCTTGATGAAGACTTGATGAATGCGGCAAACCTCATCGAAAACGAAAAGGTACAGGTGGTAAATGTGAATAACGGTGAGCGTCTCGAAACGTATATCATTAAAGGTAAAAGGGGAAGTGGAACAGTTTGTTTAAATGGTCCTGCAGCAAGACGCGGAGCGGTTGGAGATATTGTAGTGATCATTTCTTATGCAACAATGGATTTTGATGAAGCAAAAAAATTTACTCCTGCAATAGTATTCCCGAAAGAAGGAAATAAGATTTAGTGAGTAGTGAGTAGTCAAAAGTGAGTAAATGCCAAAAATATTTATGTTTACTATTCACCATTCACCATCATGAAAAACATATCTGCCATTCAAAAAAAAATATTAACCCGCGAGCAGGTAAAAAATGTTGTTGCTTCCGTAAGAGTAACAGGCAAAACAATTGCTTTTACCAATGGCTGTTTTGATATTTTACACGAAGGTCATATATACTCTCTATCGCAGGCGGCAAAAGAAGCAGACATTTTAATCGTCGGTTTAAACAGTGATACAAGTGTACGAAAACTAAAAGGTGAGCACCGACCAATTAACAATGAACATTCACGGTCACTGATTATGGCATCTTTATTAATGATTGATATAGTTGTGATTTTTGAAGAAGATACTCCACTCGAACTTATAAAAGTTGTAATGCCTGATGTATTTGTAAAAGGTGGTGACTATACGATTGATCAAATTGCCGGCGCAAAAGAAGTAATTGAAAACGGTGGAAGAGTCGTATTAAATGATATTCTAAAAGGTTTTTCAACGACAGGTTTGGTGGAGAAGAT
>Ga0081539_10001633_pt1 | contig 36533 bp, 29 predicted proteins | sample TabmetS4T2R2_FD_71023 | JGI IMG/M metagenome (GOLD analysis project Ga0081539, IMG submission 71023) | Tabebuia heterophylla rhizosphere microbial communities from the University of Puerto Rico - S4T2R2 | ecosystem: Host-associated > Plants > Roots > Rhizosphere ... | reverse complement strand
CCTCGCGGAGAATGGATTCATGGCGGGCATATGCGGCCTTCATCGCATCGGGGTGTTGCTCCCATAGTTGGGTGCTGCCTTCGATATCGGTAAAGAGAAAGGTAACGGTACCGCTGGGGTGGTTCGTCATGTGTTTTTCAAGGCACGCTCGTTAGATCAACCTTCATCCTATCATGTCCAATAGGAATGCAAGCTTGTCAATTGTATACCATGGAAAGTGGAATTGTGTTCGAGGATGAATACTCGGCCGTATTTGGTATCAGCCCTTCAACTCTTCCAACGCATACGCGACCGCTTCATCCATTGTCATCTTCTGACCTTCACCTCAATAACAGTTCTCTCACTTTTGATGCCAAAAAGACGCGCAAACGTTCGTTTATAGATTCTAGGAAGAAAATGTCATGAACGCGCTTTTTAAGACACTTGGTATTTTTGCTGCCATTCCACTGTTGGTCAGTGCCTGCGGTGGGCAAACTGTTCAGTCCGCGCCCACAGATGCTGCCGCGGCAATCAGCTATCAAGTTGTCCTTGGTAAACCCTTGAACGACAAAGATGTCGCTGGCTTCATTGCCAGCAATCACTGCACGCCTGCCGCAGATTATCAACTGTGCAAAGATGTAGGCATGGCATTGTGGGCAGATCGCAACCAGGTCGTGGAAATGGTCTATCTGTATGCCGGGAGTGCGGAGGGTTTCAGGCGCTATCGAGGTTCGTTGCCTTATGGTTTGTCATTCTATGACCCGATGTGGCGTGTGGAAGAGAAATTAAGAGAATTGAACGCAGATGACTCCTTATCTCCGCAGCAAGCCTGGCAAGTTGGCTTACCCGACGAAGAAGGTTCACCCGATCACATGCACTACTGGGCCTTTTACAAACGATACGGCATGACGGTGATCTACAACTCTCCGGGTTATGATGAAGACGCATACATTTACTCTATTGTTATCAGCGAGTGATATTCGATAGACAATACTGAAAAAAGAAACAAATCTGGAAACTACAACATGGCACACTTATCTGATCTCACCCAACGCGAATTGCAAATCCTTCAGTTGGTTTTGGAAGGAAAAACCAACAAAGCGATTGCCGGCGAAATTTACATTAGCGAGAAAACAGTCGAGTTTCATCTCGACAACATCTATTCCAAGATTGGTGCTCGGTCGCGCCTGATGGCAAGCGTCTGGGCAATACACAATGGCATTGCAAACAAACCTAGGGAAATTCCTAGCTAGTCTAACCTGCATGAGGCTTCTAGAATTCAACCCATGTAGAACAGAAAACAACTTATCCATACATCAGGAAGGGGGCAAGGGGGGATGAGAAACAGAAACGTGACCGAGTATCCGGTCACGTTTTGTTTTTAACTCTTCAACACTTCAAGCACATTGGGCGTCAAGGTCCAGTTGGACATTCTTGCACATGTAAATATTTTTGACACTCCTCTGTTGTCAGAGAGCGTGTCAGGCGCGATTGCGCTAACTTCACTAAGTCATCGATCTTCAACAAATAGATACGTGAGATTCCATCCTGTCCAGCCGTTGCTAATCGCGTTCCGTCCGAGCTGATCGCCAGGCTAAAGACCCGGCCCGTATGTCCAAATAGTGTCAGCAATTCTTCACCGCTTCCAACATCCCAAACTTTCACAGTTCCATCACCACTCGCAGTTGCCAAACGTAAACCGTCTGGCGTAAACGCGACGGAAAAAATAGGGCGGGAATGACCGACTAATGGATACAACTGTTTTGCGTTTGCTATATCCCAGATTGCTGCCATTCCTTCTGGGCCACCCAGCGCTAGACTCTTGCCATCCGGACTGAAGGACAAACCGAAGACTGGACCGGTCTCTTTCAATACAAGTAATTCTTTTCCCGTGGTTGCGTCCCAAATAATCACTCCATCTTCCCAGTTTTCACTAACGCTTGCGAGCTGTGTTCCTTGCGGATTGAAGCGAAGCTGAACAACTAGGGCAGTATGTCCCCTCAAGGCAAGCAATGCCTTTCCACTGGATACATCCAACAGGCTGACAGTATTTTCCTTGCCTGTCACTGCAAGTCGCTTGCCATCTGGGCTAAACGCAATAGCAACATTCTCTGATTTGCCAGCAGGCAGTGTTAGTATTTCACGATGACTAGCCAGATCCCATATCCGTACGGTTTCATCCTGACTGGCGGTCGCCAAATGCATTCCGTCTGGGCTGAATTTAACACTATCTACGAAGTCGGTATGGCCAATTAACTCATATAGTTGCTGTCCGTTTACCATATCCCAGATCAATACCCTCTGACCAACCGTTGCTATGTGTGTTCCATCCGGGCTAATTGCAACGCCGGCCATAGCATCACCCGCGGCAAGCGCGGCCAGTTCGTGACTTGGCCGAAGATCCCAAACTTTCACAGTTCCATCCAGACTCGATGTCGCCAGCCATTTCCCATCAGGGGCAAACGCAACACCGGTAACATAGTTCGTGTGCCCAGACAATGTAAATAATTCCATACCAGTTATCGCGTCCCATATTTTCGCAGTGTTATCTGTACTGCCAGTTGCGATCAACAACCCATCCGCGCTGAAGCTGATAGAGGCAATCGTCGTATTGTGGTGCCCTGTCAGAGTAAGCAAGCTTTCGCCAGTTTCCGCATCCCATACTTTTGCCGTTCCATCAAAGCCGGCAGTCGCTAGCCTTTTGCCATCCGGACTGAATACAACCATGTTTACATTACCCCTATATTCGGAGAGAGTGAGTAATTCGTCACCATTGGTTGCATCCCATACTTTTACAATTCCCTCACCTTGAGCGGTTGCGATGCGAGCTCCATCAGGGCTAAACGCTACGCTATTAATCCAACCGGATTGACCTAAAAGTGACAGTAATTCCTTGCCGGATTTTACGTCCCATATTTTTGCGGTGCCATCATCGCTGGCAGTAGCAACCTTTGCTCCATCTAGCGGGCTGAAGACGGCCCGCGTAATTCCTTCTGTATGGCCGGAAAGAGTAACCAACACCTTACCTGTCGCCACATCCCATATTTTTGCTGTTTTGTCTGAACTGGCAGTCACTAATTGTGACCCATTAGGACTGAATACCACTCCCCAAACAGCATCACGGTGACCGCGTAAAGTAAATATTTCGTCCCCTGTCACCGCGTTCCAGACTTTCCCTGTCCCATCCAGGCTGGATGTAGCAATAAGCATTCCATCGGGACTGACCGCGACATTTGTCAACTCACCGTTATCGCCCTTCAAAGTGAGGCGGGCTCGTGATCCCAGCACTGCCTGGTGGAGGGCGTTTTCTGCCTCCGATGTATCTGCAGTTGACACCCCCTGCAGCGCCAGCAAGATGCTGCGTTCTGGGTCTACGTTCAGATTACTGATCGAGGCTGCAGCCAGCTCACGAGAAGCAGATAGTTGCGCTTCCTGATTGGCTCGTTGTCCAAATACACCTGCGGCGACTGCGAGTATTCCCGCGATGATCAAGGCGCCAGTTAAATACATTGCCCGGCGTCCCAATTGTTTTGCCGCCTGTGCCTGCTCTTCGGCACGTTGTCTTTGCAGATCCAACTCACGTTGCCGTTGTTCTTCACGTTCTTGAATCTCTTGCATCGCCCGCGTATTGGATGCCTCCAGGAATATCTTTTCCTGTGCATTCAGAGCACTAGGGTTCAACGCAGACCACTCATTCGCCTGAGCCAGGCGTACGCCGCGATAGAGCGCGTCTGTATCACGTTCCAACAGAGTCCATTCCTGTGCCGCCTCGGTCAGGTGGCGGTGAAGGAGTATTCCTTCCCGATCCTGCGAGAGCCAATCGCGCAGTTTCGGCCATTCACGGATCAAGGCTTCATGCGCCACCTCGGCCGAGTCTTCTCCCAGGGTGACCAGTCGCGCCTCTGCCAGCCTGTTCAAAACGGCGCGCACCTGGTCCGGATCGCTCGCCTGTGACAACAGCTCTTCAAATGAAGCGCGCCGGCGCGTATCTTCGGTTCCCTCTCCGAATTCTGTCAGCCTTAACAGGATATTGCGCATGATGCCTTGTTCGGTCTGGGAAAAGTCCTGATATAAGCTCTCGGCCGTGTAGGCAATCGCGCCGCGCACACCTCCTGCCTCTGCATAGCCTTTGAGAGTCAACGTATGCCCAGCTCTTCGCTTCCAGGTCTCAAGGAGGGCATGGGAAAGGAGCGGCAGGGCTCCGGGTTCCTCACCCACATCGCGGAGAATGAGATCCACCAGCCCCGGCTCGAATTCCCAGTGACCAAGCTGGGCCGGTTCCTCAATGGCGCGTCGCAGTTCTTCGCTCGTCATTGGCCCGATATATTCCTGCTGCTGAGCAATGGCCTCACGCAATTCGGAATATTGTGCCAGATGAGCATAAAAGTCTGCCCGCAATGTAATGATGAGAGTCAGGCGGCTTTCTCCATCACGTGTTTCGCCTAATGGAAGAGGAACTGGTTTGAGCGCTGCCAACAGGTTATCAATGAAGGCTTCTCGTTCAAAGTCATCATGACACAGGGTAAACAACTCCTCGAATTGATCGATGACCAGCAGTGTGTGCTGGAGAGGAGATTGACGCGATAGGAAAAAGTGCAGGCTGCGTGGGTCTTTGGAAAGATCATCAGATAAAGTCGCTGCGGCGGTCACTGATTCAGAAGCGCGCGTCAGCTCGATGGCCAGCGCTTCAAGCGGATGTGCAGTCGGCGTCATGATGTGAATCGCCCAGTCGGAATTGGCCTTCCGAATAGTAGAAGATTGTGAGAGTGCAAGACCCTTCCTCAATGCTGGTACAAGACCTGCTCGGACCAGTGAAGATTTACCACTGCCGGAGGCGCCGATAATTACGGATAGGAAATTTGCATTTTGCAGATGGCGAATTAATTTCGAGGTTAAGGCTTCACGACCAAAGAAAAGGTTAGCATCCTCTTCGTCGAAGAACTGGAGTCCCTTGAAGGGGGGTTCGCCCGGCGTGGGTGCCTCCGTGCCAGTAAAGCGAGTACGGATAGGTGCAAAATTATCGGGCAATCCCTCGACTACCAATTGATAGATCGCAGTCGGGTATCTCATATCCTTGAGGCGATGCTCACCCAGTTCGCGAAGTGTCAGTCCCTCTGGTAAGTCCTGATGTACGAGTTCACGGGTTGTCTGTGAAAGAAGGATTTGTCCGCCGTGACCAGCATCTCCGATGCGCGCGGCTCGATGTACATCCATGCCAACATAGCCAGTGGAAGCAATCAACGGCTCACCTGTGTGCAGACCCATGCGCACCCGAAGGGTTTCACCGTTCTGCCAGGCATGCTCAGTCAGTGCCCGTTGGGCCGCAGCGGCGCACTGTACGGCATCCAGGGCACGTGTGAACGTTACAAAGAAGGCATCGCCCTGCGTGTCGATCTCACGACCATTCCACTTTTTAACTGCTGCTCGCAAAATTTCATGATGCTCACCGAGGGCTACTGCATATTGATCACCGAGCATTTCCAGCAGGCGGGTCGAGCCTTCAATATCGGTAAACAAAAAGGTGATCGTGCCTGAAGGCTGAGCTGGGACTCGCGATGTGGATTTGGTGCTTTTCAAAAGCCCTTCATATAAGGCGCGCGTTTCAGCGGAAGGTTCAACCCCCAGCTGTTCGAGCATGTCGTCCTGGCAACGCTTATACAGAGTGACTACTTTCGCAGCCTCTCCGCGTGCCCCACTGGCCAGCATGAGATGTCGATAGGCGGATTCGCGCGCTCCGCTCAGGGTCAGCCAGCGTTCACCCCACTCTTGGACGGCCGTCCAGCGTTCGGAGGCGCTGAGCTGTTCAAGGAGTTCCTCCATGCGTAGGTCAAAGATCCCCTGAACACGCTCACGTTCGATACCGACCCAATCATCGTAAAAACCAGGCAGCAATTCCCCTTGATAAAGAGAAAGATTTGCAATCAGTGATTGCAGATCATGATCCGGCCGTTCCATTTGAGCCACATCGAGCCAGTACTCTGCGTTTTGGTTGAATTTCAAGGTGAATTCGTCAGCGACGAGAAAATCATTTTGAGTCGGTTCTAGTGTGGAAATTGCCTTACGGATGCGCCAAAGCTCCTGGCGCAAGTTCTTGCGGGCGTTCTCGTCATTGGTATCGGGCCAAAAAACCCCGGCTAATTTTTCGCGCCGATGTAACGTCCCAACTGTAAGGGCAAGATATGCCAGTAGAGATTGACCCGCACGAGAGGAAATGATGACCCGCTTCCCATCCAGACGAACATCAAACTGCCCAAGCAAACGAAGCTGAAGCATTAAGTCCTCCACAACTGACAGATACCGCGCCAGCCAGGCTGGGATACCTGAAATGAGTATAACACCTTCATGTTGGGGAATGTACAGAACCGGCGTCTTTTTTGCGTCTCCAACTTTCCTGCAAACGTGAGGACGATAAAACGACAGCCTTTTGTAAAAATGCACTCAGTAATTCCGAATTGAACAGGCCTCAGAGTTCTGTTCACGGAAATTGAAGGATACCGAAGCTCTCGTCAACCTCACGCCTTCGAACTATTTTGCAAAAGGAGATTGAAATGTCGAAAAAACGCTTGATACAAATATTCATTGTTGCTTCGGTAGTTACCCTTTTCGTGCTGGTGACCCAAGAAGTGCTTACCAGCGCAAATGTCATATCCCAGGGGAATTCGATAGAGGGCGCGAAGACATCAGAATGTGCGAGTTTGCCTTCGCGTTATTCAATCCGTACCGAGGTCATCAAGGAGACAGGTACGCGGTTGGCGTATACAGAAGATGGACCTGCTGGCCTAGATGGCGGGTTGATTGACCTGTATTCAAAATATCGAACATGCTCAGCAAGGTAATGGAGGTATTGTCATGAATCACTTTTCGTATGAAGTCATGGGAAAAGAAAAAGTTAAAGGTTTTCAAGAAGAAGGACTCAGAAATCAGGAAGTACACAGGTCTGGTACTCAAAAGCTGGGTCTCCTGAACAGATTGCCAAGACTCATCTTAGTGTTGGTTGGAATCCTGGGACTCCTAGGATTGCTAATTCGGTGAATCTATGTTTACCACGAAGATTGACATATTTATCAATCGTTTGTGTGTTGGCATCGAGAGATTGGATCATATAAGGAAAATTAATATGAACACTATCCGATTTTGGTTCCTTGTGCTTTTGATGATGGCTTATACAACAGCATGTTTCAATCGCTCTCTAGCAAGTCCTGAGCCTGACTTATCACAGACTGCCCTGCCAAGCATTACGCCCATTGGGGCGGATGGCGTCAGTCAGGCCATTGAGAAGGTCCTGAAAATGAGCAGTTTCAGCGGTGCCGCGCTCGTCGCTCGCCAGGGAGAGCTGCTCTATCGTGGCGGGCTGGGCTTGGCCGACACTGAAACTGGGCGACCTAATACGCCCGAGACGCGTTTCAAACTCGCATCGGTCTACAAGCAACTGAGCGCGGGTCTCATCCTCACAATGGCCCGCGATGGACTCATCGACCTCAACGGTTCGCTTTGCCAGGGCATCACTGAATGTCCCGAGTCGCTGGCGGACGTTACCTACCATCAAGTACTCACACACTCCTCCGGCATCGGTGAGCTGACCCCTGAGGAGGAGATGCAGATCCACTCCAATGCCGAGGCCCTGCGCATCATCGGCGATAAGGAGCGGCTGTTCGAACCCGGCCAGGGCTGGTCATACAGCAGCACTGCATACTCACTATTCACCGGCACGCCAGAGATGATTCTGGGGAAGCCTCTGGGCGAAATCGAGCGAGAGCGCCTCTATAACCCAGTTGGCATGGACAACACTGGACTCGATGGCTTCGAGGGACCGCCGGCAGGTTCAGCTGTCGGCTATGGCGTTGATGGAAACCCGTCAGGCGGTCCGGTTGGTAACTGGTCTACAGTAGACGATCTGTGGGCCTGGCATCAGGCTCTGCTCGCGGAAAACCCGATCCCGCCTGACATGGTTGCATTGATGGAGAAGCCTCACGTTCAGGCAGAGAATGGTAACTGGTATGGCTACGGGGTAGGGGTGCGTGATACATATGGCCACCTGGAGATCTCCCATCGCGGTGGCACAGATGGCTTCAGCTCATACTTTATCCGCTTCCCAGACGAGGATGTGGTCATCATATTGTTATCGAACCACGAGTCCACTGACGTTGATTCCCTTCGAGAGCGCCTTATTGACATCGTTTTCAATCAGTGAAGCCAGACCTGTACTAACTGAACTGATTGCCTTTGACACACCGCGACAAGGCCTAATGCAAGCTTTCATAGCATTGACTCCTGAGCCAGCACTCAGGAAACACAAAAATTTATCCATCGTTGGTGTGCTGGAATCAACAATTCAAATAAGGAGATTTAACATGTTACAAAAATTGCTTTCCTCAAAATGGCTAGTGGCTTTCAATGTAGGGCTGATATCGCTCTTGAGTGTGACTCTCGTCAGCGCGCATGGCGGTAACATGGCTCTCATTCATTCGTGTGTGAATAACACGAGTGGAGAAATTAAGATCGTCGGCGCGAATTCCAATTGCCCAAGTAATTACCGCGCCCTCGATTGGAATATTCAAGGTCCTTCTGGACAACAGGGTCCCATTGGGCCGGCGGGGCCGGTCGGACCAGTAGGACCTGTCGGCCCGGTTGGACCAATTGGCCCTATGGGTCCAATCGGTCCTCAGGGCTTGCAAGGTGAACGCGGTCTTCAAGGCGAGCAAGGTCCTCAGGGGTTGCCGGGCCCAGCCGGGATCAGTGGGTTGGAAGTAGTGCAGGTCAATAATGCTACTCAAAATGAGTTTCGACTTGATGTGGTTGTCGATTGCCCCGAAGGCAAACAGGTTTTGGGCGGTGGCTTCTCAACAGCGGGCAACAACCAATATACAACTGTTATGACGAATGCACCTCTAGGCAACAATCGCTGGGTCGTAACCGTCTTCCAAAGTGATCTCACTCCCCGAGGGTGGATTGTGCAGGCATATGCCATCTGCGCGTACGTCGCGCCGTAGGTGAGCCTATTCTTCATTGAACACTAATCAGAAAGGATCAATAGACATGCTAACAGTAGATTGGCAACACATTATTTTGGCAGCAAGCGGATACTCTGGTACTTCACGTAGAATTGCAAAGATGAGAGAGGCAGGTGCACAATTTGCTCCTCCTTATCGACAAGGAAGTTGGACAGGTAATACTTGGATGCCTACCCAGAATGCAAGTGAGTGGGCCCCGCCAACTTATGCTCCTCCCTTCTCTCCCACCGATCCTTTTGGTGACAGAACCTACGAATTTGTGTTTTGGTCTGTCAATGGCTTGCATTCAAGGGGATTTCCGTTCGGGATGGTACATAATGGTAATCCACTTCCCTCTATTAGCTTCGGAGAGGAGCAATGGACACTAAAAGCCAAGGCCTGGTATATGTGGAATCGCGCGGGAGCAGGAAGTCCTGGTCCTGGAGAACCTGAAGTCGAGATTGATGCCTTCGACTTGACCAGCAACGATTTCATCTCGAATGATTTCGTGAACATTGACCCGGATGGCCCAGCAGACCCGAATCGTCGAGGTTTGGGGAACCTTGAATACATAGCGAATGAAGATGGCTACATTCGTACAGCAACGCTTTCGGGACCCATCACCGTTAAAGCACACGAATTCGAGAACGAGCAGCATCGGTATCAGTTCGTGCATTGGCTAGTGATTCAACGCAGTGAAAGCTCCATGCCCGTGGTCAACGATAGCACCATCACCATTCAACCCAAATCTGCGATGAGAGCCTACGCCATCTATCATCAGTCTGATCGGGTCACTGAGGATGTCCGCGATCCGGGCCAGGTGGAGGATGTGCTCCGTCCCTTTGTTCTTGTGGCCGGTCCAGACGGCCTGCCACATCTCATTGCTGACCCGCTCGGTGGTATATTGCCTGTCCCACCGCGTCCAACCGACTTGAAAAGAGTCGTAGAGTTCCTTCACAGGATGGAAAATGATCTACATAAACTTTACGAGTTTTAGCACCGGACGGCAGTGACTGTTGCCATAAGAACTTTCAAATCAATGAAACATGCCCTGTCCCGAAACTAAGGAAGAGTCACATCTAAAAATGGGCCGTTCGGTCGAACAGCCCATTTATGAAATATTGTCATTCAAAAACAGGAGATAAATCATGAGAGGTACCATGTTACGCAAAGTGCTCTTACCTGTACTCTTGATCATAGCCCTAACTGCCACAAACCATGAAGCAATTGCTTCGAGTGACCATCACCGCACGATTGTTCTTGGTCCGAACGCAGCCGCCCAATTCCCCGACGGCTTTTCCACGGTGGGTGTTGCCGGCGACGAGACGCTGCTCTTCGCGGTTCAACCGGCCGCCACATCCAGTCGGCCCAACGGTGTTCACGTTGTCCGCCGCCGTAATGGCCAACTATTGGGTGATCTTGTACCTCCAGCCAACGGCTGGCAAGTGCCTCTGGTCATTAAGATCATTGAATATGGCTCATCAGATTCAGCATGGACAGAAGGCATCGTCCTTGTATTGGACGCGGGTGCGCGTCCAACAGAGGCCGGGACCAAACCGGGAATTATCTATCGCTACCAATATGCGTACTCGCACAATACCGGTTTGACCAGCTCTGTAGTTTCTTCTCACGTCTTGCCGCTATTCAGCCCCTCGGCCGATCCCTTGCCGAATGGCCTGTTTTACCCCATATCGATGGGACTTCTGCCGAATGGTGGCATTGCCGTCATCGATACCTTCCTGGGCGCCATTTGGGTTGCCAGTTCATCGCTTGCCGACTGGCACCTGGCCATTATCGACCCGCGCTTCCAGTTTGGATTTGGGGAGGAGCTTCAAGGTATCGGCCGCGCACCGGGTGGTGGTACACAGCCCTACCGGTTGTTACTGCCGACGCCTCCAGGCGCTCCCGGTCCTGTCTTTCCGGGAATCCATTCTATTACGTATGCCGCCATCACCGATGAAGTGTACACCGTTCGGACTGCGTCGCCAGGTGGTATCTTCGGTATCCCTTTGAACGTGTTGCTCGATGAGACGAAACTTCCATTCGAAAAAGGCGGTTCGGTTCGCACTGTTGTTGCTCCGACGCCGGGTGTGTCTGATCAAACCGTTGGGCTCGACTATGACCGCTTCCATCCGACAACGCCCTGGTTGTACTGGCATCGCGCTCCAAGTGACGAGGTTGGCGGCGGATTTAATACATTGCGGCGCATCAATCTCTTGACTGGCGAAATCGAGGTCTTAGCCTCGAGCAACACCCTGTACGATTGGACGGAAGAGATTAGCGTGCTGCCGGGTATTGGCAATTCGCCCTACACATACATCGTCCATGCCATGGGCCAGCTCTACAACAACCCAGATGCCAACATGCTCTTGGGCGGCATCCCTGCCTACGTCGGGCCCGAATTGATCAGTATTACCGCCGTTTCGAATGACTAGGAATTCAAATTTCTAATAGGAGATCCATAATGAAAGTCTTATTCGTTTGGTTTAGAAGGAGCGATGTAACGCATGACCAGGCTCTGGCCGAGTGGAGCGGGGAAAGGCATAGGTCTGCGGTCAGGAAAATCCCAGGATTGAAGAAGTGGATTCAAAATGTCCCGGCAGAACTTCCGAATGCGACTGCCGCCGACGGGATTGGCGAACTGTGGTTTGACACTGCAGAGACCATGCAGCAGGGGATGGCTTCGGCGGAAATGGCGGCTGCAGTGGAAGACGGGAAGAGGTTTGCCGATGTGGAGAAGGCCTACGTGCTGGTGGTCGATGAGAAAGCCGTCGTTGGCTGACGTATTTTGACAACGGTGTTGAGCAGTCAATCGATATGTATGGCTGCGAATCAATTAACAGGAGATAAATCATGAAATACAAATTATTACTAAAGTTGGGGAGTCTACTCACTATCCTCTTTATCATGTTGACGCCAATCAAGCCTGTGCATGCCCAGATGAATGTGGTTGTCGTCACCACTACAATTCAAGCTGCCGTGGATGCTGCGAATCCGGGCGATACTGTTCACATCCCGCCTGGCACTTACCATCGAAGGAAGCCAGGGTGCAATTCTGGATGGAACGGGCGTGTCTGGCACTTCGGGGATTACAGTCAGGTCCGCGACTCCTCCCGCGAGAATTAATGGATTTCGGCTGACAGGCTTGCGGATTCAGAATTATGTGCGAAACGGTGTAATTTTGAGTCGAGTCGATAACTACCGGATCGATCATGGAGTTTATAGCAACAACAATGCGTATGGTATCTTCCCGATCCGCTCTACCAATGGCTTGATCGAATTCAATCAGGTGTCCGGTTCAGACGACACGGGGATCTACATTGGTCAGTCCAGTGGTGCTGTGATCAGCAAGAACCTCATTAATGATTGTACTGTCGGCATCAACGTGGAGGTCAGCTCGAATATCACCGTTCAAGACAATAAGGTAATGGATAACACGATCGGAATGGCTGCTTTCGTTCTGCCGGGCCTGAGCGTGACTGAGACAACCAACGTTCAAATCAACGGCAACTTATTTGTTCACAACAATCGTCCAAATCCTGTGACCGATCCGGGAGATATTCTCTCGCAACTTCCGAATGGAGTCGGACTTCTAATTCTCGGAGCCGATCATGGGACTGTTACTGGCAACAAAGTAGTAGACAATAATAGTGCCGGTATTGCTGTGATTCAAGTTCCACCTACTCTGGCCGCGTTGGATCCGCGCATTGATCCTTTCCCTGATCAAAACATATTAAGCAAAAATGTGGTCCTATCGAACGGCAGGAATCCCGATCCGAAGATTGCTCCTTTCCCTCCGAGTGATCTGATCTGGGACTTGTCTGGCACAGGCAATTGCTGGAACGATAATAATTTCAACTCATCTTTCCCGTCGCCGCTGCCTGCTTGCCAGTGATCGGAATTACAAATGCAAGGATATTTTGTTGTTGATCCTTGATAAGATGTGCCCTGTCCTGTTCAAGAGCTGATCGAAAGGGCAAACCAAAACGTGACCAAGCGTACACTCTCGGTCACGTTTTATGTACAAATGCGCTGTCTAATTATTTCAGTAAACCCAAACTATGCCGAGCGACTGTGCGGAAACTTTTACACAGCTTTCGCGCAATCTTTGCGATTTCAAGGTCAGCCGACGCGCCTGGGTAACGAAACTCAACACCGTAATCTGTAAGCAGACGCAAGTCCCGATCATAAGCTGGCCAAAGAGGTTCGACTGGTGTAGCTAACTCTATGAGATAACCCAAATCATGAGTCTTTTTGAAATTAATATCTGCTTCCACCAACCGCGCTTTGATATATTTTTCGACACATTGTTGAGCGAAGAAACACACAGCATCATAGTTTGGATTTTTGCGGACGCGAATTTCGCGATTTAAGGAAGACCAATCATTCTCGGCTTTTTCCACCCATTCACCGGTGAGCGGCTTCATAAAGAACTGTACCTTTTTCCGTGATCTCACGCACGAAGAAATCACCCATTGCGAGTCGTTTTTTTATTTCATCAGGTTTTCGAACCATTATGTCAATTGGGAATTTAGGCTTCGTTGCCAACCAGATTTCTGTTGCTTTTTCAGGATTGCGACCTTTAAATGGCAAGATCACCAGGATATCCACATCCGAATCTTCTGTTGGGTTGCCATAAGCATACGAACCAAACAGAATAATCTTGTTTGGATGAAACTGTCTGGCAATCTTATTGGCATATCTAAGGATGGTTGATCTGGTGATCGTCTTCATAGTTCTATTATATCGAAGTTGTGATAACGAATCCTAACTGGATTAAGTGTGATCAATTGCCCTTAAGCGATGGATGAAATAAATCATCAACGCGAACAATGCCAGTGCACCTGCCTGATGCGCAAGTGCGACCACAATTTGCACATGGAGAATGACAGTCATAATCCCAAGCAGGATTTGAAAAATAACCAACCCAAGCAGCCAATTCAATCCGCTCTTGATTTCATTTGAATTGCTCTGTTTACGCGCGGCGAAATAGAGAGCCACCACGGCTATAAACACCGCGAATGCAAACCAGCGATGGATGAAGACAATAGTCTGTGGAGTTTCAAAAATGTTGATAAGTGAACTGAATAAATTTGGTGGGATCAATCTGCCTAACATCAACGGCCAGGTATCCGAAACGTGACCTGCCTTGAGTCCCGCTGTCATGCCGCCGTAGGTGATTTGAATGATCAACAATATAAATGAAACCAAAGCAAGTTTGGATGGCAGAGACCATTTTGCTTTTTTATTCCTATCAGCAAAACCATATCTATGTCCGAACGCGGTCCATAGACTCAAACCAAGCAGTGACAACGCTAGGAGCAGATGGATTGTCAGATTGAAGTGGCTTACCGAGGGTCGGTCGACGAGTCCGCTGGCGACCATGATCCAGCCCGCGAAGGCCTGAGCGATGAAGAGCATTCCCATTACGAAGTAGATTCCAAATTCCCTAAGAGGAATTTTCTTTGTGAAGAGAAAATAGAAAACGGGAATGGCATAGATGAGTCCCACGAGTCTCGCCAGGAAGCGATGAATCCATTCGATCCAAAAGATGTATTTATATTCTTCCAGAGTCATATTGAAGTTGATTTGTTGAAACTCGGGCGTAGCCTGATATTTGGTGAATTCCTCCTGCCAGGCCTGTTCACTCAGAGGCGGCACTGATCCACTAACTGGATTCCATTCCGTGATGGAAAGTCCGGAACGAGTGAGGCGGACAAATCCTCCAAAAACGATAAGAAATGCCACAATGCCCGCAAAGATGAACAACCATCTCATCACAGCGCTGTTTTGCGGAGTGCTGGCAATTTTCAAAGGAGAAGCACTGGATTTCTCCCAGTAAGTTTGTGTCATGTAGTATGAACTCCAAATGTAAAGTCGTGGGGATTATAGCATTTCAATGTCATTGCGAGGAGGGCATTTAGCCCGACGAAGCAATCTCAAGTTAGACGGGAAATAGCTTATCGAAAGGGATAATCAGTTTATTCAGATTAACCCTGATTAGCTTACAAGTTTATGCTCTCGGCAGCTTCCCCGCCGCCGAGGACGGCGGCTTGAGCAAAAGGAAACTGTTAGGCAATTTAGGTTAAACAGAATAGTAGGAGATTGCTTCGTGGCGCCTTGGTGCCACTCGCAATGACATGTATTTCACGCGCTTCGTCTACGCCCCGATAGTTTCGACTCCTGGCGTCTCAACCATCGGGGCTCCGCTCAGCGCGAGGGTGAAAACAAAAACCCGCCGTTGCTTTGGCGGGCAATAATTTTATCCTGATTGTAACTGCATCAGCAGTTGACGGTACTGCTCCGCATTCGGTGGTCCGATCAAAAGGATCTGATTGATGACTACCATCGCTTCTTCTTTTTTATTGTTATTCAACAAGGATTCAGCAAGTGAGTCGAGTTGGGTGACCGCTTCAGCTGTTCGCCCGGCCTGTTGGTATTGCTGTGCAAGTGCACGTCGCAGCACTGGATCATCGGGCCGCTCATTGAGGAGCTCTTCGATAAATGCAATCCCTTGTTCGCCGCGATTGCTGGTCTGCAGATACGACAAGTAATTCTCAAGTTCTGCGGACGCCTGCGCAGCCTGCCCCATTCGCAAACTAAGTTCGATCAGATTTTTCCTCACACCTTCATCATCGGGACGTAAGGTGCGGATTTGTTCATAGACGCGGATAGCCTGCTTCCAATCCAGCCTCTGCATGTCAATATCTGCCATGCGCTGCAAAATGTGGACGTTCCAGTTGCGATCGGCATTAGCCTGCTGGACGAAACGCAATGCAATCGTGTACGTCTTGCGAGCCATATCAAGCTCGGCAAGGCGATAATAAATATCTGCGAGTTCGATATATTCGCGGATGGCTTCATCCACCTGGCCGCGTGCGACAAGCTGGTCGATCAATTTGGTTCGCGCGGCCATATCCATGGGCGCGAGTTGAATCACGCGACGCAGCATCTTTGCGGATTGTGCTGCTTCACCACGTACACTATAGGCCTGGGCAACCGTTGAAAATTTTGCGATAGCTTCCTGTGTATGATTCTCACGCACGAGCAGATCACCCATTAACGTATGAAGGGGTAAATACGTTGGGGCGTAGGTGAGGGCCTGGAAGGCTTCATCCATTGCTGAGCGAAGTCTGCCTGCACGCGCCAGTTGATGGACGTAGTTAATCGATTCAAGAACCTGACTGGATTGCGCCTGAAGGATAACTTCGGCAATCGGCATCGGCATATCGCCATCCTGCGATTTAGGCATTTGCTCGCGGGATTTATACAGATGGTTGCGCCAATTATTGCGCATGAGCATCTCATTGATATTGTCGCACAGACGCTTAAGAGCCGCTTCATCGGTTTGCATTGCCTGTGCTTCGATCAACGGTTCATACATTTGCCGGATCTCATCCGACTGCTCCACTGGGACGATCATCGCATCGGCGAGTTTCAACGCTTCGAGATATTCGATGGATGCAGGGCCAAAACGTTCCATCTTCTGGTTGATCTGCCCCATCAACAATCGGGCCGCGAGGCCGAAGTCTTTGTGTTTGACAGCATGTTGCAAATGACGAATTGCAGACTCGAGCCTGTCACCATTTGATTTAAGCAGACCCAAATCAAAATACAGGGCAGGATGATTGAAGCCCGCTTCGAGTGCATGCTCGAGCTCTTCTGCAGCCTGTGACTCATTGCCTTTGCTCTGCGCGTCGATTGCCTGACCAAGATGCAGCACTACCTTCGTCTGCTCAGAGGATTGCATGGAGAGCTGACCGGTTCCGCGCATGAGCGCCTGCAAACCGCGTCGCTGCTGTTGCGCCGCGCCGTCGTCGGTAGTGTATTCGAAGAGGATTTCTGCCAGCCGAGTCAACGCTTTTTTACGGGCCTCCGCGATCGGGTCTAGCCCTGAATCGGTTTCCTTCTTTGGCTGCTCCAATTGTTTGACTTGTGCCATCGCGATGGGACCAGTCCCACCTTTTGGTCGTATTGGTTTTGGAAGGAGTTGTCCAGTGCGCAGCAGTGTCTGTGCCTGGGCTGCTTCCGCGCTCTCAGGGAGAATTTGCAGCGCCTTGTTTACAAGCTCAGCCGTCTTCTGGGCATTACCCGTTCGTTGAACAAGACTGGCGACAGCAATATATTCCGTGACGGCTTGCGGTTTGTGACCAAGCCGCTCATGTGCCAGGGCCAGACGGGAATGTGCCAGAGCATGTTCGGGATCGAGCGTTGTAACTCGAATCCAGTTCTCAATAGCTTTGTCTACATCCCGCTGGTTAAGGAAAAGGTCCGCAGCTTTAAAGGCTGCCTCAATCGCTTCCTTAAGGTGCCCGGTACGTTCGAGGAGCTGCGCCAATTTTTCCATCGGCACAGGATCTTGCGGGGCGATCTGTGCGACACGCTGATAGATCTGCAATGCCTCTTCAAATTGTGCCTGTTGGAATAATGCCAGGCCCAAGCTGTTGAGAGCCTTTGGGTTATCTGGCATCTCCTGCAAGGCTTTGCGATATGCCACAGCGGCCTTACTCCACTCTTGATCCCACGCAGCGGAGTGGCCTTCGTTCATTGCTTTTTGGAAAATGTCTTCTCGTCCGGGCATAAGTTGAATTATATCGTAGGTCACGTTTCAAACGTGACTTACATTTATATTGGTTTCATTTCACCCCAATTTTTCCCATAGCGCGCTTCGGTAGAGAGGGGGATGCTGAGCGGATAGGCATTTGTCATCACATCTTGAATCACACGCGCTGTTTTTTCAAGTTCCTTTTCAGGGACTTCAAATACAAGTTCATCATGCACCTGCAAGAGCATCTTGGCTTTCAAGCCAGCCTCTTTCAGTGCAGGCGGAATTTTTAACATGGCGATCTTCATAATGTCTGCAGCAGTGCCCTGCACAGGTGCATTGATGGCTTCGCGTTCTTCACGATTCTTCACCTGGACGTTGGCCTTGCTCTGCAATGCGGGGAAGTATCGCCTGCGCCCCAGCAGCGTTTCGACATATCCCTGTTGTGCAGCTTGCTTGCGAATCCCATCCAGATATTTCTTAACACCGGGGAATTTCTGGAAATAGGCTTTGACAAATGTTTCCGCTTCAGCGAGAGTCAACTCAGTGGTACGCGTGAGACCAAATACAGACATCCCGTAAATGAGACCGAAGTTGATCGCCTTTGCATGGCGGCGCATATTTTTTGTCACCGCTTCTGGTTTTACGCCGTAAATCGCTATGGCTGTTGTCGTATGGATATCCTCGTCCGCGCGGAATGCAGCCAGCATCCCTTCGTCCTGAGCCATGTGCGCGACAATACGCAGCTCGATCTGGGAGTAATCCACAGACAGCAATACATTACCTTTGCCCGCGACAAAACCATGACGAATGCGGCGCCCCTCTTCGGTCCGGATCGGTATGTTCTGCAAATTTGGATTGTAGGATGACAATCGCCCGGTCACCGCGCCAATTTGACTGTAAGATGTATGTACACAGCCGGTTTCTGAATTCAGCGCGGCCTGAAGCGCATCCACATAGGTTGACTTTATTTTCGAGAGTTCACGATGTTCCAGTATCAGGTCCACAACCGGATGCTTGCCGCGTAGCAGATCAAGCACACCGGCCGACGTGGAGAAATGTCCGCTGGCAGTTTTGTTGCCTCGATCTGGCGGCTCGAGACCGAGTCGATTGAAGAGGATATCCGAAAGCTGTTGTGTGGAGTTAAGATTGAAAGGCTTGCCCACAGAGTCAAATACCTGCTTTTCGATCTCAGCCATTCGTTTTTCAAGCCGCTTGGATGTTTCCTGAAAGAAGGGCAGATCCAGAGAAATACCGGTCATCTCCATATCAGCAAGGACAGGCGTCAGAGGCAGATCGATTTCTTCGAGCAACTTTTCGCCATGGACGCGTTTCAATCCTTCCTGCTGAATCGGCATGAGTCGCAGTGTAACTTCGGCATCTGCCACCGCATACGGCGCAGCAGATTCGATCGCCACCTCTGCCATAGTGATTTGTTTTTTACCCTTGCCGATGAGATCCTCGATGCGGGTCATCTCTTCGCCAAGTTTGACGAAGGCGAGGTTTTTCAAACCCATAATGCGGGAAGACGGATCAATGATGAATTCTGCTAACATGGTATCGAATGTGAGAGGCGAAACCTTCAATCCATGCCTTGCCAGAACCATGTAATCATATTTTGCATTGTGCGCGACCTTGCCGATCTTTGGGTTCGTCAACGGTCCCTGGAGTGCAGAAATGACTTCTTCAAGCGGTAAATTTGTTCCAGCGGTATGACCTGTTGGAATGTAAAATCCTTCGCCTTCTTTTATAGCCAGTGAGATGCCAACAATTTCTGCTTTCATCTCCTCCGTGGAAGTGGTTTCAGTGTCAAAAGAAATCACTTTTGCTTTGTTGAGTTCTTTTACGAGATCGGCAAGTTTTTTACTTGTGTCAATGATTTTGACTTCAATACCCAAATCCTTCGCTGGTGCATAAACCACTTGCGGTTCATTCACGAACATGGACATCTGCTGCCCGGCTTTTAGTGGAGCTGATGCAGCAGCTAGAGTCTCTTTGCCAGAGAGCCGCTCAAGAGTCTTGAGAAGCGAGCGAAATTCCAGCTCCGTGAAAATGGATTCAATCGAAGGGAAGTCCAATCCATCTGCTTTCGCGCGTTCGAGATCAAACTTGATCTTGAGGTCGGTCTTGATCTGTGCCAGGTCACGGCTCATAAACGCGTTCTCTTTATTTTGTTCGAGCTTGCCCTTCCAGCGATTTTCGACCTGGTCGATATTTTGATAAATGTTATCGAGTGTCCCAAATTTTTGAAGCAGGGAGATGGCGGTCTTTTCTCCGATGCCAGACACACCGGGAATGTTATCGGACTTATCGCCTACGAGTGCCTTATAGTCCACAACCTGTTCGGGAGGGATACCAAGTTTCCTGATAACATCTTCATCAGAAATGTAATTTTGGTCATCGCCGGCCAGATAGACTGCCGTACGCTCATTGACCAATTGCAGCAAGTCGCGGTCACCGGTGATGATCTTTACTCCTAATCCTTGTTCTACCGCGATTCTCGCGATCGAACCCAGCACATCGTCGGCCTCAAAGCCTTCCATCTCGAGCCGCGGGATATTGAACGCATCCACCATCTGGCGAATCCGCCCGATCTGTGGACTCAAGTCATCAGGCATTTTTTCACGAGTACCTTTGTAGGCGGGGAAAATTTCATCCCGAAAGGTCTTGCCGGTGTCAAATGCAACTGCGATGTAATCTGGTTTTTCCTGTTCGATAATACGGAGCAACTCACGGGCAAAGCCATAAGTACCAGCAGTCGGCTCGCCTTTGGACGTCTGCCAGCGGGTACTGCTTCCACCGGCGGTCAATGCGAAGTACATGCGGTAGGCTAAAGCATGTCCGTCAATCAAATAAAGGGTAGGGGGCATGTTAGGTTCCAGTCGTTAGTAGTTAGTGTACAGGTATAGTTAAATAGAAACGCGGAGTAATTATACTCCGCGTTAGTAACGTCATTGCGAGGAGGGCGTTAGCCCGACGAAGCAATCCTCTGGTTGAAGAGGAGATTGCTTCGGGCTGTCGCCCTCGCAACGACAATGGTCATCTTCTCGGCTCTGAGTAACCCTGTCGCGTACGCGTCTGTTTTATGTAATCTTTTACCAGTTGCGGTGGATGTGGCTGTGTCCCACCCATGATGAGATAGCCTGGGGCCCAGAAATCACCCGACGGATTCTCTTTCTTCATGCGAGAGAATTCAACAAAGATCTTCTCGGATGTCTGCTGGCGCACGATGCGCATCAAATACCCTGGAGATGTTGCAGGCGGGACGTTCACAACCCATTGCACATACTCGGGGCGCACAGCCAGATACTCCAACCGCCAGCCAAACGCGATGCATATCTGCGGCAGCCATTCCGAAAGTCTGTCAGACATATCGCCTGTCAGATAGTGTGAACTAAAGCGTGGTACCAATAAACAGGCATACGTCAGGTTGTAAAGTCCGGGTGAGATCGGTTCGAGCATCACGCGTCCTGCCACTTCGGTGATCGAGTGTGGGCGGGTCTCATCCAGTTCGCCAGGCATAGGTCTGCGGATCGGGGTTTCAGGCCGTGGTCGTGATTTCGAAGGCATTGTCGCATCAAAATCCTGGACGACATGCTCAACAGTTTGTTCATCATTTTGATTGGATACAATCAAATCATTTACGCGTACAGCAGGTGAACTCTCTCGGCTGTATTGACTCGAACGGGATGGGGAGGGACGCGTCCCCCACTCTCCTTCATCTTCCGTCTGACTCATCGACCCATCTGGGATTGGAGGAGGCACATCCGCGAGAATATCCGAAATGTTGGGAAAATCGAACTCTTCGCTGCCTTCCTCATCCAGATATTCAGTCGGCGCGTCATAGGAAGCCTTCATCTGTTTCTGTTCAAGGGGCGTTTCCAACCCTTCCGCGCCCGGTATGGACAACGATTGTGCCAACTGACCAGCCTGCGTGCGGATCGTGCTGAACGGCGTTTCGGCATCGAAGACCAAAGCCAGCACCACATCATCCGCGATGCGCGTGGCATACAGCATGTGTTCAGCTTTGGTTGCTTCCAGGCGGACAAAACGCAGGAGGTCACTCCCTTTTTGGCCATCCCAATGGCGGGTAACTGTCACTGCCAATTCTTTGGCCGCGCCCTGTGAAAGCTGACCCGCATAGGCCCATAGGTTATCTCCGCGCGTGATCAGTGCCGCCTGTGCAGAGGACTCAAGCGTGAGACGTGTGAGGTGCTGTGCAGCCTTCGTTACATCCTGCAACCACGGAAGTGCCGGATTGCTCATATGAACTTCGTTGGAAGATGCGGGCAGACTTGCCTGTGGCTGTCTTATAGGTTCGGATATGGGGGTGGATTTATTATTCAGCATATTCAACACGTCCGGTAAAAAGTATGGCTTTGGGGATAGCTGCCATGGTTGGATTTCGTCCAGTGCGGGTGGTGTATCTTCACGAGAAAAAATAATCAGTCTGATACCGGGGTTGAGCATGCGGAGTGCTTTACCGATATCGAGGACGGCTCTCTCTCCAAGATCCATATCGAGAAAGGCAAGCGAGCAGTTTGTTTCATCCGCGCGAACGACTGCTTCACCCTTTCCTTTAACAATTTGGACTCGATAGCCTTCCTGCTCTAAACCATGGAGCAGAACGTTTGCGAAGCTAGTATCTGCGCTAACAATGAGCAGGCTGTTGGTCATGCTTTCAAAGTGTATCATGGCAGAAGTTCACAGGCAAGCGTGGGTTTTCTATCAACCTTACGAAATTGTAAAAATTTGTAAATTTGTCTACTCAACTTGATTTTCAGGTCTAACTGTGCTATCAATAGAAAAAAATTTCACGAGGGTTTTGAATGCACCGCGAACGGGTTTCTGAAAATGTATTTTGGTTCCAGAGTGAAATTTATGCTCAGGTGACTGCCGGAGTTGTAGCGGGTCCTCAATGGGCAGTCGTAATCGATACTCTGGCTCTGCCGGATGAAACGCTGACTATCCGCGAGTTTATTGAACATGAACTGAGTGTCCCTGTGCGATATGTTATTAATACGCATTATCATGCGGATCACTCCTGGGGGACTTGTTTCTTCCCAGGCGCGACCGTGATCGCTCATTCCCGTTGTCGCGACCTGCTGGAAGAACGCGGGATGCCTTCCCTCGAAGCCGCGAAAAAGCAAAACCCAGCCTTGCGTCAGGTGAAAGTCATTCTGCCACATATTACATTTAGTAATGGCGAGGTAACGTTGCGTGTCGGTAAAAAAAATCTGATTATCTCTTCCGCATTGGGCCACAGCCCGGATGGAATCGCGGTGCTGGTTGAAGAAGATCGTATCCTATTTGCGGGTGATGCGTTTATGCCATTGCCCTATGTTGTGGATGGCAATATAGATGACATCATGGCATCCATCAAGCATATTGGGCGTATGGGTCTTGAGAACATCGTTCAAGGACACGGAGATATTATTCTACGCGGCGAGATCGATGCCGCAGTGCGAGAAAACTTGAATTACCTTACTTCGATGAAGAAAGCGGTCAAAGCTATCTCGCGGCGTAAAAACGCCGTTGAACTTCTTGATTCAATTCGGATTGAAGATTGCGGCAAAAGCCGCGTCTATCTTGGGGGGCTGGCAGAGACACTCCATCAAAGAAACCTGCGAGCCTTATTGCAGCAGATGATTGGAGAAAATAAAACTTCCTGATCACACAGGAACTATTTGATTTACTTATTTGATTCTGCCTTAAGTTCTTTCCGTGCTCTTAACCACCCATTCAAACTATATTTAATTACGCGCTCGTTGCCATTCAACAGTTTTTGTATGTTTGGCCGTAACGCCCAAAGCAGCAATAATTCTGAGATGAGCCCATACCAAATATCCGTAGGATCTTGAAGACCCAGCGAAGCGCGAATGGCAAACACGATGATTACAATCAGCCCGACAATCATTGTTGTGACCGAAGCAATGCCAATCGTAAACCATGTTATTAGTCCGACAGTAAACACAATGGGGAACATAGGCCACCATAATCCCATCGCACCACCAAGAGCTGGTGCACCACCTGCTCCACCGCGAAAACGTATCTTTCCATTTTTATCGCGTTCTATCAGAAAAATTGAGTAATTGTGGCCGAGAATCGCGGCCACCGGCGCAAGGACATGAATGAGACGATACTCGGGGCTGAGCGCCTGCGCAATCCAGACGGCTGCCGCGCCTTTCAGAATATCTAATAATGCTGTGAGAAAACCAGCCATAAACCCTGCGGCGCGCACTGCATTTGTTCCACCGGTGCGGCCGCTTTCTACAGTACGAATGTCTTTACCCGTCTTGAGCTTTACGATGATTAAACCGAAAGGGATTGAACCCAGAATGTATCCAATGATGACAGCCCCAATGCCGATCAGAATTTGCATCTTCTTCTAGCCTCCGGAGTGAGTCGGCCGCGCCTCTCATAAACAACTAAATTTTTGACATTTATTGCGGGCTTAATTCTATATTTAAGTTTAGACCTTTACTCGGCACGCTGTATTACTGGAAACACGGGACAGGCGATAAGGTTTCACTCTTCACGTATTAATATCGATACCTCATCAACACGTCTGTTTTCGATCCAAAAGCCGCGTAGCTTCCAGGTTTCCCCTCCTAGCGACCAGATCAGATATACGACTTCATAAACTGCCTCTGCGATGTCGGTAGCAGAAACAGTTTCAGGTCCGGTGGGATGCGAGTGGAAGATGCCGAGCAGGTCGAGGCTGTTGGATTCAATCCAGCTTAAAGCCTTGAGTTGTTCATATGGCTCCATCACGAATCGCTCGGGACTTTGCGCTCGATTCCGTATAAAGATAACTTCCTCTACCCGATCGCGTTTCCCGGCCAGCAAACCGCACGCCTCCAATGGAACATGACGCGTGACATGATCCAGCATTTCCTGCCATTGTTTTTTGCTTATGGATAATTGCCGGATCATTTTACCGGATGAACAGTGCCAGCCCCCAGGTTATGACTGCGAAGATCGATGGTTCGAGCGCCGCGCGTTGTGCCGGCAGACTCTCACCTATATTGATTGCAAAGTTTGTGAGTCCATATAATGGGCCGATCAGCATCAAACCGAACTGAATCGGTGAAAGCGGCCAGTAATGTAGCCCAGCCGCGATCTGGGCACAGGCGAATGCGATACCAGTGGCCCAGGCATATTCCCAGATGCCGCTGAGTCGTAAGTGTAAAATCCGCAGGCTGGCCAGCGCCGCAGCCAGAAAAAGGCCAGGTATTAAGATGTAGAGACGCGCTCCGCTATAACGCAATGCAACGGCCAAAATAAAGAAAAGCGTATAGGAAATGGCAGTCAACCCTGCCATTGAGACAGCGTAATACGGCGCACCAGGGTCAACAACAATATATTCGGCGAGAAAGACAAAAAAAAGAAACGCCCCACCGATGGCGAAACCAGTCCACCATGCCACTCCATCCGGGAGGATCGAAAGTGGAACACTAATGACGAAGGTAGTCAGTGTAGGGAGAAGCCACCACTGAAACGTAGGCTGGTTGTTCAGTGACGGGTGACCGCGCAAGAGCCAATCCATGCCCGTGGCAGTGAGGCCAGCGGTGAGAATGCTCATTGCGGTGGAAATGTTCAAGGGGAAGATAAAGAAGAAGCCTGGCAATTGGATTTCTAGATTGAATTCAGGCGCCTGTATGAGGCGGGTGACAGCAAAAGCCAGTAAAACTGTAGAAGTCAAGACACCAACACGATTGGAATCCGGCAAATACCTTTGCTCATTCATGGGTGCATTGTACCTGCCTTCATTATTGAAGGCCAAGACATGGTAGAATCAATTGGTTATGGACACGCAGAAACTCGAATCGCTCCCTCCGCCGCCTGGCGTGATCGGTTCACTCAGAGCAGGCTTCGATGCAGTTGCCAGCCATGTTTGGTTGATCACGGTACCGCTGGCGCTGGATGTCGTCCTTTGGCTGGGACCACGTTTGAGTGTAGATGGGCTGCTTCGCCCGTTTGTCCGGTATATGTTCCTGCAGGCCCGAAGAGGTGTGGCTGCTTCTGAAATGGATCAGTTTCTTGAAGCCCAGACGATTTTTTTGGATGGATTGCAGAGCTTTAATTTGTTGAGCCTGATTAGCAAATTTCGTACGTTTCCAATCGGTATTTCGAGTTTACTGGCGCAGACGATGCCTGCCGCAGGGACACCGTTTGGTGAACAAAACGTTGTACAGATTTCATCCCTACCACTTTTAGTGGGTTTCGTGTTCGTTTTGACTACAATTGGCTGGATGGGTGGGGGCTTATACTTCCGCTGGGTATCAGGTACAACGTTGGGCAAGGAAGAAACGGGTATTAGCTGGCTGCGCGCGATCGTCCAGACGCTGATCCTATCAATTTGCTGGTTGATCGGCTTGATGCTGGTTTTGTTACCTTTGATGCTCGTCCTGACGTTACTAGCATTGATCAACCCCATGTTGGCAAATGGAGCAATATTTTTGATCTTAGTTCTTGCCTTCTGGCTGGTTGTTCCATTGTTCTTTATGCCTCATGGGATTTTTGCTCACAGGCAGAATGCTTTTCTTTCGGCCCTGACCAGTTTACGCATGGCACGCTTCACATTTCCCACAAGCGGGATGTTCATCCTTAGTGTAGTGATCCTGTCACAGGGAATGAATTACTTGTGGAGTGTACCTTCCAATGATTCCTGGATGACCCTTGTTGGAATCGCCGGCCATGCTTTTATCACTACGGCGGTATTAGCCGCGAGTTTCGTGTACTATCGTGATATGAACGTTTGGTTACAAACAGTTTTCGAAAAGTGGCAAAAAACGCGTACTGCACCAAAGCAGCATGCGTAACAAGATACATATTTCACTTTAACACCTCTCCCCATCCCCTCCGGGGATGCTCACCTGCACTTGCAGCAGGTGCAAGTGTCGCAAGGAGAGGGAATTGATGGAGGATTTTGTGGCAAAGGAAAAAGAAGTTACTATTAATTACGATGTCAGTTCCATTCAGGCACTGGAGGGAATTGAACATGTACGTAAGCGCCCAGGTATGTATGTGGGCGGTACAGACATTAAGGCGTTGCATCATCTTGTATATGAGGTTGTTGATAACGCAATCGATGAAGCACTTGCGGGTTTTTGTACAAAAATCAATATCACTATTCACGAAGATAGCAGTGTGACTATTGAAGATAACGGCCGCGGTATTCCCGTTGGCCCTCATCCCACGAAAAAGGATGCAAAAGGGCATCCGATGGAAACTGTGGATGTGGTTATGACTGTGATTGGCGCAGGTGGAAAATTTGGGGGTGGTGGATACAAAGTCTCAGGTGGTTTGCATGGTGTTGGTGTCAGCGCCGTCAATGCTCTTTCTGAATGGATGGTGACGGAAGTCAAACGCGATGGCAAATGGTGGCAGCAAAACTATAAGCGCGGCATCCCTCAAGGAGCCATTAAACAGATTGGCAAGGTAAAGGACGAAACGGGCACCAAACAAACTTTTAAGTTTGACAAGCAGATCTTTACAGAAGATATCGATTATCGTTTCGATACACTTGTACAACGATTCCGCGAAATGGCATTCGTTACGCGCGGTGTTCGGATCGAGTTTGTGGATGAGCGAAATAATCATGAAATGACCTTCTATTTCGAAGGCGGGTTAACCTCCTTTGTCCGCTATCTCAATCGCAACCGCGAGAATTTGCATTCTGTTGTACACGTGGAAAAGGATATTGAAGCCATAGGTATCGAGGCTGCCATTCAATATACCGATGCTTATACTGAATCTGTTTATTCGTTTGCAAATACCATCAACACGATTGATGGTGGGACACATCTCACAGGCTTACGTGCTTCATTGACTCGTGTGATCAATGATTACGCGCGCAAGAATGGTTTGCTTAAAGATGCCGACCCGAATTTCTCCGGCGATGACACGCGTGAAGGTCTCACAGCGATCGTCTCGATCAAACATCCAGACCCGCAGTTTGAGTCGCAGACGAAAGTCAAGCTGATGAACCCCGAAGTGCAGACCTACGTCACGCAGGTGGTGGGTGAGGCATTCAGCACATTTCTCGAGGAGAATCCGCAAGCGGCGAAGGCGATCATTGCCAAGTGTCTCACTTCTGCTCGCGCCCGTGATGCAGCCCGAAAGGCGCGTGATTTAGTCATCCGCAAATCTGCACTTGAATCGTTGACGTTGCCAGGCAAACTGGCGGATTGCTCGGAGCGAGATTCATCCAAGACTGAGTTGTATATCGTTGAGGGCGACAGCGCGGGTGGAAGTGCGAAACAGGGACGCGACCGCCACTTCCAGGCGATTCTTCCATTACGCGGCAAGATCATGAACACCGAGCGTGCCCGGCTGGATAAGATTTTGTCGAGTAATGAGATCAAAGCCTTGATCTCTGCTCTAGGAACAGGCATTGGCGATAACTTCGATGTCGAAGGTTTGCGGTATGGACGAGTGATCATTATGACCGACGCAGACGTGGACGGCAGCCATATCCGCACGTTGCTGCTGACGTTCTTCTTCCGCTATATGCCGCAATTGATTGAAGATGGGCACCTGTATATTGCCCAGCCTCCTTTATATCGAGTTGCATACAAAAACCAGATCAAGTATGCATATACAGACAAAGAAAAAGATAAGATGATTAAGGAGGTCGGCGAGAAGGCAAGCCTCCAGCGTTATAAGGGTCTAGGGGAAATGAATCCGACTCAACTATGGGAGACGACGATGAATCCCGAAAACAGGACTCTGCTCCTCGTCACGGTGGAGGACGCGGCGGAGTCGGATCGTACGTTTGACATGCTTATGGGTGACGCGGTGGATCCCCGCCGAAAATTTATCCAGACGCATGCGAAAGCAGTCAGAAATCTGGATATCTAACTAATATCAGGACTTCACAAAAGTTGAACCGATGCCCAAAAGGTCCCCGAAAATAGGAGTGCGGGGTACCCCCGCACCCCTATTTTCGGGCCTTTCCAAGTTATTTCGTGATCTACTGAATATATTATGGAAGAGACCCTAAAGGTTTGTTCGATCCCTTCGGAAATAAAGTTCACATAGAAAGCCGACTTAAATCACATTTCCGTTTGCAATGAAAACCTTTAGGGTCTGAACTTCGGGCGCTCCGCCTTACTTCTTTGTTATGAAAGTACCATAGTTATGCAGGGTGGATGTGGAGTAAAATTTCAAGAGGTACTGAGTGTTTCTCTATTCATCCTATTGAGTCATGGAACAATCCTATCGTACGGGTACAATCGTAAGTAGAGTAATGCAATGGCTTGTCCTGGTGTATCAGGCAATTGCTGTTGGAGTTTTCCTCGCGTCGCTTTACTTGGCATACGATTGGCTGAAAAATCCGTTTGTCGGGGGATTCTTCGAACAGACTCTCGTGCTAAATGGAGTAGATACAACTGAGTCCGGCAAACAATGGGCCCTGTATACAGAAGGGTTCAAACTGCGTGATCAACTCGTGGCAGTTGATAATCAACCGATTAAAAATTCAGGTGAATTGAACGCTGTTTTGAGTTCTCATCGAATTGGCGACACGATACCGGTAACGATTCGTCCATTTGAAGGAGCGGAGAAAACGGCTCAGATCACATTACAGCGTTTTCCGCGTGCAGATCAAATTTCATATTTCATCCTCCCGGCCTCCCTCAGCCTTGTCTTTCTCATCATCAGCCTGTGGATTTTCGGCTTGCGCCGAACGGAACCAGCGGGGCGCGCCTTCTCCGTGATGACCTCATCACTGTCCATAGTGATTGGCACTCTTTTTGACCTATACACATCCCATCGCTTTACATATCTATGGACAATGGCTGCTGCCTTGGCTGGTGGTGCTATCATCGATCTTGCCCTTGTCTTCCCTCAGGAAGCGCGTATGGTGATCGGGCGTCCGTATCTGCGATGGATCGGGTATGTGGTTGGCGTTGTTCTCGCACTTTACGCATATACCAAATTGTATGATTTCCAAAATCCTACGGCGTATTTCGAGCCATGGCGAAATATTTATATATTTGTTGGGTTGTCTGGGATATTCTACTTCAGTGCGCTCGCTTATCAGGCGTTCTGGTCTTACTCTCCTGTGGTAAAGAACCAGGCACGGACGATCCTTTACGGATCATTGATCGCATTTGGCCCTATTGTTTTTTGGCTGTTGTATTCATCTTTGTACGGTATTATTTACCCAGACAAAGTTATCGAATTTAGTCCTTATCTGTTCGTACCGACTCTTATCTTCCCCCTTGTCAATGGATATGTGATTCTCCGCTTCCGTCTCTTGCAAACTGATTACTGGCTGAGACAGGGGATAGTTTATACAATATTGACTATCCTTGTCGTCTCAGCCTATGCCTTGCTCGTTAGTGGAGTGAGTTCTATCCTCAGTTCGCTTTTTTCAATTTCGGTGGAATCAGACAATCCCTATCTGATCGGTATACTGGTCTTTGTGATCGCAGTATTCCTTGAACCGATGCGAACGCGCTTGCAGACATTTGTCGATAGCACGTTCTTCCGCGGACAGCGCGCGTATGAGGAGCGGCTTCGGATCTTTAGCCATGAACTCACCAATGCGCGGGATTTGAATACGATTAGCCACGTGCTGCGAGAGCAAATTGGCAGTAGTCTCGTTCCAGATCGTTTGCATGTGTATACATATGACTCAATTAATGATCAATATGCAGCACTCGCGGATGGTGATGGCCGCCCAACAAGCGATATCCGTTTTTCCTCGAACAGTCCTCTGGTTCAATATTTCCAAAAAGAAAACATTCCGCTCTATCTTGACACGATCAATCCACCGGCTCTTTTGAAAGGCGACGAAGCACGCCTGTCGTTACTTGGCGCGCGTCTCTTCGTGGCGTTAGAGGGTGATGAAAGACCGGTCGGCTGGCTTGCGTTGGGAAATCCACGTTCTGGTAATGTATATACCCCCAAAGACTTGGATTTCCTGAATAGTATTTCCGATCAGGCATCGGTCGCAATTTCGCGCATTCAAACCGTTGCTGATCTCGAACGCCGCGTGCAGGAAATGAACGCGTTGACGCGCGTTTCACAGGGTGTGAACATTACGCCTACATTTGACGATATTCTGGAATTGATCTTTGCACAAGCTACCCAAATCATTCCCTCCTCCCTGTTTCACATCACGCTTTACAACAAAGCTGCGAATTACTTTTATTATGCCTTTTGTGTCGACGATAATGACCGCGTCCATTCTCGCGAAAACCTTCCGCTTCCACCCAGCTTGGGGTTGGGCTCTGAGATCATCCGCAAGGGACGACAGATCCTGACCCAGGATTACACACGCGAGTGTCAGTCGCGGAACCTTACGCCTGCTTCACAGGGTGTCTATGCGTGGATGGGTGTGCCACTCAACGCCGGCGCTGAGACGATGGGCTCTTTGAGCGTTGGGAGTCGTGATCCGACAGTTACTTATACTCGCGCACAAATCGACCTTTTGCAGGCCATAGCAGATCAAACAGTAGGCGCGATTGTGAGGGCCCGTCTTTTGCAGGAATCAGAAAATCGTGCACGTCAACTTTCCACACTGAATGAAATCACGCGACAACTGACTTCCACACTGGAACAGGAACCACTGCTTCAGAACATTCTTGAGAATGCTGTCAATATCTTGAATTGCGAGGCGGGCACCTTGTTCCTGATGGACGAGCCCACTGGTGACCTTATCTTTCGTGTGACAGTTGGTCCCGTAGCTACGAATCTTCTCGGTCAACGCCTGCCTGCGGGTGCAGGTATCGTAGGGCGCGCTGTTCAACTGCGTTCTCCTGTGATCGAGAATGATGCACAACATTCGACAAATCACTCTGGCGGCGCAGACAGGCAGACGGGATTTACCTCGCGTTCTCTTCTTGCGGTCCCCATGCAGATTAAAGATCGCGTCCTGGGCGTGATCGAGGTCATCAACCGCAAGGATGGTTTGCCTTTTGTAGAGGATGATCAAAACCTGTTGACTGCGTTTGCAGGTCAGGCAGCAGTTGCAATCGAAAATGCACGTCTGCTGGCGCTAACCGATCAGGAGCTTACTGAAAAAGTGGAAGAGCTACAAGTGATGGGACGAATCACTCGCGAGCTTAATGCCAGTCTTGAAGTGGATCGCGCCATGCGAACCACACTCGAATGGGCCATGCGCAGGTCAAATGCGGAAGCGGGATTGATCGGTATGATCGAGGAAGATAACCTTCGCCTGATGGCACAGCAGGGATTTGACGAAATCCTGACACAGGAGGAGAACATGCGTGTGCCGCTCGAACTGCCGGCCATCCGTTCGGCGATTGAGAGTGGACAACCGGATCAGGTCTCACTTGTCAGCAATGGTGCAAAAGGAATCCTTCCTTCTGCACATACACAGATCATCGTCCCCATCCGTCGCGAGGCGCAGGTGATTGGTTTGCTCCTACTCGAAAGCACCAGCGACTCGCAGGGCAATCTTTCATTCCTTAATCAACTAAGCGATAGCGCTGCGATTGCTATCGCGAACGCGCAATTGTATGATGAAGTGCAGCGGGCAAACCTGGCGAAGAGTGATTTCGTCTCATTTGTCGCGCACGAGTTGAAGAACCCAATGACTTCCATCAAAGGCTATACTGAATTACTTGCAGCGGGGTCCGTCGGTCAGATCAATGATATGCAGACCAACTTCCTAAGCACGATCCGTGCCAACGTTGAACGCATGTCTGCACTGGTTTCAGATTTGAACGATAATGCCAAGATCGAAGTAGGACGTCTGCGCCTTGACTATAAACCGGTAGATGTGCCGGATGTCATAGATGAAGTCGTTCGTTCCACCAAACGACAGGTTGAAGATAAAAGGCAGGAAGTTGAACTTCGCCTGCCACCGCAACTTCCTCAAGTTTGGGCGGACCGCCTGCGTGTGGGCCAGGTGCTTACGAACCTCATCAGCAACGCGCACAAATATACACCTGAGGGTGGAATGATTCTTGTAGGCGCTGAAGCGACTAAAAATCAATGGGATCCTGAAGGCGCGAAACAGGTTGTGCATCTTTGGGTGAAGGATAACGGGATTGGTATCAGCATGGAAGATCAGGCAAAGATTTTCCAGCAATTCTTCCGCTCAGATGATGCAAAAGCGCGTGAGTCACCGGGTACAGGTCTCGGGTTGCATATTACCAAGAGTTTGGTGGAAATGCAGGGTGGTCGCATCTGGTTCGACAGTGAATTCAGAAAAGGCACAACCTTCCACTTTACTGTTCCAGTTGCGGAAGGCTAGACCATATGACTCTTAAAGTTTCGATTGGCAGTGCACAGGCGTTGAATGGCCGCGAAGCAGGCCTGCAGGCAACACACCACGCGTTGAACCGGCTTGGTTCCTCCACACCAAACTTTAGTTTTGTCATCGCGTCCTATCAATATCAAGCGCGTGAAGTTGTGAGCGGCGTTTCTGGCCTTTTGGGGGATACTCCAATGATCGGCTTTAGCAGCTCTGCAGGATTAACGTCGAATGGATTGCACCATAATACCGTTCTGGTGGCTTTGCTGGCTGGCGATGTGCAAGCCGAAACGCGCTGGATGCCTGGTTACGCCCAAAGCGGTCGCGAGACCGGTTCACAGCTGTCCAGGCAGGCGGCCGAACAAAACGAACCTCGTGCGCTCTTTTTCTTTGCAGACGGTTTCAACGGAGATGCTGACCAGTTATGTAACTCGATATCAAATGGACCTTTTCCATTGATAGGTGCCCTTTCGTCGGGAGATTTGCATACCGGACATTCCTACCAGATTGCTGGTCCACAGACCGGGACGGGTGCGCTAAGTGCGGCTTTTCTGCGTGGCGACATTAAAGTGGGTGTAGGTGCTTCACATGGATGGAATCCCGTTGGCAGTCAATTCCGTGTGACGCGTTCGCGTGGCTTTTGGCTGCGCACACTGGATGGTCGTCCCGCTTCCGAAACGTATGCTCAACTCTTTGGGTATCCGGCGCGTGATTGGGCGTTTCCTCCGCTAAGTCACCTGGCGCGCTTATATCCACTTGGGGTGGAGCAGGGAGACCAATTGGTCATCCGTGCACCGATCCGTGTCGAGGCGGATGGCAGCTTCCGCATGAATGCTCCGGTACGCGATGGTGTGGATGCTTATCTACTCGTGGGAAGCCGCTTCTCCTGTGAGAATGCTGCTCAGCAGGCCGCTCAACAGGCCTTACAGCAACTGGATGGCAAGAAGCCAACGTTTGCCTTGATCCTAGTGGATATTGCCTGGCAGATGTTGCTTAAATCACATCCTGGTGCGGAGGTTACCGCTGTTCAGGATATTCTTGGAAAAGAGGTGCCTATTCTGGGGGGCTACACGTTGGGACAGATCGTTCCCGGCAAGGAAGCAACCTCGCCACAATTACTGAACCAGCATATTGTGGTAGTCGCTTTTGCAGAAGCTTAACTCTCACAGTTGTTTATGACCAAATGATCGAAGTGGAACTGCAAGTCCCTGCCGACGCAAAAAGTGATTTGGTAGTCACAGTCGTTGAGCAGGTTTGCGACGCGCATGATTTAACACAAGCGTTAAAAGGAACGCTTGTAAGTTATCCTGGTTGTACCCATTGGCATTTAAAAAAAGACAAACAAAAGGGAACTTTGGAAATCACATGGTGGGAAAGCGAAAATCGTTTATGGTTTAAGGTGGCGAATGGAAGAACGGGGAAATGGATAGATGAAATGTTGCCAAAGCTGAAAATGGAAATCGAGTCTACGTTATAGATGAGACCCTAAAAGTTCCTAAAACCTTTAGGGTCTGTTAGATTTACGCGGGGAACGAAACTTCTGGCAATTTCGTCATCGCTTCTTTCACAGCTTCTTCTGGATAGTCGTAATCCTCAAGTTTGCCATTCAAGTAGGATTCATACGCGCCGAGATCGAAATGTCCATGGCCCGAAAGGTTAAATAGGATAACTCGTTTCTCACCCTTGGCCTTCGCATCCAGCGCTTCGTCGATGGCGGCGCGGATGGCGTGCGCCGACTCGGGCGCGGGGATAATGCCTTCCGCTCTTGCGAATTGCACCGCAGCCTCGAAGGTCGCTTTTTGTTTGACAGCAACCGCTTCGATGTGGCCGGCATCGTAAAGGCCGCACAGGATCGGGGCCATGCCGTGATAGCGCAGTCCACCAGCGTGAATCGCGGGTGGGATGAAATCATGCCCAAGTGTGTGCATCTTGACGATCGGAGCTATTCTGGCTGTATCGCCATAATCAAACGTGTAAACGCCCTTCGTAAAGGAAGGCGCAGCGGTCGGTTCGACGGCCAGCAGGCGGGTGCATTTTCCGTTCTTCAGGTTTTCGCGCAGGAAGGGGAGGACAATCCCGGCGAAGTTCGAGCCGCCGCCAGTACACCCGATTACAACATCCGGATATTCATCTGCCATATCCATTTGCTTGAGCGCTTCTTCACCGACTACCGTTTGATGCAAGAGCACAAAATCGAATACGGAACCGATACCGTATTTCTTTGCGCCCTGAGAGGTGGCCGCGGCCTCGACAGCTTCCGAGATGGCAATTCCGAGGGAGCCGGGGTTATCCGGATCTTCAGCCAATACAGAGCGGCCATAATTCGTGCGGTCTGTAGGGCTGGCGTAAACCTGTGCTCCATACGTTTCCATGAGGATACGACGATACGGTTTTTGGTTATAAGAGACCTTGACCATATACACCTCAAGGTCGAGATCAAAGAAACTACAGGCCATGGAAAGCGCCGAGCCCCATTGACCCGCGCCCGTTTCAGTAGTCAGTGTATTCGTGCCGGCTTTCTTATTATAGAAGGCCTGGGGGATGGCGGTGTTTGGCTTATGGCTCCCGGCGGGTGAGACGCCTTCATATTTATAATAGATGTGTGCGGTTGTATCGAGCGCTTTTTCCAGGCGGCGGGCGCGCAGCAGGGGTGTGGGTCGATACAGTTTATAGACTTCGCGTACTTCTTCCGGAATTTCGATATAACGTTCCTTTGAAACCACCTGCAGGATCAAGTCCATGGGGAAGAGCACAGACAAAAAGTCTGGGGTGACCGGCTCCATTGTTCCGGGATGCAGGACCGGCGTAGGCGGGACCGGGCTGTCTGCATTAATGTTGTACCAAAATTTTGGCAGGTCAGATTCGTTCAGGGTAAAACGGGTTTGGTCAGACATGATGATCTCCTTTTGATGAGCAATAGTTAATCACAATGGATTGTCAATCGAGCTACTCCTCAAGGCGGATGAAAAGTAATGGTGCACATATCTGCTCCTTGACTCCCTCTCCTTTTAGGAGAGGGCAGGGTGAGGTCCAAACAAAAACAGCATTCATCCCATATGGGACGAACGCTGTTCGCAACAGCAATCCGTGGTGCCACCCAAGTTAGGCTTAATTCCTATTGCGATGCAACGAAACTAGCCTCACTCTTTTCGAGCACGAACCTGCGCTTTGTGCTCTAACTCTATAACGGGAGCGGCCGTCTCGGATACTCGTTTCATGGCGACTGAAGTCGCCACTACATTTACTTTCTCTTTGAGGCTCGGAGGTCCATTCTGCACTATCGTTTCGGGCAGGGTTTTCAGTAATCGCCTGCTCTCTGTGCCGTCGTATTGTGCTTACTTGTCCTCGTCTTAGCCTTTTACCGCTCGCTTCATTAATTGTCGAACTTTTGAACACGTTTGTACGTTTAAATTCTAAGTTCAAGTTTTGATACGCATGATTGATATGCGTGCGGCACTATGTGATTTTCGGTCATTATATGACAAGCGATATAATTGTCAATAGAGGTGAAGATGAAAACCAGATTGATTACAACAGTTGTACTTGTGGGGATAGTTTTGCTGACTGCCTGTGCATCACCTAACCCTGCAACTCCGACTTTAGCCCAATTTGCTACTCCTACGTTACCACCACCAATAACTGGAACAATTACCACAACCGAGACACCTGCGCTTGCAACGCCAACACCTGGTTCTGGAGCATTCACCCCTGTTCCAACACTGACCTTGAGTATTCCATCTCCTGTCACTTCAGATATATGCACAGACCCTCAAGTGACAGCATT
>Ga0081539_10001632_pt1 | contig 36555 bp, 21 predicted proteins | sample TabmetS4T2R2_FD_71023 | JGI IMG/M metagenome (GOLD analysis project Ga0081539, IMG submission 71023) | Tabebuia heterophylla rhizosphere microbial communities from the University of Puerto Rico - S4T2R2 | ecosystem: Host-associated > Plants > Roots > Rhizosphere ... | reverse complement strand
CTGCTTGGCCATGGTGAGCAGCTCGTCCAGGCTCTTCGGGATGGCCAGGCCGCGCGCGTCCAGCAGGTCCTTGCGGGTGAACAGCGCCCACGGAAACGGGCCTTCGCTGGGGTTGGGCACCGAATACAGCCGTTCGTTCCAGACCGCGTTGCGCCAGGCGCCCGTCGGGAAGGACGCGAGCATCGGGTAGGCAGCCGCCGCGTCGCCCTTGAGGTAGTCGGTGAGGTCCTCGAAGAGCGTCTTGACCGCCTCGGAGAATCGCGGGATCTTCGGCCACTCCCAGCCCGGCACGCACAGCAGCTCCGGCACGTCCCGCGCGCCCAGCATGGCGTTGAGCTTGTCCGCGTACGTGTTGCCGTCCTGGATGGTGAAGTCGACCGGCGTGCCCAGCCCGGCGTTGACCGCCTGCAGGTAGGCGCTCTGCTGGTAGCCGGGCGGGGCCGGACCCCACACCGGGGTCATCGCGGTCACCACCTTGCCGCTCGTGCCAGGCTTCTCGGTGATCGCGTCGACCAGCGTCGTCGGGTACTTGACGTAGCCGTCCGGCACCGGGCGGGTGCCCTTGATGTCCGGGGTGATGCCGAGCGACAGTTCTTTCTGCGTGGGCAGCAGGCTGGCGACCTTGTCGAGGTTCTGCGCTGTCCCGGTGCCGGCCGGTTTCTCGCTGCAGCCGGCCAGCAGCGGGCCGCCGGCGGTCGCCGCGGCACCGAGGCCGAGCAGCCCCAGGAAGTTCCGCCGTGAGGTGGTCATCGTCGTCCTTTCGAAGTCATGCGGGAGTGCCGGTGAGGGTGGTGCCTGATTTGGTGACGTGGTAGGTCGCCGTGGCGCCGCTCCAGAAGTGGAAGGTGAGCGTCACCCGGGCGCCGTCGTTGAGCGAGTTGAAGAAGCCGGGGGTCAGGTTTATCGCGCCGTTCGGGAGGTCTGCCCAGAAGGCGGCGCCGTACTGCTGGTAGGGGGTCCAGGTGGCCGGGCCGGCGTTGCTGCCGTCGTCGTACCGTGCCTCCATGGTGGACAGCACGTCGCCGCGGAAGTCGGTCGGTATGGCGAGGCAGTGCCGCCACGGGTCCGGGTCGCAGGCGGTGGTGGCCGCGGTCGCGGCGGACAGGGTCGGGGTGTCGTTCGTGATGATGTCGATGCGCCACGGGACGCCCCGGGAGAAGCGGGCCTGCAGCGTCGCGTTGACGCCGTACCGCCGGTCGCCGACCAGCCTCGCGAGCCCGGCGGCCGTCAGCGTGAGTTGGTCGCCGGACAGCGTGTAGTCCTTGCCCTTGACCAGGTTGCGGCTGCCGTGCCGCAGTCCTTGGAAGTTGGTGCCGTTCTCCTGCAAGGTGAGGGTCTTGCTCGTGATCTCACCCGACTTCGGGTTGAACACGAGGTCTGTGGAGGCGGTGCCGGAGCGGGTGGTCCAGCTCGACTTGATCTGGGCGAAGAGTTCGGGGTCACGCCACTGAAGGGTCCGGCGGTTGAGGAACTGGCCGGCGTCCCAGATGACCGTGGTGACCTTGCGCAGGCGGGCGTAGTAGCCGAGGTACTCGAAGAACTTGCGCATCTCACCGCGTTCGACGATCCCCGGAAAGTTGGGGTCGATGCCGAACAGGGCGTACTCACCCATGATCACCGGGACGCCGCGGGCTACGAACGTGTCGTGGATCCGGTCGAACGTGCCGACGAGATCCTGTATGGAGGCATCGTCGAAGCGGGTGAAGTTCGCGATGTTCACGCTGAACGGCCAGAACCCGTAGAAGTGGATCGTCGTAGCCACCATGGGATCGCCGAGCGCGGTGAGGCTGGCCGCGAGCGCGTCGAGCCGGGGCTGGTCGGCGTTCGTGTACAGGGTCGGCAGCACCAGCAGCCGCTTGGCGTTCGGGCCGCCGGATGCCCGTACGATCCGGTGGAACTCCGCGCTGAGCTCGTGCAGCAGCTGGTAGTTCTGCTCGTCGCCGGAGGTGCCGCTGAACGTCGGCTCGTTGATGCTTTCGAAGACGAGGCGGTCGGACGCGCCGCGGAAGGTGGCCGCGAGCTGGGTCCAGGTCGCGGTGTACCGGGCCAGGACCGTGTCCCGGTTGGTCGCGTACTGGTTGATCCACATCCACGAGTCGTGGTGCAGGTTGATCATGACGTACAGGCCCTCGGCGAGGGCCCAGTCGACGCTCTGCCGCACCTTGGCCAGCCAGGCCTGGTCGATCAGGTAGTCGGGCGCCCCGCCCTGCCGCCCCTCCCAGGTGACCGGGATACGGACGCTCTTGAACCCTTCCGACCGCACCTTCTTCAGCAGGTCGCGGGTAACCGGCGGGTTCCCCCAGGCGGTCTCGTCAGCGCCGATGGCGTCGTACGTGTTGCCCATGCCCCAGCCGGGCTGCATCGCGGCCACAATGCTCCGCGCGGCCGGAGCGCTGGGCGGCGCCACCGGTGCGGCGTCAGCGCGCCCAGGGGGCAGGGCCGGGATCAGCGCGAATGCCACAGCGAGTGTGGTCAGGACCGAAGCGGGTCTGCGAGATCCCCGTTCGCGGGACGCGTGTCCCGCCAGCCTCGTGAGCACCGTGCACTCTCCTGTCGTGGGGAAGCAGGAAGACGAGCCGATCATCGAGACGCCTTGAGACGCAGGCTCAGCGTTAGAAAGTTTCGCCAGTGAGGCGGAAATTTAGCATGGACGGCCAACTAAAGCTATGGGTCAACCAACGTAGATGCCGCCTCGCCTGCGGTGGCTGCTCCACGCCCCTCACGGTTGCCGCGCCGCCTTCCAGAACCCTGAGCAGATTTGCCCCCGTCCGCGCCAGCTTTGGGCCGTATGCTCCCGCGAGCACTGCTCCGATCGGGGTTTCGGCCTCGCGAAACCCCGATCCTCCGCTGCCGGCTCCGCGGTGCAACCCCGCTGGTCGACGGCGTCAAGGTCCGGGCAAGACCCCCTGATTTTGTTGCTACGATCCGCCGGCTGAAGCCGCAAAGTCAGGGATTTGCTTGCTATCGCACGGAAAGTTTCTCGTGTCGCGAGGAAACGTGCTGGTCAGGCTGCGGGTGGGGCGGTGGAGCGGCGTGCGACAAGGGTGGGGGAGAGCTTGACCTGCGCGGCGGGTCGCTTCCGGTCGGCGATGCGGTCGAGCAGCAGGCGGGCGGCGTTGGCGCCGATCTGGTGGCCGGCCTGGTCGACGCTGGTCAGCGAGATGGGGCGGAAAGCGGCGAACGTGGTGTTGTCGTACCCGGCGACGGAGATGTCTTCGGGCACGCGGAGGCCGGCCTCCGCGATCGCGTCGAGGGCGCCCATGGCGACGATGTCGGCGCCGGCGAAGATCGCGGTCGGCCGGACCTCGCGGGCGAGCAGCTGCTGGGCGCCGAGGTAGCCGCCTTCCTGCGTGTAGCTGGTGGAGGCAATGTCGATCTCGTCGGCCAGGCCGCGGGCCCGCATCGCCTGCTGGTAGCCGGCGGCGCGGATGGCGTTGGGCATCTCGGCCAGACAGTCCGGGTCGGTCTCGTGATGCTCGATGTGCGCGATCCGCTGGTGGCCGAGGTCGGCCAAGTGGTCGACGATGAGCGCCGCGCCGGCGAAGTCGTCGTCGGCGACGCTGTCGTACGCCCGGGACCGGCCATGCCGCCCGACAATCACGGTGGGCACGGTGGCGGCGATGTGGTCGAGGTGGGCGCGCGACGAGATGGGCGCGATCAGGATGAGGCCGTCCATGCTGCGGTCGATCATGGCGTGGGTGACCTTGGCCTCGGCGTCCCGGCCGTTGTAGCCGGGGCCGAGCAGCACCTGGTAGTCGGTGTCGGCGAGGTGATCGGTGAGGCCGTCGAGGATCTGGGAGAAGAACGGGTTGATGATGTTGGGCAGCATCACGCCGATGGTGTAGGTCTGGCCGCGCATGCCGCGGGCCGCGGCGTTGGGCCGGTAGCCGAGCTCGGCGATGGCCTCGCGGACCCGGGCCTGCATCTTCGGGCTGACCCCGTAGGCGTTGCGCAGCACCTTGGAGACGGCGGTCGTGGAGACCTCGGCGTGCCGGGCGACGTCGACGATCGTGATCCGCCGCGACGGCGCTGCGGGGGTGTCCATCCGAGTTCCTCCCGGGTAGCCAGGCTGGGGAACGTTGTCCCGCAGTGTAATCGGTTTCCTTGCTGGTCGGCAGGGCGGGCTCTTGACGTCCAACCGATGAACTCCTAGGGTCAGGCGAAACATCTTGGAAAACGTTACCCACTGACATCTCATACAGCCGCATCGCGGAACCTCGGTGTGGCGGCACCTGATGAAACGTTCCAAGGAAGTAGACCCAACCGATGACAGCTATCCCGAACAGGCATAAACCGGGCCGCAAGATGGGCTCGGGCACGACGCCGCCGTGGTGGTTCGCGGCGCCGGCGATGCTGCTGTTCGCATTCGTCGTTCTGATCCCGAGCGCGCGGGGCGTCTACTACGCCTTCACCGACTGGGACGGGCTGAGCCCGGACTTCTCCTGGGTCGGGTTCGGCAACTTCACCGACATGGTGAACGACCCGACGGCGCGCCAGGCGATTTGGCACACCCTGCTGATCGCGGTGGCGATCACGATCATCCAGAACGGGTTCGGGTTGCTGCTCGCGCTCGGCGTCAACACGGTGATCAAGTCGCGCAACGTGCTGCGGGTGTTCCTGTTCGCCCCGGCGGTGGTCACCCCGATCGTGACCGCGTACCTGTGGCGCAACCTGCTCGGCCCGGACGGGGCGGTCAACAGCCTGCTCGGCGCGGTCGGCCTCGACTCGTGGCAACAGGACTGGCTGGGCGACCCGCAGCTGGCGCTGTGGTCGATCGTCGGCGTGATCGTGTGGCAGTTCGGCGGGTACTCGATGGTGATCTTCCTGGCCGGGCTGCAGTCGGTGCCGAAGGAGATCTACGAGGCGGCCGCGATCGACGGCACCGGGCCGGTGCGGCGCTTCTGGTTCGTGGTCCGGCCGCTGCTCGCACCCGCGTTCACGATCAACCTGATGCTGTCGATCATCGGCGGGATCAAGCTGTTCGACCAGGTGTACGCGCTGACCGGCGGCGGGCCGGGCCACGCCACCGACACGATCTCCACGCTGATCTACAAGGAAGCGTTCACGCTCGGCGAGTTCGGCTACAGCATCGCCCTCGCCGTGGTGTTGACGATCATCGTCGCGGTCGCCTCGACAAGCCAGTACTTCGTGCTGGCCCGCAACGAGAGGGCGGCGTCGTGAACAGGTACAGCAAGCGCACCTTCGCCCTGGAGATGGCGATGATCGCGGCCGCGCTCGTCGTCGCCTTCCCGGTCTACGTGCTGATCAACCTGGCCATCCGCCCGACGACCGACACGTCCTCGCCGATCCGGCCCACCACCAGGCCGACGCTGGAGAACTTCACCCAGGCGTGGCAGGAAGGTGGCCTCGGCGGCGCCCTGATGAACAGCCTGATCGTCACCACCGTCAGCGTTCTCATCGTGCTGGCTGTCTCGTCGCTGGCCGCCTACCCCATCGCCAGGGCAACGGCCAAGTGGTCGCGGGGCTTCTTCCTGCTGATCATGCTGGGGCTGATCCTGCCCTTCCAGCTGGCCGCGCTGCCGCTCTACCAGACGATGCGCGACCTCGGCCTGCTGGGCAGCGTGTGGGGGCTGATCCTGTTCTACTCCGGCCTCCAGGTGCCGTTCACCACCTTCCTCTACGTCGGGTTCATGCGGGCGCTGCCCCGCGACTTCGAGGACGCCGCGCTGATCGACGGGGCCCGGCCGCTTGAGGCGTTCCGCCACGTGGTCTTCCCGATGCTCAAGCCGATCACCGTCACCGCGCTCGTGCTCAACGCGATCTCCGTGTGGAACGACTTCTTCACCCCGCTGCTGTACCTGTCCGGCAGCGACCAGCAGACCGTGCCCGTCGCGCTCGCCGGGTTCGTCGGGCAGTTCGTCTCGGACTGGAACCTCATCTTCGCGGCCCTGGTGATCAGCATCGTGCCGATCCTGGCGGTCTACTTCGCGCTGCAGCGCAGCATCATCAACGGCTTCGCCGGAGGGCTGAAGGGATGACACCGTACGGCCTGACGACCGAGCAGCGGCTCGAACCGCTGGGGCTGGACTCGCGGCGTCCTCGGCTGTCCTGGAAGCTGGAGTCGGCGCGGCGCGGGGCGGCGCAGACCGCGTACCGGATCACCGCCACCGAGCACCCGACGGACCGCCTGATCTGGGACAGCGGACGGCGCGAGTCCGCCGACACGGTCGGCGTGCCGTGGGACGGTCCGGTGCTGCGGTCGGCGACCCGGTACCACTGGCGGGTCGAGGTGTGGGACGAGACCGGCGCGCCGGCGGGCGTGGCGCAGACCTGGTTCGAGACCGGGCTGCTGCACCGTGACGACTGGGCGGCGGTGTGGGTGGGCCGCGACCCGCTCGCACTGCCGTACGCCGATCCGCCCGCCGAGAACGTGGAGACCGAGTCGTCGCTGGTGGCGCCGCCGCTGTGCCTGCGCCGCGAGTTCCACCTGGCGCGGCGGCCGGTGCGGGCCCGGCTGTACGCGACCGCCCGGGGTGTCTACGAGCCGCGGCTCAACGGCGAGCGGGTCGGCGACCTGGAGTTGGCGCCCGGCTGGACGGAGTACCGCCACCGGCTGCAGTATCAGACCTACGACGTCACCGAGCACGTGCACGAAGGCGACAACGTGCTCGCCGCGATCGTCGCCGACGGCTGGTGGTGCGGCTTCGTCGGCTTCGACGCCCACCGCCCGGCGCGGCACTACGGCGACCAGCCCGCCTTCCTGGCCCAGCTCGTCCTCGACTTCGCCGACGGCTCCCACCAGGTGATCGCTACCGACCGTTCCTGGACCGAGCAACCGGGCGCGATCCGCGCCGCCGACCTGCTCATGGGCGAACACGTCGACGCTCGCCTGCACGTGCCCGGTTGGGATACCCCGGGTCTGGCCGAGGGCTTCGCGCCGGTCGCCGTGCTCGACAGTTCGCTCGGGCCGCTAGTGGCCGAACCCGACGAGCCGATCCGGGTCACCCGCGACGTGCCCGCCGTCGACGTGCGGCCGATGGGGCCGGGACGGTTCATCGTCGACTTCGGACAGAACCTTGTCGGCCGGGTTCGCCTGAATCTCCGGGACGCGCCTGGCGGGCGGCGGATCCTGGTGCGGCACGCAGAGATCCTCGACGACGGTGAGCTGTACGTGGCCAACCTGCGTCGCGCCACCGCCACCGACGTCTATGTCACGGCGGGGGAGAGGGTGGAGGTGTTCGAGCCGCGCTTCACCTTCCACGGCTTCCGCTACGTCGAGGTCGACGGCCATACCGGCGAGCTGTCCACATCGGACATAACGGCGCGGGTGCTGCACAACGACACCCCGTACACCGGGCGGTTCGAGTGCTCCGACCCGGTGGTCAACCAGCTGCAGGCCAACATCACCTGGGGGCAGCGGGGCAACTTCGTCGCCGTGCCTACCGACTGCCCGCAGCGCGACGAGCGGCTGGGCTGGCTCGCCGACGCGCAGATCTTCGCGCCGACCGCCAGCCGTAACGCCGACGTGTCCGCGTTCTTCGCCCGCTGGCTGCGCGACGTGGTCGACGGCCAGGACAACGACGGCGCGTTCCGCGACGTCGCCCCGGTCGTCTCGGTCGGCCGAGAGGCGGCTCCCGCATGGGGCGACGCCGGGGTGATCATCCCGTGGCACCTGTGGCGCGTCTACGGCGACCGCCGGGTCCTGGCGGACTGCTTCGACGCGATGCTCGGCTGGGTCCGCCACATCCACCGGCACAACCCGGAGCTGCGCTGGCGCCACCGCACCGGCAACTCCTACGGCGACTGGCTCCAGGTCGACGCCACCACCCCACGCGACGTGCTCGCCACCGCCTACTTCGCCCGCAGCACCCAACTCGTCGCGCGGGCGGCGGAGGTGCTCGGCCGCGACGGCGAGGCGAACGAGCTGTGGACGCTGTACGACAGTGTCCGCGACGCGTTCGCCGCGTCCTATGTGGACCAAGACGGCCGCGTGGAGGGCGGCACGCAGACCGGCTACCTGCTCGCGCTGGCATTCGGGCTGCTGCCCGAGCATCTGGTGCCGGCGGCGGTGGAGCACCTGGCCGCCGACATCGAGAAGCGGGACTACCGGCTCACCACCGGGTTTGTCGGGGTGGCGTTGCTGTGCCCGGTGCTGGCCGACCACGGGCGGGCAGACCTGGCCTACGCGCTGCTGCACCAGGACGAGTACCCGTCGTGGGGTTACTCGATCCGGCATGGCGCCACCACGATCTGGGAGCGGTGGGACGGCTGGACCGACCACGCCGGCTTCCAGTCCCCGGCGATGAACTCGTTCAACCACTACAGCCTGGGCAGCGTCGGCGACTGGCTCTATGGTCGGGTCGCCGGCATCGACCAGACACCGCGGTCGGTGGGCTATCGCGAGCTGTCGTTGCGTCCCCTGCCGGGCGGGCGCCTGTCCTGGGCCCGCGCCGAGCAGGAGACCGTACGGGGGCGGGTCGCCTGCGGCTGGTCCATCGAGGACGGCCGGATCACCGTGACCGCCACGGTGCCACCGGGCAGCACCGCACTACTGGAGATCCCTACACCCGACCCGGGCAGCGTCCGCGAAGAAGGCGCACCCGTCGCCGGGCGGCCGGGGGTTCTCGGGGTCGAACCGTCCGCCGAAGGGGTCACCCTGCGGCTGGCGTCCGGCCGCTACACCTTCAGCGCCACGGCACCCGGCGCAATGTCTTAAACCGACTGTGGAGATGTCATGAGGATAAGAGGATTTCTGGGCCTGGTGGCCGCGACGACTTTGCTTGCCGCGTGCAGCGGCGGCACCAACTCCGGATCCGGCGGTGGTGACAACAACACTCTGACGCTCGCCTCCGTCGACCAGGGCTCGATCGAAGACGTCGTTAAGGCCTTCGAGGCCGCCAATCCCGGAGTGAAAGTCAACTTCACCACCAGCGGCGCCGACCAGTGCCAGCAGCAGATCCGCACCCAGCTGTCCTCCGGCACCGCTCCGGACGTGATGACGGTGTGGCCGGGTAACGGCAACCCCGGTGCCACCTACGTCCTGGCCAAGCCCGGCTACCTGCTGGACCTGTCCGACCGGCCGTGGGCGGCCAAGCTGCCGGACGCGGTCAAGACCGTGGCCCAGTACGAGGGCAAGACGTACAACGCGCTGTTCGGCCTCAACGGCATCGGCGCCATCTACAACCAGGAGTCCATGACCAAGGCTGGGCTGACCCCGCCTGGGACCTGGACCGAGCTGATCGCCTTCTGCAAGGCCGCTGCGGGCAAGGGCACGCCGGCGTTCGCGCTGGGCATCCAGGACAACTGGGTCACCCAGCTGGTGCTGTACGCGCTGGTCGCCACCACGGTGTACAGCAGCGACCGGGAGTTCGACACCAAGATGCAGGCCGGGCAGGCCACCTTCGCCAGCTCGCCCTGGACCACGGCGATGGCCAAGTACCAGGAGATGAACAGCAACGGCTGCTTCCAGAAGAACCCGCTGGGCACCAGCTACGAGGCCAGCCAGGAGCTCGCCGCCACCGGCAAGACGCTCGGCATCATCCAGGGCAACTGGGTCGTCGCGCTGCTCAAGGGCAAGAACGCGTCCAGCACATACACCCTCAAGCCGCTGCCGGCCACCGACGACCCGGCGTCGTTCTTCATGCCCGCGGCCGCGGGTGCCGGCTACGGGGTCAACGCCAAGGCCAAGAACAAGGAGCTGGCGCTCAAGTTCGTCGACTTCGTCATGTCTCCGGAAGGCATGAAGGTGTTCAACGGCAAGCAGGGCAGCCTGCCGACGCTGGCCGACTCCGGCTCCACCGTGGACCCGGCGTTCACCGACCTGACGACCTTCATCCAGGGCAACCGCACAGTGCCGTTCATGGACCAGCTGTGGCCCAACGCGAAGGTGCAGCAGACCATGCTCTCCGGGCTGCAAGAGGTCTTCAGCAACCAGTCCACACCGGACAAGGTCCTCGCCGCGATGGACACCGACTACATAGCCGGCGAGTAACCCCCGACGCCTCACTCCGGCCCCGCCGGCGATGCCACCGCCGGCGGGGCCACCTCACCGCACCACCGGGCCCACCGCATTCCGCGCACACGGGTGCGGCGCGGCCGCCCCACGGCACCACCAGCACGTCCGATCAGACGCAGGAAGCACTCGCCGGCGACTGAAGCGGTGGCCGGCGGCAAGGGAGGGCACCAGTGTCAACCATCAGACATCGCCGGCGCGTGCTGGCGGGAGTAGGGGTGTGCGTGACCCTGCTCGCGTCGCAGGCGCTGACATCCGCGCCCGCAGCCGGGCACGGAAACGGACAAGCCAACGTGCACGTAGTGAACCTCCAGGTCGACGGCCGCCACGACGAACCGCTCGGCATCGACAACACCGCCCCGACCTTCGGGTGGCAGATCATCGAGACACGGCGGGCCGCGTCGCACGCGTGCTACCGCCGGCACTCCCAGGCCGCGTGTCCGGGCGACCGGCAGACCGCCTACCAGGTCCAGGCCGCTGGCAGCGAGCACGACCTGCGGCGCGGCCGCCTGCTGTGGGACTCCGGCAAGGTCAGCTCGGATCGGCAGACCGGCATCGCGTACGCCGGCAAGCCCCTCGCCTCCCGGCAGCGGGTGGTGTGGCAGGTACGCGTCTGGGACGCCGACCGCCGCGCCTCCGACTGGAGTGAACCGTCCGGCTTCGAGCTGGGCCTGCTCAACCAGTCCGACTGGGGCTCGGCCCGGTGGATCGAATACCCGGGCCGCACCGAGACCCAGGCCATGCCGATCTTCGCCCGGCAGTTTACGATCGACCACCGCCGCACGGTCACCGGCGCCCGCTTGTACCTGTCCGGGGTCGGCCTGCACAAGCCGACGGTGAACGGTCGGACGCTGACCGACGAGGTGCTCGCCCCGGGCAACTCCAACTACCAGCTCTCCAGCGAGTACCGCACCTACGACGTCACCGGGCAGCTGCGCAAGGGCGGCAACACCCTCGGCGTCGCCCTCGGCAACGGCCCCGCCTACGTGCGGCGCAGCGTCACCAACCCCGCCGTCGGCCGGACCGCGCCGTACTCGTGGTGGCAGAGCCAGCTCAAGGGCAACGGCACTCTGACGGCAGACGTCGAGGCCGGCGCCACCACCGTCGCGGTCAGCAGCGTTGCGGGCTACCACGTGGGCGGCACCATCAACGTCGACACCGGTGATGGCGGCGACAGCCTCGAGTCCCGCGTCATCACCGCGATCGGCACGACGGACATCTCGTTCACGCCCGGGCTGACCAAGCCGCACGCGGCCGGCGCCCTGGTGACCGGATCGGGTAACAACATCGCCGCGAGCGACCCCAGCGCCGGCGCGGCCGTGACGCCACGGCTGATCGCCCGGCTGGAGATCTCCTATAGCAACGGCGGCGGCGACGTGATCGTCTCCGACCGCCGCTGGCGGGCCGCCCTCGGACCGCTGGTCACCGACGCCTGGTACTCCGGTGCCGACTACGACGCCCGCCGCGAACAGCCCAGCTGGGACCAGCCCGGATCCAACCTCACCGCCACCGCGACACGTCGCGACGGCACGCCGACAGGCTGGATCGACGCCGGCATCGCGCCGCCGCCAAACCTGGCCACGAAGCTCGTCGCCCGCGCCGCCGAACCGGTCGAGGTCGTCGAAACCTTCACCCCCGTGTCGGTGACCAACCCGGTCCCCGGCACATGGGTCTTCGACTTCGGCCAGAACATCGTCGGCTGGCCGCAACTGAGCCTCAAGCCCGGGATCCCGGCCGGCACCACCATCCGCATGTCACCGGCCGAATCCCTCGCCGCGGACGGCACCGTCGACCAGGCATCCCTGCGCGGCGGTGGCGGCAGCCGGGGCGTCGACCTGTTCAACACCTACACCACGGCCGGCCTGCCCGGTGGGGAGACCTGGCGCCCCGACTTCAACTACTTCGGCATGCAGTGGGTGCAGATCACCGGCCTGCCCGAGGGCTACGTGCCCACAAAGGACACCGTCAAGGGCCTGCGGCTGCAGGCCGCCACACCCCAGGCCGGCGAGGTGACCACCTCCAACGCGCGGATCAACCGCATCAACAAGATGGTCCGCTACTCCTTCGCCGGCAACATCATGTCGGTGTTTACCGACTGCCCCGGCCGGGAGAAGCTGTCCTACCCGGCGGACTACACCATGCCGATGGGCGCCATCCACCGCAACCACCAGCTCGGCGCGTACATGCGCACCACGATGCACCACCTCGTCGAGGGACAGTCCAAAGCGGACACGCCGATGTTCGGCAACGTCGCGCTGAAGACGCCGGTCTACGACTGGGGCTACACCGGCCGCTTCGGCGACGAGATCAACTGGGGCAACGCCATCATCCTCGTGCCGGCGATGCTGTACGAGCTGTACGGCGACACCCAGACCATGGCCCGCTACTACGATCAGATGATCGACTTCGCCGACTACATCCAGCGGCAGAAGGTGCTCACCGGCGCCGACGCGCACATCGTCGACGCCGCCCTCGCGGACTGGGTCTCGGCCGAGCAGACCTCCGGCCGGATCACCGGCACCTGGGGCTACTACGTCATGATCACCAAGCTCGCCATGATGGCGGAGCTGACCGGCCACACAGCCGACGCCGAGAAGTACACGGCGCTGGCCGCCGACATCAAGACGGCGTTCAACGCCCGCTTCTACAACACCACCCTGCGCCGGTACACCACCGCGGGCAACGCCGGCACCACCGGCGCCACCCAGGCGGCCCAAGCCCTCGCCCTCGACGCCGGCCTCGTCCCAGAGGGGGAGCGCGGCGCGGTCCTCGACGCGCTGGTCGAGCTCGTCTACGCGTTCCACCCCAACGGCGACGGCCCGCACTTCAGCGGCGGCACCATCGGTATGGCCGCCACCGTGCGGGCGCTCGCGGCAGCCGGCCGCGACGACGTGCTGTGGGACCTGCTGCAGGAGGACGAGCAGCCCAGCTACGGCTACTTCATGGAGTCCACCGTCGCCAACCCCGGCGGCATGACCACCATCGGCGAGCGGTGGACCCGCGGCGACTCCAACAACCACATGATCCTCGCCCAGATCGAGGAGTGGTTCCACAGTGGCATCGCCGGCATCCGCGAGGCCGCGGACTCGACCGCGTACCGGCAGCTGGTGTTCCAGCCGAAGATCGTCGGTGACCTCACCTTCGCCAAGGGCAGCTACCGCACCCCGGCGGGCCAAGCACGGTCCGAGTGGCGCAAGGGCGACCACTGGTTCCGGCTCGACGTGGCCGTGCCCACCAACACCAACGCCGAGGTGCGGGTACCCCTGCAGGGCGGCCGCGTGGTCGGCAAGCCGGACCGGGCCGAGTTCGTCCGCGTCGACGGCGACTACGCGGTCTACCGCGTCGCCGCCGGTAGCTACACGTTCACCGTTACCTATTAGGACAGTGGGCCGGGTCCTTCCGGGGCCCGGCCCCTCGTCCTGGTTCGAAGGGAGCATCGTGGAAGCCGACTTTCCGGCCGACTTCCTGTGGGGCACCGCCACCTCCGCCCACCAGGTCGAAGGCGGCAACGTCAACAGCGACTGGTGGGACTTCGAACACGACCCCCACACAGCCGCCCGCGTGTCCTCCGGCGACGCCATCGACCACTACCACCGCTACGTCGACGACTTCGCGTTGTTGAGGTCTCTCGACCACAACGCCCACCGGCTCTCCGTCGAATGGGCGCGGATCGAACCCGCGGCGGGGGAGTTCAGCCGCGCCGCCATCGCCCACTACCGGCGGGTGCTGACCGCCCTCGCTGACACCGGCATGACCGCGTTCGTCACCCTGCACCACTTCACCCTGCCGCGCTGGTTCGCCGCGGCGGGCGGCTGGCTCGCCTCCGACGCCGTGGACGTGTTCGCCCGCTACTGCCACCGCGTGGCGGCCGAGCTCGGCGACCTGATGCCGTATGTGTGCACCATCAACGAACCGCAGATGGTCGCCCTGCACGGCTACCTCGAGGGCTACCACCCACCCGGCATCGCCAGCCCCACCCTCTGGAAACGTGCCGGCCGGGCATTGCTGGACGCGCACCACGCCGCCGTCCGCGCCGTCCACCACGCATCACCACGATCGCGCGCCGGCCTCGCGGTCAACGTGCCGCTGCTCGCCCCCATCCGCGACGACGACGCCTGCCACGCCTTCCACCGGCTCATGCAGCACGAGATCGTCGACCTGTACCTGGACGGCCTCACCGGCCCCGACCGCGGCGACTGGCTCGGCGTGCAGTACTACCGCAAGCAGTGGGTCGACCCCGCCTCACCCACCTTCTTCGCCGGACCACCGGACGGGTTCACTCGCACCCAGATGGGCTGGGCCGTCTACCCGGACGGGCTCCGGCAGGTGCTGCACCGGGCCGCTAGGACCGGGCTGCCCCTCTACGTCACCGAAAACGGCATCGCCACCGAAGACGACACCGAACGCGTCGACTACCTGCACACCCATCTCGTCGCGCTCGCCCAGGCCCGGGCCGAGGGCGTCGACGTGCGCGGCTACCTGCACTGGTCCGCCTTCGACAACTTCGAGTGGAGCGAAGGCTACCGACCCACGTTCGGTCTCATCGCGGTCGACCACACCGACGACTTCGCCCGCATACCGAAGCCCAGCGCGCGTGTCTTCGCCCGCATCGCCACTTCCGGCCAGCTTCTAGAAGGGATGTACGCATGATGTTGATACGAAGTGGGCCCGCGCGTCTCGGCGCTACCCTCGTCGCCTTCGCCGCCATCCTGGTATCCGGCGCTTGTGCCGGCGACGACGAGGGCGACGCTCCGTCTGGCGGCGGTAACGCGAGCGCCGGGGCGTCGGGGCAGATCAAGGAGGGCCTGTCCGTGGCCTTCCTGCCCAAGCAGGTCAACAACCCGTACTTCACCGTCTCCGACAACGGGGGTAAGGCGGCGGTGGAGGAGTTCAAGGGGGAGTACAAGGAGGTCGGCCCGTCCGAGGCGTCCGCCTCCTCCCAGGTCTCCTACATCAACACCCTCACCCAGCAGGGCTCCGACGTGATCGTCATCTCCGCGAACGACCCGAACGCGATCTGCGGGGCGGTCAACCAGGCCCGGCAGGGCGGGGCGAAGGTGGTCACGTTCGACTCGGACACCAACAAGGACTGCCGGGACCTGTTCATCAACCAGGCCACCGCGCAGGGCATCGCCGAAAACCAGGTCAAGCTCATCTCGGATCAGATCGGCGGCGCTGGGAAGATCGCGATCCTGTCCGCGACGGCGAACGCGACGAACCAGAACGCCTGGATCGAGCTGATGAAGACCGAGCTGAAGAAGCCGGAGTATTCCAAGATCGAGCTCGTCACCACCGTGTACGGCGATGACCAGGACCAGAAGTCGTTCCAGGAGACGCAGGGTCTGCTGTCCTCGTACCCGGATCTGAAGGGGATCATCTCGCCCACCACGGTGGGTGTCGCGGCGGCCGCGCGGTACCTGTCCGGGTCGCAGTACAAGGGCAAGGTGGCGCTGACCGGGTTGGGTACGCCGAACCAGATGCGCGAGTTCGTCAAGGACGGCACGGTGAAGAACTTCTCCCTGTGGAGCCCGGCCGACCTCGGTTACCTGGCCGCGTACGCGGGTGCCGCCCTCGCCTCCGGCATGATCACCGGCAAGGAGGGCGAGAAGTTCACCGCCGGCAAGCTCGGCGAGTACACCATCGGCGCCGACGGCGTGGTCGTCCTCGGGCCTCCGACCGTGTTCGATTCCTCCAACATCGACCAGTTCAATTTCTAGCCGGATCGGTCCCGGCGCCGGTTGTTGGGGGCCGGCGCCGGGGCATCCACTGTGGAGGACGAGATGTCGGATGTTGTGAGGGCGGCGTTGCGAGCGCAGCGGATCGAGTTGCCGTCGTGGGCGTTTGGTAACTCGGGGACGCGGTTCAAGGTGTTCGCGCAGCAGGGTGTGCCGCGTACGCCGTACGAGAAGATCGAGGACGCCGCCCAGGTGCACGCCTATACCGGGGTGGCTCCGACGGTGGCGTTGCACATCCCGTGGGACAAGGTCGACGACTACACCCATCTGGCCGCGTTCGCCAAGGAGCACGGCGTCGGCCTGGGCACGATCAACGCGAACGTGTTCCAGGACAACGACTACATGCTCGGCAGTGTGACCAACCCCGACCCGGCGATCCGCCGCAAGGCCACCGACCACCTGCTCGAATGCGTGGACATCGCGACCGCGGTCGGGGTGCGGGACGTGAAGCTGTGGTTCTCCGACGGCACCAACTACCCCGGCCAGGACAACATCCGGGCCCGGCAGGACCGGCTCGCCGAAGCCCTGCAGGCCACCTACGACGCGCTCGGCGACGACCAGCGGCTGCTGCTGGAGTACAAGCTGTTCGAGCCGGCCTTCTACACCACCGACGTGCCCGACTGGGGCACCGCCTACGCGCACTGCCTGCGCCTGGGTCCGAAAGCGGAGGTGGTGATCGACACCGGCCACCACGCGCCCGGCACCAACATCGAGTTCATCGTCGCGTTCCTGCTGCGCGAGCGGAAGCTGGGCGCGTTCGACTTCAACTCCCGCTTCTACGCCGACGACGACCTGATGGTCGGGTCCGCGGACCCGTTCCAGCTGTTCCGGATCATGCACGAGATCGTGCTGGCGGATGCGTTGAAGCCGGAGGCGGGGATCGCGTTCATGCTCGACCAGTGCCACAACATCGAGCCCAAGATCCCGGCCCAGATCCGCTCGGTCATGAACGTCCAAGAGGCCACCGCCAAGGCGCTGCTGGTCGACCACACCGCCCTGGCCAAAGCCCAGAGCGAAGGTGACGTGCTCGGCGCCAACGCCGTGTTCATGGACGCCTACAACACCGACGTGCGCCCCCTGCTCGCCGAGGTCCGGCAGGAGATGGGCCTGGACCCCGACCCCGTCGCCGCGTACGCCAAGTCGGGATACGCAGACAAGATCGTCGCCGAACGGGTCGGCGGCCAGCAAGCCGGATGGGGTGCGTGACGCGGCAGCCGGTGCCCTCCATCGCGGCAGCCTCCCTCGACCACAACGGCCGCACATCACAGGCAATCAAACAACTGCTCGAAGACTTCAAGAAGCTCACAAACGATTCGCGCCTCGGGCGAGGCACGACGGCCCGGGACGCATTCGTCCGGGAAGCCGTCGCGGTCATCGCCACTCTTCGAGGCACAAAGGAGGAGGTCCGATGGAGGGTCTTGGCATGAACCGGCGAGCGATGATCGGCCGGTCGCTGTCCGTGGTGGCCGGGATGGCGGTGCCGTTCCCGGCACTTGTGCGAAGTGCCGGGCGCACGGATGAGGCGGCGACCCGCTACGGCAGGGTGCGCGGCAGGCGCGAGGACGGCATCGTCAAGTTCCTCGGCGTGCCCTACGCCAGGCCGCCGCTGGGCGAGCTGCGGTTCAAGGCCCCGAAGCCGCCCGCGAGGTGGTCCGGGGTGCGCGACGCGGTGACCTTTCCCAACCCGGCGTTCCAGGCGGCGGGCAACGAGATGGGCCCCACCGGCAACGGCCGGATGCCGGCGCCCTCCGAAGACTGCCTCTACCTCAACATCTGGACCCCCGCCGCGGACCGCCGCCGGCGGCCGGTGATGTTCTACAACCACGGCGGCGGCTACATGATCGGCTCCGGCTCCGCCACCGGCCAGGACGGCACCCATCTGGCGCAGCTCTACGACGTGGTGGTGGTCGAGTCCAACCACCGGCTCGGCATGCTGGAATACCTGTTCCTCGGCGATCTGGCCGGCGGCGACTACGCCGCCAACCAAGGGATGCTCGACATCCTCGCGGCGCTGCGCTGGACCAGGGAAAACATCGAGAACTTCGGCGGCGACCCCGACAACATCATGGTCTGGGGCGAGAGCGGCGGCGGCGCCAAGACCGCGGCCATCTACACCATGCCGGCCGCCGCACGGCTGTTTCACAAGGCCTCGATCGAAAGCGCCGCACCACTGCGCTTCCCCACCCGCGACGGCGCCACCGCCCGGGCCAGACGCACGCTCGAGCTGTTGGGACTGAACACCACGGACATTCCCACGCTGCACGAGATCCCAGCCGCGCGGCTGCTCGAAATTCAGCAGTCCGAAGCCGCCAACGGTGTCGCCCCCTGGGGCGACCCACCGCCGCTGCCCGGCTTCGGCGCCTTCGTCGACGGCACCGTCATCCCCCGGCACCCCTTCGCCGACGGCGTCGCCCCCTTCTCCGCCGGCAAGCCGCTGATGTGCGGCACCTGCCGCGACGAAACGGTGTTCTTCAGCCTCTTCGGACCGCCCGACATCTTCAGCATCGACGACGCCGGCCTACGCACCAGGCTGAGCAGCACGTACCAGGGCGCCGAACTCGACCAGATCATCCAGACGTTCCGCACCTCGCGGCCCGACGCCACACCGGCACAGCTCTACTTCGCCATCACCACCTCACCCATCTGGCGCGACGCCATCAAGCTCGCGGAGACCAAAGCCGCACAGTGCGCCGCACCCGTCTACATGTACCAGCTCGCCTACAAGAACCCGACCCTGGTACCAGGCACCAACTTCCCCCTCGGCTCGCCACACGCGTCCGACATCAACCTCAAGTTCGCCAACACCGACAAGAACCTCGACTTCTTCCTCTACGCCGACCAGTCACCGGGCCGGCTGGCGACCGCCCGGCACATGAGCGGACTCTGGGCCGGCTTCGCCCGCACGGGCCGCCCAACCGCCATGGACGTGCCGACATGGCCCGCCTACACGCCGAAGAAACGCGCCACCATGTGGCTCGACGCCGAATGCAAGATCGTCAACGACCCGGACCGTGACGAACGGCTCTTCTGGCAAAACCGCACCTGACTAGCGTCAGCGACTCGGACGTGACCCGGGTTCCTGCGGGACCGCTTGCTCAGGTAGAGCGCGCCGCGCGGTTGCTGGGTAGTGCGCTGCGCACACCGCTGCGCACACCCGCGGGTGGCAGCATCGACCAGCCGATGGATGCTGACCTATCAGAGCTGATGGATGCTGCCGCTCCACATGCCGGCTGGCTGCGGCCAGGGGCTGCGCTGGGCTCGATGATTTCTCGGGCCCGGCCGGCGCGCCGGATGAGACTGGACGCTGGCGCTCAGGAACCAGATTGGCCAGGTGTTGGTCTGGGCCGCGATCATGCCGCCCGGAGGTGGCGTGGTTGGCCGCCGGGTGGTTGGGTGGTGAGCCAGCGTTGTTGGAGGGTGGTGGTGATGCGTTCGAGCATGGCTGGGGTGACGTGGCTGTAGATGCCGCGGACGCCGGGGAGGCGGTGGCCGAGGCGTTTGGCTTGGGCGATCTCGGGGATGTCGTCCTCGATGAGCCAGGTTTTGTGGGTATGGCGTAGGTCGTGAAAGTGCATGCCCGCGATCACCGGGGCGGTGCCGAGTCGGGGATCGCCGTTGACGGCGGGTCCCCAGACGCGTCGGGACATGCTGGAGCGGCGGTGGAACGCGCCGCGCGGGCCGCAGAAGACGGTGTCGTGGTCGTGGCTGTCGAGTACCTCCTGGATGAGGCTGATGAGGAACGCGGGCAGGTGCACGTCTCGGGCCGAGTCGGTGGTCTTGGGTGGGCCGAGGTAGAGGTGGCCGCCGACCTCGTGCAGCGCTCCGACGTCTGGGTCGACTCGTAGTAGCCCGTCGTCGAGGTGGGTGTTGGTGCGGGCCAGGCCGGTCAGTTCGCCCCAGCGCATGCCGGTGTAGGCGGCGGTGATCACGAGGATCTGTTCGTCGCGGCGGCTGATCCGGGCTCCGATCTGGTTGACCTGGGCCGCGGTGGCGGTGGGTCGTTCGGCGGGTTGTCGGGTGACGACCTTGATCCCGTGGCAGGGGTTGATCGGGATTCGTCGGTCGGCGACGGCTTCGCGCATGAGGAGGCTGAACAGGGACATGACGCTGGCTGTGCTGCTGTCGGCCAGGTGGCGTTTGAGGTGCTTGACGAATGTCTTGACTGCTTGGCGGTCGATTTTGGACAGCTGGGTGTCGCCGAAACGGGGCAGGAGGTGGTTGCGCAGGTGGCTGTGGTAGGCGGCCCATTTCGCTTCTCCGGCGAGGTGGCCCGGTTCCCAGATCCGTACCCATTCGGCCAGGGTGATGCGGCCGCGGGCGGGGTCGAGGTAGGTGTCCTGGGCTTGGTCGATGTCGACCTGCTTGCAGCGTAGCTCGGCGGCTGCCCGGGTGGGGTGGGAGGAGTCGGTGCCGACGGTGCCGTCCGGTAGCCGCAGGCGGACCCGGAACCGGTTGCCGCGCCGTTCTATCCATGCCATGTGCTGCTCCCATCGGATGGGTGGTCGTCGCGATGTGCATGGACGGTTCGTTGTGGCGGTGGTGGCAAGTCGCGGCCGCCGGTCCTGGGTGCGGGTTTGCGGCGGCGGCGCCGGCCGGTGGCGGGGCGGGCAGACGCGGCGACGATCGCGGCCATGTCCGCTTCGGAGAAGCGCAGGTGCTTGCCCAGCAGGGACGGGTCGGGGGTAGTTGACGGGGTCGATGCGACGGCTGGATTGTGGCTAGATCCGGTCGGCGTGCGAGAGCCGGCGGGCGGCCTTGACCGCGCGCCGCTGCGCCGCGTCGGCCGCGTACCGGTCGAGCATGGCTCGGGTCTTCCAGCCGAAGATCCGCATGGCGTCGCCCTCGGACAGGCCGGCCTCGAGTTGGCTGGAGACGGCGGTGTGCCGGAACCGGTGGGCATACACCCGGCCGGTGATGCCGGCCTGCCGGGCCCGGTGGCCGAGCATCAGGCGGATGCCGTCGTAGCCGAGCCGGCCGCGGTGGTGCCCGCCGGCCAGCCACAGCTGTGACAGGCCTGCGTCGGGGTGGCGGGCCCGAAGCCGCAGGTAGTCGTCAATGGCGATGGCGGTGTGGGTGCCGTAGGGCACCAGGCGGGTACGGCGGCCCTTGCCGGCGATCCGGATGACTTGTTCGTCGAGGTCCAGGTCGAGCAGGTCCAGGGCGGCCAGTTCGCCGTGCCGGATGCCGGTGTCGAACAGGACCCGGATGATCGCCGTGTCGCGCCGGGCGAGAAACGCTCGACCAGTGCATGCCTTCAGCAGCGCGCGCAGCTCCGCGTCGGTGAACAGCGGCACCGGCCGCTCGTCCAGCCTGGGGAGGGCGAGTCCCGCGGCCGGGTTGCCGATCTGTTCCACATCGGCCAGCCAGCGGAAGAACACCTTGAGCTGGCGTACGTCGATCGCCGCGGTCGTGGCCGCCGCCGCGCGGCCACTGGGGCCGGGCACGGTCTGTCGGTCCGCCAGAAACGACTCCAGGTCACGTCGCGATACCCGCAGCGGCGACATGACGCCACGGTGCACAGCCCAGGATGCAAGCGTGCCGAGGCTGACCAGGTAGCCACGGACCGTGCTGGCGGCCAGGTTCCGGCCCCGGAGGTGGCGCCGCCACTGCCCGGCATACAGCTCCCAGTCACCCGACCCGGCGAAGGCAGCGGCCTGACGGGTGCTGGTGGACAGCGAAGCCATGCGCCTTCGCATGGACGCCAGCCTACGAGCAAGTCTTCCGATTTGCCCTAATCCGACCGACGGATCGGGCATCGATCGGTCGGCTATTTGCCGTGGTTATCCCATATGTACTGAAGCTCGCTGACCTGCGGCCACAGACCTGTGGATTAAAAGTCTTCTGGTCTGACACCGCAGCTCAGAGCGTCTGCGGGTAATCGGGAAATTGCGCCGATGCGCGCTCGATAGTGCCGTCCCGCCCGCGCAGCGGTCGGCGCCCGCGACGCTTGTCGGCGGCCACGTTCATCGATCAATAAGTTCATAGTCCCATTTCTATCGGCCGTCGCCCCGAAGGGCGCCGGCCGTCGCTGTTTGTGCCGGCCGTTCCGGCACTTCTGCTTCAACCAACGAACTGATCCTGGAGATCACTGATGGCTACGCCATACCACTCGAACCGATTCACCAACCCCCACCTCGCAGGACCAGCCCGTGCGTCGACCCGCCGCAGCGCCGGCCGATAACGGGGATGCCCTGCTCTACACCCCGGCCGAGGCCGCCCGCCGGCTTCGCGTACGGGAGTCCTGGCTGCGCAAGAAAGCTGCCGCCGGCGAGGTGCCGCGCACCCTGCTGGGCAAGCACCTGCGCTTCTCCGAAGCGGACCTGGCCGCGATCGTCGCCGCGTCCGCCCGCCCCGCCACTGGGCGGCGGCGGCGCCGCAAACCGGCGCTAGGCGGTGGCGGTCGCGACTTGCCACCGCCGCCACAACGAAGCGTCCATGCACATCGCGATGACCACCCTTCCGATGGGAGCAGCCCATGGCATGGATAGAACAGCGCGGTAACGGGTTCCGGGTCCGGTTGCGTCTGCCCGACGGCACGGTCGGCACCGACTCCTCACACCCCACCCGAAAGGCGGCCGAGCTGCGCCGCAAGCAGGTCGAGATCGACCAGGCCCAGGACAGCTATCTTGATCCCGCCCGCGGCCGGATCACGCTGGCCGAGTGGGTGAGCATCTGGGAGCCCGGACACCTGGCCGGAGAGGCGAAGTGGGCCGCCTACCACAGCCACCTGCGCAACCACATCCTGCCCCGTTTCGGCGACGAGCCGTTGTCGAAGATCGACCGCCAGGCGGTCAAGGCGTTCGTCAAGCACCTCAAGCGCGACTTGGCGGACAGCAGCGCAGCCAGCGTCATGTCCTTGTTCAGCCTGTTGATGAGGGAAGCTGTCGTCGACCGGCGGATCCCGGTCAACCCGTGCCACGGGGTCAAGATCGTCACCCGGCAGGCCGCCGAGCGGCCCACCGCCACCGCGGTCCAGGTCAACCAGATCGCATCCCGGATTGGCCGTCGCGAGGACCAGATCCTCGTAGTCACCGCCGCCTACACCGGCATGCGGTGGGGCGAACTGGTCGGCCTGGCCCGCGCCAACGCCCACCTCGGCGACGGCCTGCTACGGATCGACCCGGACAAGGGGGCCCTGCACGAGGTTGGCGGACGCCTCTACCTCGGCCCGCCCAAGACCACCGGGTCGGCCCGGGACGTGCACCTGCCGCCGTTCCTGATCGCTCTCATCCAAGAGGTGCTCGACGGCCACGACCACGACACCGTGTTCTGCGGCGCCCGCGGCGCGTTCCACCGCCGCTCCAGCATGTCCCGCCGCGTCTGGCGGCCAGCCGTCAACGGCGACCCCCGCCGCCACCCCGGACCGATCATCGCCGGCATGCACTTCCATGACCTACGGCATACCCACAAGACCTGGCTCATCGAGGACGACATCCCCGAGATCGCCCAAGCCAAACGTCTGGGCCACCGCCTCGCCGGCGTGCGCGGCATCTACAGCCACGTCACCCCGGCCATGCAGCAACGCATCCGCGAGGTACTCCAGCAGCGCTGGCTGTCCACACAGCCGCCCGGCGGCCAACGACGCCACCTCCGCGCAGCCTGACCTACGGCCGGGCTGGCCTGCGAAAACGTGCCGGGGAGCTAGATGATCTCTGCTCCCAATTTGCTCCCAATGTAAGCGGCATAAGCGGAACGGCTCCTTACCCCTGGATCGGTAACGAGCCGCTGACCTGCGAAAACTCTGGTGGGCGATACTGGGTTTGAACCAGTGACCTCTTCCGTGTCAACATTGCCACGGACAAGGCTCTGACCAGCGGAAACCGCAAATACGCTGGTCAGGGCCTTCCCGTTGAACGCCAGTGGGTCCAGTTCGACGCCGGTGGTTGCCGTTGCTCGCACCCACCCGAACGGCGACCGTTCAGCCGCTAGGTGGAGCAGGCGGGCGATCATCGGCCATTCGACCGTCGAAATGCGGATGTTGCTCCCCACCGGTGCCGTGGGCGTCAACCCCGTCGGCGAGCGTGCCTGTCGCTTCGGGGGGACTCGAGGGGCTTGTGCGCTGGGCTGGTACGACAATCCTGAGGCGGGCCGCGTTCCGAATGAGGGAGCAGCACGCCGACAAGATGGTTTCGCTGGTGGCGGCCAGGGTGCTCGTTTGCCTGTCCGCTGCCGCGACTACGTTTCGCGGGGGTCGAGGTCGTCCAGCCGGTCGATGCGCCGACTGGCTCGTGCGATCCATCCGGAGGTCCGGCGGTCGGCGTCGGCCTCGTGGCGGAGCTGGTGGATGTGGCGTACGGCTTCGGCGCGCTGGGTGGGTCCGAGGCGGGACAGGCTTCGTGCTGCGGCGACGCGGACCGCGAGTCGTCCTTCCGCGAGGTCCGCTGCTAGCCGGGACGTCGCCTCGGTCAGGAGGGTGGGGCTGATGTCGGCTAGGTTGGCGGCGGCTTGTGCCCGTATCTCGGCTGGCGCGTGGGGGTCCCGGTGGATGTCGCGCAGGGTCGTGGCGGCTTCCGCGAGGTGCGCGGGTTCCTGTGCAGCCAGGCGTGCGGCCGCGCGTCGCCGGATGTCCGGGGGGAGGGGTGGTTGCCGAGCGAGGTCGCGGATGGCGTGTACTGCCTCCTCGGTGTGCGCGGTCTTCTCGCAAATAGTCACGGCTGCATCGAATCGGTCGTGGGGATGCACCGAGCCGTCGGTCGTGAGGCGGACGAGGGCGGCGATGGCAGTCCGCCGATGCGCGCGGCTGCTGTGGATGAGGGCTTGCGCGGACTGCCGCGTGAGGTAGGCGGGCGTGTCCGGGTGGGCGAGGATCTCCTCTAACACCTGGGCGGCGTCTTCCCAGCCTGGGGCTCGTCTGTCGATCAGATGCTGTGCCGCCGCGAAGCGGATAGCCGTGGCCAGGCTTCCATCCTGGGCGGTTGCGAGCAGTGCCTGCGCTGCCTCCGGTGTGTAGGAGCGAGAGGTGGCGGCCAGTTCGGCCGCCGCCTGTACGCGTTGAGCCGGCCGGAGGTCGGGCTGGTGTAGGCGCGCGCGAAGCAGTGCGGCGGCCTGCTGCCGGTAGACCGGACTGAGTTCGGCGAGGCTGGCGGTGGCTAGGCGGCGTTGAGTCGATGGCCCTGCGGCGGTGGCGAGGGCGTGCAGGTGCGCGGCGGCAACGTCGCGGTAGATGGGGCTGATCTGGCCGAGGGCCACGGCCACTGTGCGCCGCTCGGCGGCGCCCAGGGTGGTGTCGGCGAGGAGCCCGATCAGTTCGGCTGCGGCGTGGTCGCGAGCAGCAGGGCCGAGCTCGGTCATGAGTCGGGCGACGCGACACCGATCGGCCACGGTGAGGTCACCGGTTGCCAGTAGGGCCTGGGCGGAGCTGGCGGCGTCCGCCCGGCCCTGCGGGATCGCGGTCAGCGCGTTCATGGCGTGCCATCGGGCGGTGAGTTCGCCGCGCCGGGCAATGTCGCTGAGCACGTCGATGGCATCGCCAGCCCGATCCGGATGCCAGCGTGCGAGGCTGACGGCGGCGACGATCCGGTCGGCGGTATTCGCGGCGGCGAGCATAGCGTCGAGCCGCTCGTCTAGCGCGTCGCGCTGGCCGGGACAGACGGCGGCGAACGCGAGCGCCGCGGCGGCACGGACATCGATCGGGATCCGCTCCTGCCGGAGGAGGTCGAACAGACAAGCGACCGCGTCCGGGTCGTCCGGGGTTCGTTCCGCGATGAATTCGGCGATCTCCCGTCGCTGGCCTGGCTGCGGCCGAGGGTCGGACAGAAGCTGCCGCGCTGCGGCTACCACCTCTGCGGTTGTCGCCGCGACCCGGATCATCAGCCGGATCGCGACCAGTTGGGTGTCGACGTCGACGCCCGAGCGGTTGAGCAGGTTCTGGAGTGCCCCGACTGCGGTGCGGCGGGCGTGGGCGGCGAGCTCCAGTAGCTCCCGCGTGGTGGCCACAAGCGTGGTCGGCGGAAGGTCGCCTTCGGCGGCCAGTGTGGACAGGGCAGCCGTGGCCTCGACCGCTTGCTCTGGCCCAAGCTCGGCGAGGGCGCCAGCCACGGCGGCGGCTTCGCCATGGGTCAGATAGGGGTCCGCGAGCCGGCGACGCAGGATCTGCGCCGCTCGCTGGACGTCGCTGGGTCCGTGCTTAAGCAGCACCCGAGCGGTCCGACGTAAGTCGGTCCGGTCGGTAGCTACGGTCGCGATCGCCTGGAGGGCGTCGGATGCGTCCCCACTGGCGTCACCGATCCGGCACAGCCATTCGACGGCGTCGAGGCGGGCTTCGGTAGGGGTGTCCGGGTCGGCGAGCAACCTTCGGGCCGTAGCGAGCCGCTCGGTGCGGCCGTTGGGTTCGAGGTGGTCGAGTGCGGCGTTGGCGGCGAGCCGGGCCGGTGCGGCGGTGTGCGGGTCCGAGAGGATCGCGGAGAGTACACTGCGGGCCTGGTCTCGGTCCTTGGGTGCGCGCCCGAGCAAGTCGGCGGCCGCCGCTCGGTCAGCGGGCGCGGTGTGCGAATCGTTGGCCAGCAACGAGAGTGCCTCGGCGGCACGGCGGCGGCTATTGCGGTCGCGCACCATGAGCACGGCGCAGGCGTTGAGCCGTTGATCCGTAGGCGCGGCCGGGTCGCCGGCGATGGCCGTGAGGGCGTCGAGCATGGCGAGATGGTCTCTGCGGCTGAGTCGGGACAGCGCTTCGGCCATCTGCGTGCGGGTCGTGGTGGAGATGTCGGGGCTTTGCGCGAGCGTGGCGTGTAGGTGTGGGGCCGGCAGGTGCCGGTCGAACGAGATCACCTCCGCCATGTACCAGGCCGCGAACAGCCGGTCGTGTGGTGTCAGGCGGGGGTCGGCGAGAACGTCCCGGAAGCACGCCGCCGCGTCTCGTTGCTGCTGCGGATGGATGATGGCGAGCCAGTAGGCCGCGTACGCGCGCTCCCAGCCAACAACCGCGTGCCGGGCGAGCGACAGCAGGGTCGAGCACGCCGCCGCAATGCCTTCCTGCCCTAGATTGGCAAGCATGCATGCCGCATTGTGGCGGGCGTTATCGGTGGCGAACAGGTCCGACATGATCGAGCGGAGCACGCCCTCCGCTTCAGGGAGGTGCGCGGGGTCGAGCACCGCCCGGGCCGCTGCAACTGACGTGCGGACATCTTCGGCAATGCCTGCGGTCCCGGACCATAGCGCCGACAGCGCCGCGTCGCGGTGGCGGACAGGTAGCTTGAGGATCATCTGGGCCGCGATGTGGTGCTGCCATGGGTTGGCGGTCGTGTCACCGAGGACGGCGCACAGAGCCGTGGCCGCGGACGCTTGGTGTTCGGCTCCCAGCTCGGCTAGGCGTTGGGCGGCAAATCGGCGATGCCAGGACTCGATGCTATGCCCGGTGGCGAGGGTATGGAGCGTCTCAGCAGCCGACCGACGCTGGGCCGTGCCAAGATCGGCCAGGGTCCGAGCCGCGCGGACACGGTCCAACGCATCGAGATAGACATCGTTGGCTGCGGCCGAAAGCACCTCTTCCGCCGCAGCGTCGTCGCCTAGTTCGGCCAGGAACTGGGCCAGCATCGGCCGGTCGGCGACGAGCGCTTCCCGATCGGCGAGCGCCGCGCGTACTGCCGCCGCAGCGGCATCCCGGTAGTCCGAAACAAACTCGGCCAGCACCCGCGCAACCGCCGCTCGGTCAAGCGGACCCAAGCGGGGCCCCTCAAGGATCTCGCCCAGATCACGGGCCGCTTGGCCGCGGTGGCTCGGTCCGAGGGTGAACAGCTCGCGCGCCGCCTCGGTGCGTTGCTGCGGTGTGGCCAACTCGTCCTCCACCACGCTGAGCAAGCTGGCCGCGGCCTCGTCCGTCTGGTCCGGTGCGATCGAGGCCAGCGTGGTGGCCAACGCCGAACGCTGGGCAGGCAGCAGGTCGTCGCGTAGTCGTCGGCTGATCAAAGCGACGGTGTCCACGTGGGACGGACCGCCTTGATCGGCTAGGAGGCGGGCGGCTGCGGCCTGCAGGTCCGGGGCGTGTTCGGCGCCGTTCAGGATCGATGCCGCCCAGCGCAGCACAGCCGGATTGCGGGGAAACAAGCGGAGCATCTTGGCAAGGGAATCGTTAAGGTAGATGGTCGCCCAGGTACGCTCGATGTATGTGAGCGCGCGGGTGACCTGCGCGTCGGTGGTGGCTGCTCCGTTAGCGATCAATGTGGTGGCTAGGAACTGCTGCGAATGTGAGCCACCCTCCAGCCAGTCCAACAGTCCGGATGCTGGGTTGCGCCGCGTCCAGCGCACAAGCACCGCGCAGGCCATCTCATCGTCGGTGACGGCTCGGTCGACCCAGGTGCGCCAGTCCCGGTCCCGGTGATCGAACGAGGTCGGGAGCTGGCCGGCGTGATGGGCCGCGGCGAGGTGCTCCGCGAACGTGTGGTGGATGAACGCGATGTCGGCGTCCCGCTGCACGAGCAGGCCGGTGCTGGTCAGAACCTGGCAGACCGCGTCGCGCAGGCCGGGAAACGCCGCGCGGCCGAACAAGTCGCGGGACCGACACCACTGTATTGCGACGTCGATCAGTGGCTCTTCTGTGTGGACCTGGCTGACCGCAACGTGTTCGATCAGGTCCTGGTCGTGGTCGAACAGGGCGTCCACCGCAGGCATTCCGCCCCGCAGCTGCGACGCGCGCTGGCGTAGCCGGGTGCGCAGCTGCCGCCGCCTGACGCCGCTCGCGTCGGCCAGGTGCGCGACGTACTGCTCGTAGAGCTCGTATCGCGTACGCGGCAGGCCACGGCGAGGGTCGGAGGCAAAGACGATAATCGCGATTGTGGCTAGCAGCGGCACCCTGGCCACCTCGTCGAGGCTGGCTGTGCGCAGCTGGTCCAGAAAGCGCTCCGACAGCGAGGCGGCGTCCGCAGGCCGTATCGCGGAGAACGCGGCTAGCACGAAGTCGTGCAGCGCCGCCGCGCTGAAGGGAAGCAGCGTATACACGCCCGTGCCGGCTCCCCGGAGGCGCTGGCGAGCCGCACCGGCCAACGGTCGGCTCAACACGACGATGCGAAACGGCGAGTCGACATGGACCATCCGTTCCGCAATCACCTCTAAAAGTTCTTCGCGTTGCGGCTCGGTCACCTCGTCAAGGCCGTCGATGATGACCAACCAGGCAACTCCCGGCGGCAGCCCAGTCAGGACATCCGGGGTCGCGGTGTCGTCCGCGTGCTGACCGAGCTGCTCCGCACACGCCATAGCGAGCGCTGCCACCCACGGCTGTCCTCGGTGACGGGCCAGGGCCCGCGCTGAGATCAGCAAGGGCAGAACGGGCCGCGCGGCAGGCGCCGGGCCCGGCGTTGCACCCAGCCAGGCCTGGGCTATCCGGGCAGCCAGGTCCCGCGCGAGACTCGACTTGCCCAGGCCAGGACCGCCCTCCACCAACAGGTGACGGTGCTTATCCAGCACGTGCTCCACCGTCTGCGCCATCGGCAGAATCCGAAGCTGCATCTGCTCCGCGCTCCGCACGTCCATTCGGTCCAACGGGATGCGCTCGCCGACCGCCCCGTCCGCCTTCTGGCGGTGCACCTCCAGATCCTGCCGCACATACATTGTGGCCATCGGCATCCCGCCCAGCCCCGGCACCCGGTACGGCAGCGACTGCGCAGCACGCGCCTGGGCCTCGACCAACCGCACTAGATCTTGGCGCAGCCGGTACGTACCCCAGGCGGTGGACAACACCACCGGGCGCAGGGACTCCCGCGCGGGACCCTGCCGAACGGACATCAGGCTGATGGCAGACGCGCTCAGACTGACCACACCAACGAACCCGGCGATCACACTGGACCACTGGTCAGCCCGGTCCAATCCCTGGCTCACCAAAAACGTAGCCAACCCAACGAACGCCAAACCGGCCACGGCGAGCACGGCAGTCGCTGCCAGCCGCCGCCCCGCCAACCGAATCGCCACGCGCTCATCATTGCCCGACAACGCAATCGAACGGGGTGTCGGATCGAGAACTCAGGACAGTTGACGGCTCCGGCTACCCAGTCGCCACACCGATCCCGGCAACGGAGTGGCGCGCCCAGTCCCACCTGTCGAGCACTTCTGCGATCGAGAAGTGGTCGAGGGTGCGGCCTCGGTAACGAGGTCACCCCCTCGATCCCGTTGACCTGCAGTTCAGTGCAGTTGAGTGCCGTTGGAAGCAGTTGGAGGACAACCTCCGTGTCAACATTGCCACGGACAAGGCCCTGACCAGCGGAAACCGCAAACACGCTGGTCAGGGCCTTCCTGTTGAATTCCGTTGATAGCCGTTCGATGCCATTGATTGCCGTTGTCCGCACCCACCTGAATGGCGACCGTACCGCCGGTAGGTGGAGCAGACGGATGATCATGGACCATCCGTCGCCGAAACGCGGCGATCTGCTCCCCAGCCGTCGCTGTGTCGACTGACTAAACCCAGGGCGTAGCTGTGGCAGGTAAGGTCTGCGAGCGTGGGCCGCCGACGACCAGCAAGAGGATCGCGGCCACGCCGCTCGGCTCACCATGACAAATAGGACAGTGCCCTGCATGTGCCGCGTGTGGGCCACTGATCTTTGCCGGCCGCTAGGCAATCGCCCTGGATTCACACGGGACAGCGACAGTTTCGCCATCCACGTGGAAGCGGACGGACGCCTGTCAGCGCGTTCGACCGCCGAACGCGCTGAGAACCCGACCGTCGGGTCGTAGCGATGCAGTCGGTCCGGCGCAGGCTCGATAGGTTGGCCGCATGGACCTATTGCCCCTCATCGCGACGGCGACCGGCGCGGTCATCGCACTCTCGGGGACGCTGCTCGCGGACGTGCGCCGGGATCGGCGACAGCGCGATCGGGATAGTGAGCAGATTCGACGGGAGACGTGTGTCGGATTCGCGCTTGCGTTGAACGACGCCCACGGTGGGTTGCGCGGCGTGGGCGATTCGTCGCTGGAGCCGGACGAGCGGCGAGCAGCAGTCATCCGCGCCATGCATGAGGCTGGCTTGTATGGCGCCCGCGAGCGGTTGCTTATGACCGCTACCGCACCGTTGGTGAAGGCTGGGGAGTCCGCGTTCCTCCGGCTCATCGCCATTCGGACTGCCATTCGGGATGGCGCCAAGACGGCGTCGCAGGAGTACCACGACGTGTATCACCCGTTCGCGGAGGCGTTGTGGCAGTTCCGGTTGGCGGTGCGGTCGGATTTCCGACAGCCTTGGTTCACGCCAGAGAGCGTTGGGCAAACAAGCTGGTCGGAGCGTGATGGGTGTGCGTTCTGTGGCGGAGGTGTGACTTGAGGTTGACACACCTCTGCCGGCCTGTCGGCCTCGGTGGCACCCTTACGACATGGGCGGCAGCGACGCGGCCAGCGGGCGAAGTGAGGTGCGGGCGGCCTGGCCGCAGGCACGGGTTCTCGCTGTCGACACGCATTGGTTCTCGGCGGCCGGTGGAATCAACACGTTCAACCGGCGGCTATGCGCGGCCCTTGCCGCCGCGGGCGCTGAGGTCTGCTGTCTCGTGCCGGCTGCCACGGAAGCAGAACTCGATAACGCGCGGGCGGCCGGTGTCATGCTCGTCAGCGCGCTCCCGGCCGCTGGCACCACGGAGGAGAACGCGCTGTTCTTGCCGCCGGACCTACCGGCGGGGTTCGTCCCGAACCTGATTATTGGTCATGGCAGGGTGACAGGTCCCGCAGCGAGGGCGCAGAGGCAGTTCTACCCTGGGGCCTCACACATATACGTGATGCACACGTCGCCGGACGAGATTGAGTGGCATAAGCCCGGCAGGGACTCTCCAGCGCGGACGGCTGAGGAGAAGATGGAGGTGGAGCGTCACCTGGCGCGCGAGGCTACCGCTGCCCTCGCAGTCGGCCCCTGGCTGATCGAGGTCCTCCGTAACGAATTGCGCTCGTTCCCGAACCGGCCCCAGACGCGCGAAATCGTTCCTGGCTTTGACGCCGTTGACCTGGAGCCGCGCGATCCGCCAGGCTTGATCAAGGAGATCCTCGTCCTGGGCCGCATGGAGGACTACCTGGTCAAGGGCGTAGACATCGCAGCGCGGGCGCTTGGATACGCCCGGACCCGACTTGGCCAGGAAAGTGCACATATCAAGCTCCTGTTGCGCGGTGTACCCGATGCGGACGCCAAGAAGCTTCACAAGAAGGTGCGGGAATGGGCGGCCTGGCGGAGCCTCGTCGTGGCTCCACGGTCGTATGCCGTCGACTCGGTCCGGCTGGAGGAGGACCTGCGGCGCGCCACACTCGTCCTTATGCCTTCCCGGGCGGAGGGGTACGGACTTGTCGGTGTCGAGGCAGTCGCGGCCGGAACACCGGTTCTAATCAGCGAGCGCAGTGGACTGGCCCGGCACCTTCGCGTCGCGGCACCGACGTACGCGAACCAGGTTATTGTCCCGGTCGAGGATCGTGAGAAGGATGACGCTCGCCGTTGGGGAGAAGCAATCGTCGGCGTGCTGGGAGACCCAGCAGCCGCTTTTGCCAACGCCGAGTCGCTGGCACGGCACATGCGCACGACCGCGACGTGGGCAATGGCGGCCAGGACCGTCCTCGATCTGGCGCCGCACGATATCCATGCGGCTACGGTGCCGCCCGGCGCCCGGTCGGAATGGTCAGCGGCGCGCCGAGGCGCGGCGTCGGCGCCGATTCCGACTGCATGGCGCGACCCGCTGTCGGTGCTGGTGTGCGCCGGACCAGAGCAGGACTCGTCCCTGCTGATCCGGCTGAGAACGGAACTCGCCAATGCCGCGCCCCACGTGGTCCTCTGGACGGAACCGGCGTCGCGCGATGACGAGGCCGCCGAGAAGACCCTGCGTCGGGCTGACGCGGTCTTGGTCCTGGTCACCAGGCTCAGCGCACGAGCCGACCTTCCGGACCCGGCGCGGAGGCAGGTCGCCGCGGCGCGGCGACGCGACATCCCGCTCATCGCCCTCCTAGCGGATCCCGGTGTGGCGGTGCCCGATGACCTCGCCCGACTTCCAGTCCTGGATGTCACAAAGGAATCCGACAGCGGATGGCGGCGGCTACTGCGCATGCTTGACGAGCTGGGCATTGCGGAGGTCCCCGCCGGGCCCGAAGATGTCCCGGGCGACGCGCCGCCGCTAGGTACGGTTGATGCGCGGACTCCCCGGCCACGGCTAATCAACGAGATGCCGCTTGGCTCCTCTGCGACGTTCGTCGACCGGGAGGAGTACGTCAGGCCGCTCTGCGAGTTGATCAACGATCCCGCGACGCGAGTGGTGATGCTAGAAGGCCGCGACGGCATCGGTAAGACCGCGATGCTGCGCCGTCTCTGGGACCATCCCGACCAGGTGCGCCCCGAGCTCCGCCTTGACGGCGTCGTCTACCTCTCCGGCAGGGGCTACCGATGGATCACCACAGCGACGCTGTTAACCGATATCGCGCGCGTCGCCGACAGCGGTTCCGACGTGCCCGCCGGCGCGTTGGATGAACAGCGGCCATGGCGGCGCAGGCTCGACGACGTCCTGGCGGCCGTCCGTGGAATGACGATCCTCGTGATGGTGGACGACGGCGACGACCTGTTCGACCGAGGCGAGTGCAAGGACCGCGAGCTGCGTGAATTGATCCTCACGATGGTCACCCGTACCGACCACAACATCACCTTCATCGTATGTGTTCAGCGCCGCCAGGCCGTCTTCATGGGCGATCTGCGACGGCTCGGACGGACGCTACCGCTCGACCGCGGACTGCCCAAGCGGTGGGCAAAATCCTTGCTGCGGGAGCTCGATTGCGACGACCTGGGGCTTGCCAATGCGCCCGAGGCCCAGCTGGACCGTCTTTACAACCTCACCGGCGGCCACCCGCGGTCGCTGGAGCTGGTCGTCGGGTTGCTGCGCACCACAGCGCTTTCCGTCGACGTCCTAGCGGATCATCTCGACGGCGCCCGCGACGTTCCGGAGACGCTTCTCACGCTGATGTTCGAGGAGCTGACCAGAACAGAGGAACGCGTGGTGCAGGCACTCGCCATCTATGCCCGGCCGGTCTCGCCGAAAGCCGTCGACCACCTGCTCCGCGACCTTGTGCAACAACCCGATAGCAGCCGGCCGCTCAACCGGCTGACCGAGCGGAACCTCGTGCACCGGCGAGGCGCCTGCTACTACTTGCCACCCGTGCCGGACGCCGAGTTCATCCTCGCCACCCTGCTCGACGAGGGCGCTATGTCGAGCGGGCTCGACAAACCCACACTGTGGCAGCGGGCCGCCGAGTACTTCCACACCGAGCGCGTCCGCCCAGTGCGGACCGTCGAGGACCTCTGGCCGCAGTTCGGGGAGATCGAGCTCCACCTGCGGATCGGCGACGCTACGACATCCACCGCATCGTTCCGGACCGCTCTGGAGCTGATGGACGACATCGATGACAAATACCTGACCGGCTGGGGTCAGAGCCACATCCTCGCGCCGTGGCGGCGGACGTTGCAGGGCAGACTCCATGCGCCGGTTTTGGAGGGCCGCAATCTGTCCTACCTCGTGGCTGCCCGACAACAGCAGGATGGGCACCGGGACGACATCCAGGACCTCAAGGCCGCCCTGCAGCACGCCGCGGATGCCCACGACGAGGTGGCCACACACGTCGTAGGGGAACAGCTCGCCAACGCACTGTTCGACGCCGGTCTCATCACCGAGGCTGCCGAGATGCACCGCGGCGCCCTCGAAGCGTTCCACAATCTCGGTCTGCCAAGGTACGAGGCCGGAGCACGCATGGAACTCGCGATCTGCCTGATCAAGGGCGGAGCCTTTGAAGAGGCAGAGCGAGAGCTGCGCTCGGCCTGGCAGCTCGTTGCCCCGCTTCCGCTAGACGACCACCACGACATCCGCGTCCGCATCCTGCACAACGCCGGCTGGCTGGCAGGTCAACTAGGCCAAGACGACGAGGCGGTAAGCCGCCTCGACAAAGCCCTCGACCTGGTCGGACGGGGGAACGACGCGGACACCGGCGCGCTCCGCAACGCGAAGGCCGCGGTGCTGCTCTACTCGCAAGACCCCGTCGCAGCGCTCGAACAGGCAGAAGCCGCTGCGGAGATCGGGCTGCGCAGGGGTGACTACACCCTCTCCCGGGAAGCCCACGTCAACATGGCACTCGCCCTGCTACTCATCGGGCAGCATAGTGCCGCCATGCACGCCGCCGACGCGGCCGCCGGGTACTCGGACACCCCGCAGGCGCTCGGCGCGCTCGGAATCCAAGGGCTCGTCGCGTTCCACAACGGCGAGGACGACAAGGCCCAGCATGCCTTTCTGAAGGCGTTCTCGAAATCCGACGAACGGTTCAGCCGCGACCAGGGGGACTACCAGATGCTGGACGCTCGCGGGCTAATCCTATGTGGGCTGGCGCTGCTGCGCGAACGAGACGTGGAGGACGCCACCCGTGCGTACGAAGCGGCCCGCGCCATCACGATGGCCCCTGGCGTGCTTCGCCGGAACCGCGTCCACCTCGGCCAGTTCGGCCCACACGCCGACGACGCCATCCTCCTGGAAGTGCGCCGAGCGGCGAGCGGACGCGCGGCAGTGGACGAATGGTCGTAGCGCGTCGCGTTACACGCGCCTGAGCGCTCGCCGCGGCACCAGGTCAGAGCCACCGCCGTCGAACATCACGGTGGCCAGGGGTTCCTCGCTGTCAACCAACGTGACGACCGTGGCGAGCTGCCCGTACCAGGGGTCCGCGTCGCTGCGGACATCGACGACGACCTGCTCGTATGGCTCAATGTCAAGTCCTGAATCGTCGAGGAAGCAGCGCTGCTCCCACGGGTCGCGGGGCCACAACCATGTGTCGTGGCGGTAGCTGGGGTCGTTCATCCCGCCCCCTCTGCGCTTGGTGGAGGAAAACGCTACCCTCCTCTTTCTTCGCCGCTCTATGACGACATCAGGGCGCGATCACGCACCGATGACCGGAACGCGACACGAATGAGTTCCGGCCCCTGACACGCGTCTGGAACGCGGGACGATCGATGCCCGCGGCCGTACTCTGCGCTACGGAACCTCGTCGTGGAGGCGATGTCGCTGATGGAGATCCGCGTTGCCATCGTGGACCCGCTGCCGCTGTTCAGCCATGGCGCCGTCGCCGCCCTACATGACGCCGGTTTCGCCGTCGACCAACCAGCGGACATTTGGAGCTGGCTTACCGACGCAGACCGGCACATCGTCATCCTGAGCCTCTGCGCGTCGGCCGACTGGCAGTTGCTTGCCGACGTACATGCCGCCCGCCCAGACGTTCACCTTCTAGCACTCATCAGCGAATCAACCCCCGAAACATACGTCCGCGCCCTCGCCGCAGGCGCCGTTGGCGTGATACCGCGTGCGGGATCGCCAGACTCGTTGCGCGAGGCGTTCAGTTCGCTGGCGAAGGGCCAGACCTTGCTTCCCGTTGAGGTGATCGCGCCACTGGCTGGAAACTGGCCGCACATGAGAGAAACGCCCGTGTCGAGCGATAGACCCCGCTCCGAAATGACACCGGCTTGGTCACCCTCGCCACAGGAGCGCGACTGGTTGGGTCAGCTCGCCGCCGGCGCCACGGTGGCGCAGCTCGCGCGCGCCGCAGGCTACTCGGAGCGTATGATGTTCCGGCTGCTGCGGTCCCTCTATAGCAAAATGGGCGCGAGTAGCCGGACCGAGGCGCTGATACGCGCCCGAGACCACGGCTGGGTCTGAATTCACCACGATTGACTCCACTGCCTCGTCCACTGCGGCTACGACTTCTCAGGGGCCTCCGCTTTGAACACTTCCGCAACAGAGAAGTGGTCAGTGGACTCCCGCCGGCTCGAAGAGCCCCGGCGGGAGTCGAACCTGCGCGTGTCCCCGGCGGGAGTCGAACCTGCGCGTGTCCCCGGCGGGAGTCGAACCTGCGCGTGTCCCCGGCGGGAGTCGAACCTGCGCGTGTCCC
>Ga0081539_10001631_pt1 | contig 36562 bp, 35 predicted proteins | sample TabmetS4T2R2_FD_71023 | JGI IMG/M metagenome (GOLD analysis project Ga0081539, IMG submission 71023) | Tabebuia heterophylla rhizosphere microbial communities from the University of Puerto Rico - S4T2R2 | ecosystem: Host-associated > Plants > Roots > Rhizosphere ... | reverse complement strand
CTCGCCGTCGACCCAGCCGCGCTCGGCGGCCGCCTTGACCATCGCGTACTCGCCGGACACGTGGTAGGCGGCGGTGGGCAGCCCGAAGGCCTGCTTGACCCGCCAGAGCACGTCCAGGTAGGCGAGGGCCGGCTTGACCATCACCATGTCGGCGCCCTCGGCCACGTCCAGGGCGACCTCGCGCAGGGCCTCGTCGCCGTTGGCCGGGTCCATCTGGTAGCCGCTGCGGTCCCCGAAGCGGGGCGCCCCCTCGGCCGCCTCCCGGAACGGGCCGTACAGCCCCGAGGCGTACTTGGCCGCATAGGCCAGGATCGGGGTCTCGGCGAACCCGGCCCCGTCCAGGGCGGCTCGGATGGCCGCCACCTGGCCGTCCATCATCCCGCTGGGGGCGATCACCGTGGCCCCGGCCTCGGCCTGGGCGACGGCGATGCGACCGTAGCGCTCCAGGGTCGGGTCGTTGGCCACCACCGGGCCCTCGACCGCCGACCCCGGGGCCGGGGGGCCGAGGACCCCGCAGTGCCCGTGGTCGGTGTACTCGCACAGGCACAGGTCGGCGATCAGGGCGACGTCGTCGCCCAGGTCGGCGCGGAGGGCCCGCAGGGCGCGCTGGATGATCCCCTCGGGCGCCCACGCCTGGGAGCCCTCGGCGTCCTTGCCGGCCGGGATCCCGAACAGCAGCAGGGCCGGGATCCCGAGCCCGGCCAGCTCGGCCGCCTCCTTGCGCAGGCTCTCCAGGGTGTGCTGGGCATGCCCGGGCATCGAGGCGATCGCCACCGGCTCGCCGATCCCCTCCTTGACGAACAGCGGCGCCACCAGGTCGCGGCGCGACAGCTCGTGCTCGCGCACCAGCTCCCGCAGCACCCGGCTGCCGCGCAGCCGCCGCGGCCGCCCTACCGGAAACGGCGCAGGTTGCATCCTCACTCCTCGGTCGGTCGTGTCGGGCTCACCCTACCGGCTTGCGGGCGACCCCGGCGATCCCGGGGCGGGTGAGGCGCATGCCAGGCAGGGTCACCGGCTCGACGGCGCCGGTCTCGAAGCCGGCGGCGGCCACCGCGGCCAGGGTGTCCCGGTTGGGATGGCAGCCGCCGGCGAACCGGACCTGGGTCCGCTCGCGGCGGTCCTGCTCGCCGGCCAGGGCCGGGTCGGCCGACCGGACGTGCTCCAGCAGGAGCAGCCGGCCGCCGGGCTTGAGGACCCGGGCGGCCTCGGCCAGGACCGCCAACTGGTCGGGGACCGAGCACAGCACCAGGGTGGACACGACCGTGTCGGCCGAGCCGGCGGCCAGCGGCAGGGACTCGGCCGGAGCCTGGCGCAGGCTGAGCCTAGCCCTCGACCTGCGGGCGGCCCGCCTGGCGCCCCTGAGCATGTGCGGGTCGGGCTCGGTGGCCACGACCTCCACGCCGGCCGGGTAGTGGGGGAAGTTCAGCCCGGTGCCGGCCCCGATCTCGACCACGAGGCCCCGGGCCTCGGCCAGGAGGCGGCGCCGGTGGTCGGCGAACCCGCCCCGGTCGGCGAGCCCGCCGAACAGGCGGTAGTAGGCGGCGAAGATGGGGTGGCCGTTGGCCATGCCGGGTCAGCCGGTGACGGCGCGCTCGATGGCCGCGACCAGGCCGCCGATGGTGTGGTCGGTGGCCGTGGCCGCGACCCGGATCCCGGCCGAGCGGGCGGTGTCGGCGGTGACGGGGCCGATGGCGGCTACCCGGACGCCCGGCGGGGGCGGGCCGCCGTAGCCGCGCAGGAACCCCTCGACCGTGGAGGAGGCGGTGAAGGCGACCCAGTCGACCTCGCCTCCCTCCAGGCGGCGCCGGGCCGCCGGGTCGAGGGCCCCGACCGGGACGGTGCGGTAGGTGACCACCTCGATGGGCTGCCAGCCCTTGGCCCGGAGGATCACCCCGAGCTCGGGGTTGGCCAGGTCGGCCCGGGCGAGCAAGACCCGGCCGGTGCCGGGGCCGGTGCCGGGGCCGGGGTGGTCCCCCGGTCGGTCGGGGGGGTCCGGGGGACCGCCGGGGTGGTCCCCCGGTCGGTCGGGAAACGCCCGGCCGAGGGCGGCGGTGGTGGCGACCTCGGGGACCAGCTCGGGGGCGAGGCCCCAGGCCCGCAGGGCGGCCTCGGTCGCCGGGCCGACGGCGGCCACCTTGGCCCTGCCGGCGGCGAGCGCGCCGGGCCCGTGGCCGAGGGCCTCGGCCCGGGCGCGGAGGGCGGCCACGCCGTTGACGCTGGTGAGCACCACCCACTCGAAGCGCCCGGCGGCCAGATCGGCGACCGCCCGGTCGAGCTCGGCGGTGGAGGCGACCGGGCGGATCTCGATGGTCGGCACCTCCAGCGGTTCGGCGCCCCGCTCCCGGAGCAGGGCCGAGAAGCCCCCCGCCTGGCCGCGGGCCCGGGGGACGAGCACGGTCAGCCCGGCCAGCGGCGGCCGTGCCGGGGTCAACGCCGGCTGTCCTCGACCAGGGCGCGGACCTCGGGGCCGCAGGCGTCCAGCAGCCGGTCGGCGAGGCCGCGGCCAAGGCCCTCGGGGTTGTCGGCGGGCCCGCGGAGCCGCTCGCGGACCAGGCCCTTGCCGTCGAGGGCGGAGAGGAACCCCTGGATCTCCAGTGGCCCGGCGTCGGTCACCCGCAGGATCGCCCCGGCCGGCAGGGTGCAGGACCCGCCGAGGCGCTGCAGGAACGCCCGCTCGGCCCGCAGGGCGACCCGGGACGGGCGGTCGGTGAGGGCGCTGAGCAGGCCGAGGGCACGGGTGTCGTCCTCGCGGGCCTCGACGGCCAGGCTGCCCTGGCCGGGGGCGGGCGTGAACGACTCCGGGTCGAGAGGGACGGCAGCTTCGGTGGCCAGGCCGAGGCGGCGCAGGCCGGCCGCGGCCAGGACGACGGCGTCCAGCTCGCCGGCATGGACGCGGCGGACCCGGCTGTCGACGTTGCCGCGGATGGGGACCAGCTCCAGGTCGGGCCGGAGCCACTGCAGCAGGGCGACCCGGCGCGGGCTGCCGGTCCCGACCCGGGCCCCTGGGGCCAGGTCGTCCAGGCCGGTCAGCCGCTGGCGGGCCAGGAGCACGTCGCGGGGGTCGTCGCGCCGCGGCACGGCCGCCAGGACCAGGCCGGGGACCTGGGCCGCGGGCAGGTCCTTGGCCGAGTGCACGGCCAGGTCGGCCCGACCGTCCAGCACCGCCTGCTGCACGGCGGCGGTGAAGATCCCCTTGCCGCCGAGGGCGGCCGCGGGCACGTCGCGGCGCCGGTCCCCCTCGGTGACCACCGTGACCAGCTCGACCCCCAGCGCCGGCCACGCCGCCCGCAGCCCGTCGGCCACGATCCGGCTCTGGGCCAGGGCGAGCGCGCTGCCCCGCGTGGCCAGCCGCAGGGCCGGGCCGTCAGCGCCGGTCATCGTCGGCGGGGTCGGGGTCGAGGTGGTAGAGCTCGCGCAGGGCGGCCACGTACAGGTCGCCGTCGGGGCGGGCGGCCAGGGCCTTGCCCCTGACCATCGGGTCGTGGAGCAGCTTGTTGACCAGGCCGCGGGTCACTGCCTCGACCGCGGCCCGCTGGCGGTCGTCCAGGCCGGCCAGCCGGCTCGCCGCCTTGGCCAGCTCCTGCTGGCGGACCTGCTCGGCCCGGGCCCGGAGGGCGCGGATGGTCGGTGTCAGCCGGGCCTCGCGCTGGCCGCCCATGTACGCGGCCGTCTCCTCGGCGATCAGGGCCCGGACCCGCCCGACCTCGCGACGCGGCCCCTCGTCGGTCTCGAGCACGGCCCGGAGCGCGTCGAGATCGGCCAGGACCACCCCGGGCAGCTCCCGGACGTCTGGCTCGACGTCCCGGGGCACTCCCAGGTCGAGCACGACCAGCGGGCCGGCAGGGCCCTCGGTCGCGGCCCGGCGGTCGAGGGCGGCGGCCACGGCGGCGGTGGTGACGGTCGGGATGGCCCCGGCGGTCGCGGCGACCACCAGGTCGGCGGCGGCCAGCTCGTCGCCGACCTGCTCCAGGGGCACGGCCCGGCCGCCGAGGTCTCGGGCCAGGGCGGCCCCGGTGGCCGGGGTCCGGTTGGCCACCACCAGCTCCCCGGCCCCGGCCTCGCGGACCGCCTGGCCGGCCAGCCGGGCCAGCCCACCGGCGCCGACGAGCAGGACCCGCCGCCCGGCCAGGTCGCCGAGCTGCCGGGCGGCCACCCGGAGCCCGACCGAGACCGTGGAGCGCTGGCCGGCGCCGATGCCGGTCTGGCTCCGGGCCCGCCGGCCGACCTTGATCGCCCTGGCGAACAGGGCCGACAGCACCGGCCCGACCGTCCGCTCGGCCTGGGCGGCGGCGAACGACTCCCGGACCTGGCCGAGGATCTGGGCCTCGCCGACCACCATCGAGTCGACCCCGGCGGCGACCCCGAACAGGTGCCGGACGGCCCGCTCCTCGTAGTAGTCGTACAGGTGGCCGGCGAACTCCCCGAGGCCCAGCCCGTGGAAGTCGGCCAGGAACCGCCGCACGTCGCCGGCGGCGCCGTGGAAGCGGCTGATGGCGGTGTAGACCTCGACCCGGTTGCAGGTGGAGACGACCACCGCCTCGTGCACGTGCTCCAGGTCGAGCAGCCCGGCCAGGGCCTTGGGGCGGCGGTCGGCGTCGACGGCCAGGCGCTCCAGCAGCTCCAGCGGCGCGCTGCGGAAGTTCGCCCCGACGACGAAGACCGGCACGGCGCTCAGTCCCGGGCCTCGGGTCCCGGACCAGCCCCTTCGCCCCGCCTGGCCGCGACCTGCCGCACGAGGTCGACGGCGGCCCGGCGCTGCTCGTGGAACGAGAGGATCTGCAGCTCGGTGGAGAGGTCGACCTTGCGCAGCGACACCCCGGCCGGCACCTGGACATGGGCCGGGGCGAAGTTGAGGATCGAGGTGACCCCGGCCGCGACCAGGCGGTCGCAGACCTCCTGGGCGGCGGCGGCCGGGGTGGCGATGATGCCGATGGCGACCTGCTCCTCCTTGACGACCCGGTCGAGGTCGTCGATGTGGTCCACGGTCAGGTCGCCCAGCACCTCGCCGACCTTGCCGGCGTCGCCGTCCAGGAGGGCGGCGATCCGGAAGCCGCGCTCGGCGAAGCCCCGGTAGTTGGCCAGGGCGTGGCCGAGGTTGCCGACCCCGACGATGGCCACGGACCAGTCCTGCTCCAGCCCGAGCTCGCGGCGGACCTGATAGATCAGGTACTCGACGTCGTAGCCGACCCCCCGGGTGCCGTAGGAGCCCAGGTAGGACAGGTCCTTGCGGACCTTCGCCGAGTTCACCCCGGCGGCGTCGGCAAGCTGGTCGGAGGAGACCCGGTGGGTCCCCCGCTCGGACATGTCGACCAGGCAGCGCAGGTACACGGGCAGGCGGGCAACGGTCGCTTCCGGAATGCGGTCTCGCACGGACTCCCACCCCCGTTCCTGGTAGTTCCCGAGTCTAGGCTCTCGTGATCGTGTTCTCAATCAGCGTGAGCCCGGCCCAGCCGGGCCCGCAGCAGGTCGACCGGCACCTCGTACTCGAACAGCTCCTCGCCGTCCACGGCCACCACCGGGACCCGGACCCCGTAGCGGCGGACCAGCTCCGGGTCGCGGTCGATGTCCACCAGCTCCAGCCGGAACCCGCCGTCGGTGGCCTGCTCGGCGCGGACGACCCGCTCGGCCTCCTCGCACAGGTGGCAGCCGACCCTGGTGTAGATCGTGACCCTGCTGGTCATGGCCCGGAGGAGACGGCCGGCCGCACCGGGGCCGAGGCCCGCCGGAACCCCAGGTACATCACGCTGGCCCCGAGGGCCAGGCCGAGGGCCAGCTTGTCGCTCGAGGCCAGGAAGGCGAACACCCCACCACTGGCGGCCAGCAGGACCCCGAGGGCGATGAGGAGGTTCCCCTCGAAGCGCGGGCGGAGATCTCGCCGCGACCGCATGGCCAGCCCGCTGGCCACCGCCCCGCCGACCACGATCACGGTGCCGACGACGTTGCCGACCACGGCCAGGACCCGGACGGCCACCGGCAGGAACTCCTTGCCCTCGGGCAGCAGCCGGACGGCCAGGTCGGCCGGGGTGACCCTGGCCATGGCGACCAGGACCACGCTGACCACGGTGAAGGCGGCCAGGCCAGCCACATACGCCCGGCGCAGGGCCGGCCGGGCAAGCAGCTCGACGGTGCCAAGGGCCAGCCAGGGAACGTTCAGGACGGCCCCGAACAGGTAGTAGACCTTGAACGAGAACGGCGACCACCCGGCCGCGACCCCGGCGGTGAGCGCCACCGACGCCACCGCGAACATCGACAGGGCGATCCCCCAGGCGAGCTGGTACGGCCGGCGCCGGGCGGCATACTGGCGCAGGACCGCCACCGCGAACGCGGCCGAGGCGGCCGCGGCGACAGCCGGGAGCAGCCAGTGCATGACCGGAGTTTAGTCCCGCTCCCAACCATGGCACAGGCGCCGTTGGGGGGCCGTGGGGGAGCGAGCTCCCCCCACATGGATCAGGGACTATGGCTGGTACCATCCGCCGCGTAACAGACATCGCCCGTTACGGAGCAATCTTGGCTCAAGACCCGGTCCCCTCGGTGCCCCCGGTGCTGGCCGCCACGGGACCCTTCTTCATGTTCTCGCTCGAGGAGACCTTCGAGCTGATCGGCGAGGCCGGCTTCGACGGCGCCGAGCTGATGATCATGCAGGACAAGCTGAGCCAGGACCCGCACCGGCTGGGCGCCCTGGCCGCCCGCTATGGCGTGCCCGTGCCGGCCGTGCACGGGCCGTTCCTGGTCGCCACCTGGCTGGTGTTCGGGACCGACCCCAAGGGCAAGCTAGAGCGCTGCGTCCGCTTCGCCGAGGCCGCCAAGGTGTCGACGGTGGTCATCCACCCGCCGTACCGCTGGCAGACCCAGTACGCGTCCTGGCTCGACGAGGCCATCCCGCGCATCCGCGAGGAGACCGGGATCACGGTCGCGGTCGAGAACATGTTCCCGATCAACGTGAACGGCCGCAGCCTGCGCTTCTTCAGCGGCACCGCCCCGGCCGAGCTGGACCGCTGGCCGTCGCTGGTGCTCGACACCAGCCACCTGGCCGTGGTCGGCGGCGACCTCATGGACGCCTGGGACGAGCTGGCCGGCCGGGTCGCCCACCTGCACGTCTCCAACAACGACGGGCGTGGCCGCGACACCCACGGCCTGCTCGACCGGGGGGTCCTGCCGATCGGCGACTTCCTCGAGGAGGTCGGGGCCGGTGGCTTCGGCGGCGCCGTCACCCTCGAGCTCGACGTGCGCACCTGGGCCGACGACCGCCCGGCCCTCCTCGAGGTCCTCAAGGAGAACCTCGACATCGCCAGGACCCACCTGGAAAAGGGCGCGGCCCGCGCGCACGCTCGCGCGAGCACGCGGAACAGGTAGAATCCGCACCCGCATGCGAACCGGCACCGCCGTCGTCCTGGCCGCCCTGCTCGTGCTGATCGTGCTGGCGGCCGCAGTGCAGCTCCTGCTCGGCCGCTGACCCTCCCCATCCCCAAGCTCTTCCCCCGTTTGGCCCTGCCACCTCACCGTCCGCCGGACGGCCAGACGCCCGCCTGCCCCTGCGGTCACGACAACGTGACCGCCGAGGTCGCGGGCCAGCACCCCCTGCTCGAACGCGCCGCCGCCGGCGACCGCGAGGCGTTCGCCCAGCTCTACGACACCCAGGTCGACGGCGTCTACCGCTACCTCCTGGCCTGGACCGCCGACCCCGCCCAGGCGGACGTGCTGACGGCCGAGGTCTTCCACGGCGCCTTCAGCTGGCTCACCGTCACCCACACCTCCGACACCGAAGCCGCCGCCTGGCTCACCGCCATGGCCCGCGACGCCGTCGTCCAGCGCCGCGGGTCGGCTGGAACCTCCGGTGCCGCTGATCCGGTGGCCGCGGTGGCACGACTGAGCGACCCCAAGCGGGAGGTGGTGGTCCTGCGCCTCCTCTGCGACCACTCCCTCGACCACACCGCCCACCTCTCCGGCTTCACCCGCCGCGCGGTCCTGGAGCTCCAGCTCTCCGCCTGCCTGTCGATCTGGGAGCTGACCTCGGGCACCACCGCCCCCGCCCCCCACGGGACGGCCGCCGAAGGGTTCGAGCACCACCTGACCCATTGGAACGTCGAGCCGCCCGCCACCGACCCGGCGCTGGCCGGCACCCTGGCCGTCGCCCGGTCCCTCCGCCAGGCCGCGCCCGGCTACGTGGCCGGCCCCAGCCCCGCCCTGGTCGAGCGACTGCGCCAGGACCTCCTGACTGGGGCACGCCCAACCGAGTCGGGGACCCGCCTCACCGACTCCGGGACCCACCTCACCCCGGTGCCGGGCGGAGCCCTCCCGACCCACCCCCCCAACCCCGGGCCGCGCGCGAGCCTCACCAACCCCGGGCCTCACCCCGCCGACCTCGGGGCGCGCCCCGCCGACCCGGGGCCACACCCCGCCGACCGAGGGCCTTACCCCGCCGACCGAGGGCCTTACCCCGCCGGCCCCAGGGCGCGCGGGAGCCTCACCGGCCGTTCCCGGGGCCCCCGAATCAGGAGGGTAGCCGGTCTGGAGAACTGGTGGGGCCGGCTGTCCACAGGGTTGGCGGAATCCCGGCTGTTGCGGCGGCCGTGGCTGGCGACCGGCCTGGCCACCGCCGGGATCGTCGTCGTGCTCACGCTCCAGGCATTCGGCGACCCGGCGTCACCGGGCGCGTGCGGCGCGCGGCCGTGCCCACCTACGACCACGGTCGCGGCCGTGGCGGCCGCCGGGTCGGGCAGCCTCGGCACCCCGCGAACCACACTCCTGCGGCCCAGCACCACGACCTCGACCGTGGCTGCCCAGGCGCCCCCGCCCTCGGCCCCGCGGACTTCGGCGGTCACCACCCCGCCGAGCACCCGCCCGGCGACCACCACCCCGCCGACCACGGCTCGGCCAACGACCACCACCCGGGCGACGACCACGACCGCCCCGACGACCACCGTGGCGACGACCACCACGGCGGCGCCGGCACCGACCTGACGGTCAGCTCCGGCCGAAGACCTGGTGGCGGGTGGCCACCGCCGTGTCGGCGTTGTCGGAGAACACCCCGTCGACCCCGAGGCCGAAGAACAGCCGCAGCTCGGCCGGCAGGTCCCCGGGAGCGCGCATGTACTCCAGGCTGGCCGGGTTGCCCTGGCGGAAGTCCACCGGCAGGAAGGTGTTCTCCCGCCGGAACGTCCACGGATGGACCACCAGCCCCGCCCGGTGGGCGTCGCGGACCAGGCTGGTCGGGTCGAGCAGGTTCCCGGCGGCGTCGCGGGGGACGATCAGGTTCTTGCTCGGCCCGAGCCCGTCGGCGTAGGTGGCGATCTCGGCCAGCCCCGCCGGGGTGATCAGGTCGGCGTAGGTCCGCGGGTCGCCGGCGGCCACCAGGTCATAGGGCGCGCCGAGCTCGTCGATGAGCTGCACCAACGGCACCTTCGTCTGGGAGTGCAGCTCCTTGAGGTTGGTCGTCTCGAACGACTGGATGAACACCTTGGCCTTGCGGCTGTCGAGCCCGTTGGCGCGCAAGGTGGCGAGCAGCGGCTCCTCGAGCGACAGGCCGATCGAGTCGAAGTAGGTCGGGTGCTTGGTCTCGGGATAGATCCCGACCCCGTACCGCTTGGCCAGGTCAATGACCTCCTGGAAGGTCGGGATCTGGTAGAGGCCGTTGAAGGCGGTGCTGGCGGGCCGCACGTCGGGGAGCCGCTCGACGGCTCGCAGGGTCCGCAGCTCGGCCAGCGTGAAGTCCTCGGTGAACCAGGCGTCTCGGTGGACCGTCCCGTCGATCGTCTTGGTGGTCCTGCGGTCGGCGAACTCGGGGTGGGCGGCGACGTCGGTGGTGCCGGTGATGTCGTTCTCGTGCCGGGCCACGAGCACGTGGTCCCTGGTCGAGACCAGGTCGGGCTCGATGTAGTCGGCGCCCATCTCGATGGCCAGCCGGTAGGAGGCGAGGGTGTGCTCGGGCCGGTACCCGCTGGCCCCGCGGTGACCGATGACCAGCGGCAGGTGGCGCCCGCCGCCCCGGTCGGCCCGCTCGTCGGCGGCGGTCGCCCCCGCCACCTGGGTCAGGCCGAGCATGAGGAGGGCGGCGGCCAGCAGCAGGGCCGTCGGGCGTCTGGTGAAGGTGCGCATGGAGCCTCCCGGAGCCGTCGGCGACAGGACACCTCATCGTAGTACGCCGATATTTCCGTTTTGGGAAGACCGGGTGGCCGAGCGGAGATCAACCGAAGACGCTCCCGCGCTCGAGCAGGTTCCGATGGATGGTCTGCTGGATGCGGTCGCGGACCTGGTCGGTCAGGTCGAACAGCACCATCGGGTCGAGCACGGCGTCGGGACCGAGTCCCGCGGTCTCGATGGGCGGGCAGAACTCGATCAGCCATTTCGATGGCAGGGGAATGGCACCGAGCGGGCCGAGCGCCGGGAAGGTGGGCGTGACCGGGAAGTAGGGCAGGCCGAGCAGGCGGGCCACGCGACGGAGGTTGGCCAGCATCGGGTAGATCTCCTCGCTCCCCACCACGGCCACCGGCACGATCGGGGCGCCGGTGCGCAAGGCGACCTCGACGAACCCGCCCCGGCCGAACCGCTGCAGGTGGTAGCGCTCCCGGTACCGCTTGCCGAGGCCCTTGTAGCCCTCGGGCCAGACGCCGACCAGCTCGCCGGCCTCCAGCAGCCGGGTGGCGTCCTCGGCGCAGGCCAGGGTGTTGCCCGACTTGCGGGCCAGGGGCGCCACCACCGGCAGGTCGAACGACAGGTCGGCCGCGAGCATCCGCAGCGACCGGTGGGTCGGGTGCTCGTCGAGGAGGGCCAGGGCCACCATCAGCGCGTCGAAGGGCAGGGTCCCGGCGTGGTTCCCCACGACCAGGGCCGGCCCGCTCTCCGGAACATGCTCCAAGCCCCGGGTCTCCACCCGCCACCAGTGCCGGTACAGCGGCCGCAGCAGCGGCGCCAGCACGTGCTCGACCAGGTCTGGATCGTGGCCGAACTCGTCGATCTCGTACTCCCCCAGCACACGCCGCCCGAGGAACTCAAGCGCCTCCTCAGCCCAGTCCAGAACGGAGGCAAGCGGCTTCCCGGCGGGTTCGGTCGCCGGAGCGTCGGCCCCACGGCCCCCGGACCCAGCCTCACGGGCACCGGACCCAGCCTCACCGGCACCGGACCCAGCCTCACCGGCACCGGACCCAGCCTCACCGGCACCGGACCCAGCCTCACGGCCCCCGGACCCAGCCTCACGACCCTCGGACCCGGCCTCACGGGCACCGGCCCCGGGGCTGTGGACAGGCGCCGCCGCGTCTCCTCCGGCTGGGCTACCCTCCCGTGCAGGGGCCCCACCATCCGGCGGGTGAGGTTCCGGCCTGCCTCGGTGCGTGGCCGCCCGACCCGCGGCGCCTCGACCCGCGGCCCCTCGACCCCCGGCCCCCCGACCCGCGGCCGCCCGACCCGCGGCCGCCCGACCCGCGGCCGCCCGACCCGCGGGTCCTTGACCCGCGGCGCCCGGCTGGGCGGTTGCTGGGGTTTCCGCCTCGGCGCGGCGGCGGTGGACAGCGCAGAGGCCGTCCGGACCAGCCGGGTTGCGGCAGCGCTCGCCCGTCCGGGTTCGCGCCCGGCAGCGCTCCCGGGCCGGGCTCACCGCGCGACTCCCCGGAACGGGCTCATCGGACAACCTCCGAGGATGGCTCACCGCACCACTCCCGGGCCGGGCTCACCGGACCGCTCCTCTGGTGGCGGTCATCGGGGGAGCTCCCTGGCGACCCAGCCTGCTGCGCGTCGCAACCATCCGAGGGCCTCCTGTTCCAGACGGGCGACCTGCTCGTCGGTGACGAGCCGCCGCAGGCGGGTGCCGGCGAAGTCCTCGAACGCGTGCCGGGAGCTCCACTTGGGGGTGAACCCCAGCTGCTCGGCGGCCGCCGAGGTGTCGGCCACCCGGCCGTACTGGAGGAACCGGACCTGCTCGGGGGAGAAGTCGACGGTCCGGCCGACCAGCTCGGCGGCCCGGTTGACCAGCGGTTCGGGGATGGGCAGGGGCGGCTTGCCGGCGATCCTGATGGCCTGGCTGAGCAGGACCACACCGTCCCCGGCGACGTTGAAGGTGCCGTTGTGGGGCGGACCGAGGGTGGTGCGCAGCAGCACCTCGGCCGTGTCCTCCTCGTGCAGGAACTGGAGCCGCGGGTCGAAGCCGAGCACCGTGGGGCACACCGGCAGCTCGAAGTAGCGGGTCAGCGGGTTGTCGACGGTCGGCCCGACCTGGTTGGCGAGCCGCAGCACGGCGACGGCGACGTCGGGGCGGCGGCGGTTGAAGGAGCGGACGTAGTCCTCGACCTCGATGGCGTCCTTGCCGAACCCGTGCCGGGGCGTCTCGTGCGCCATGCTCTCGGTCCACACGGCCGGGTCGCCGGCCGAGGACCCGTACACCGCCGTGGTCGACTTGAGCACCAGCCGGCGCAGGTCGGGCGCGTGGTAGGCGGCGGCCAGGAGCTGCATGGTGCCGAGCACGTTGCGCTCCTTCATGCTGGCCCGGCCGCCGGCGGCCCGCGGCTCGGCCGTCACCCCCAGGTGCACGCAGGTGTCGATCCCGGCCGACTGGACGGTCCTGACCAGGGCCGGGCTGCGCAGGTCGACGGCCAAGTGCTCGACCTTGGCCGGGAACGGCGCGGCCGGCTCGAGGTCGTCGACGGCCACCACCCGCTCGACCTCCGGTTCCTCGGCCAGGGCGCCGACCAGCCGCCGCCCGGTCGAGCGGGCCGCCCCGGTGACCAGGACCCGGCGTCCCATCAGCCCCCGCCCTCCCGGCCGGCCGCCGGGACCTTGGCGACCTCGACCGGGGCGCCGGCGCCGACCCCGAGGCGGTCGGCCGCCCGGCCCCGGTTGACGGCCACGGCCAGCGACCCGAAGGCGTCCTCGTGCAGGACCAGCTCCCCGGCAGCCACCGACGCGAACGTCTCACCGACCAGCACCCGGTGGGCGCGCCCCCCGGCCCGCACCTCCACCAGGTCGCCCACGGCCACCCTGGCCTCCTCGAGGTCCGCGACCCGCAGGTCGAGGGCGAGGTTGCCGAAGTGGTCGACCGCGACCACGCTCCCGGCGACCCCGCCCGCGCCCGCCCGCACCGCCGGGCGCTCCAGGCGAACCAGCCCACCCGGGTCCACCTCCGGGCCCAGCTCGGCCGGAGCGACCCCGGCGGCCAGGTGGGCCGCGGCCGGGGCGAACACGTCGCGCCCGTGGAAGGTCCGAGACACCGGCTTCAGCCGGAACCCCGGGTTCTGGAGGGCATGCACCCGGTCCACCCCGCCGAGCGCCTCGGCCGCCCACACCAGCAGCCCGTTGTCCGGCCCGACGAGCACCTGCCGGCCGGCCTCGACCGCCACCATCCCGCGCCCGGTCCCCACCCCCGGGTCGACCACCGCCAGGTGCACCGCCCGCGGCAGGTACGGCACCGCCTGGGCCAGCACCACCGCCCCCTGCCGCACATCCTGGGCCGCGACCGCATGGCTGACGTCCAACACCCGCACCCCGGGCGCCACCCGGGCCATCACCCCGTGGCACACGCCCACGAAGTGGTCCTCGAGCCCGTAGTCGCTCGTGAAGGTGATCCAGTCGTACCCGGCCATGCCAGGCATTGTGGCACCGCCGCAGCGGAGCCCGCCTACGCGGCGGGGCGCCACCAGAGGGTCGTGGGGCCGGCGTCGGTGAAGCCGAGGGAACGGTAGACGGAGTGGCCTTCCTCGCTGCTGGAGAGGACGGCCGGGAGGGTGGGGGCGGTGGCCAGGCAGGCGGCGGTGACCGCGGTGCCGATGCCCTGGCCGCGGGCCGACTTGAGGACGGCCACACCGGCGACGTTGAGGACGGTGCCCTCGGTGGCGGCGATGGCGGTGCCCACCGGATGACCGTCGAGGCTGGCCAGCAGCAGGGTCAGGCCGGACACGACCAGGCTGGCCGGCGGGTGCACAGCCTCGCGCGTCCAGGAGGACAGCGACCCGGTGAACGCCTCCACGCTGGTGCGCTCGAACACCTCGACCTCGGCCGGGGTGCGGCAGCGGGCCACGACCAGGCCGGGCGGGAGAGGGGACTCCCGGACCGGGCCGGGAGGGCGGAGCATCCACAGCTCTCGTGCCTGGAGGGCGAACCCGAACGGCGTCAGGTCCTCGGTGCCGCCAGCGTCCCTGACCGCGACCTCGTCCGCCAGGCCCTCGACGGCCCCGGCCAGCCGCTCGGCCGGGACCCCGGCCCGCAGGGACATGGCGCCGAGGAACACCGGCGTGGACCGGGCGGTGCGCCAGGCCACCGTCCCGTCCTCGAACCAGCCGATCCCGAGGGGGCGGAGCCCCAACCGGTGCCAGACCGACTCGCCGCGGGCCGCCAGCTCGACGGGGTCCACGCTACTCGGTGCCGAACAGATGGCGGAGGTCGACCCGGGTGGTCGAGGTCCAGTCGGGGGTGATGCGGGTGGAGCCGAGGCGCAGGGCCCGCGCCCCCTCGGAGACGGCCGAGATCATCCGCAGGCCGCCGTCCTCGGCCAGCTCCAGATACCCGATGCCGACACAGGACCCCTTGCCGTCCTCCATGCCGACCAGCAGGCCGGCCAGGCTGGCCAGGTCGGCGTCCGGGGGCAGGGTGGGCAGGAACACTGTCGGCTTGACCCGCCAGCGGTGGAGGTTGCCCGAGAAGTAGGCGGCGAAGCGGGCCCGGCGGGTCTCGGCCCGCTCGTCGACCGTGGTCGGGCGGGCCTCGGGGTGGACGGGGTAGGCCTCGACCCGGGCCGGGGTGAAGCGGCGGGCGATGCCGAGCAGGGGGTCCAGCTCCTCGCCGCGCTCGAACCCGATCACGTACTCGGGCCGGGTGACCTCCATCTTGTGGTACTTGAGGATCTGGCCGTAGACCCCGCTGATCAGGCTGGAGGTGTCGACCACGACCAGCTCGGCCCCGCCCCCGCGGGCCACGTTCATCAGCTTGGCCGTGCCCGCGATCAGCGGCAGCAGGTGGAACTGGGCCGACACCCAGCCGACGAAGTAGAGCCCGTCGGCCAGGGCCAGCTCCTCGTCCTCCAGGTGCTTGGCCTCGAGCACGTGCTTGAGGCCGATGGTCGTCGGCGGCCCAACCGTTGTCCGGCCCACGTCGGTGTCCAGGTAGGCGGCGGAGATGCCCCGCTCGACCGCCCCGGCCAGGAGCGCCCTGGCGAAGGTGGTCTTGCCCGAGTCCATCGACCCGAGCAGCAGGACCGTGCCCGGGTCGTCGAGCACCTGCTCGATCAGGCGTGCGTACCGGTCGGTCATCGGCGCTCCCTTGCACCGAGGCTGCCTTCGGATGCGCCCGCCCCCATCACGGCAGCAGCCTGGCCAGCAGGTAGTCGGCCAGGGGGTCGTAGGCCGAGGGGGTCGGGCGGACGTTGTCATCCATGCCGAGCACGATGCCGGCCCGGCCCTCGGCCTTGGCCATGGGCAGGGCCGGGTCGTTGATGTCGGCAACCGCGACCACGTCGATGCCCCGCTCGGCGGCCGCCCCGGCCCAGCCGTGGTCCCCCACGACCAGGTCGACCTCGGTGGCCTGCTCCAGGACCAGCTCCATGGGGTGGGCGTCGTGGGTGTGGTACAGGTTGGCCCCCGAGGCCAGCACGGCCACCCAGCCGGTGTAGATGATCCGCCGCCGGTGCTCGTGGAAGCGGAAGGCGAGCCCGTCGCCGGGCCGCGACACCTTGGCCCCGGCCTCGCGCACGGCCACGGCCAGCTGCTGGTAGAGCCCGAGCATGCCGGTGGGGTGCCCGGTGGCGAACAGCACGTGCTCACCGGCCGCGGCCGCCCTGGCCAGGCGCTCGGCCGCCCGGTCGAGCTCGTCCAGCAGCAGGCCCGGCTCGATCCAGGTGGGGCCGTCGCCAGGCTCGCCGGGGGTGTAGGTCCAGCCGAACTGGCGGGTGACCTCGGCCAGCACCTCGGCCCGGCTGTGGCGGTGCATGCCCGACAGGCCGAAACAGTGGTCGGGGTCGCCGGCGGCGACCAGGTCGGCCTTGCGGAGCACGTCGGCGACCGGGGTCTGCACCGACCCGGCGATCCGGGCCGTCACGAGATGGCGGCCGAGCTCGTCGCGGGAGGGCAGGTCGGGCATGCTGGCGCTCCGGTCGCTCGTGGGTCGGCCTTCTATGGTAGCGAACGTGTGCCGTTGAACCGACCCGCTCTTGGGACCGGGCGCGGACGTGAAGTAGCTCCAGTGGGCGAAGTTCAACGACACCGGCCGCTGACTTGACCAAGTTCTGCCGCTGTCTCATGACAACCGGGGGGTGTGACTAGCACGTTTGGCCTGGTCAGAACGCATGTTCGAGGCAGCTGCGGGTTGACTTCAGGGCTTAAGCCTGCGCTCAATGGGGACGATGTGTGGAGGAGACACACACAGGGTGTGTCGCTCATACGAGGATCGTGGACAGATCAGGCGCATGGGGAGCTCCCCCCAGCCCGCCGCTACCCAGCGCCACGAACAGAGGGGATACCACCAACATGCCGGACACTCGGACAGTCACGCGGCTCTCTGTGAACCTGTCGTCCGAGGTTGCTGATGCGTTGAGGTGGATTGCAGACCAACATGGTTCAACCATTACTGAAGCGGTGCGACGTTGTGTGTCCACGCAGAAGTATGTCGAAGAGGCATTGCAGAACGGCTCGAAGATCCTGGTGGAAGAGCCAGGGGGCTCCGTGCGCGAACTGGTGTTCTTCTGACCAATACCGGTCTACTTACATCGCGCTATTGCAGCGGTCTCCTCAGGGGTCGAGAATCCCACGCTCAATGTGAGAGCAGATTCTTGGGGGGTCGTTCGTTTTGCCGCGTCGTGCACCGAGTCCTCGTAGGCTGATCAAGCCACCATCGGTCGAGTATTCCGGCAATGGCCATCCGCCCGATCGCCCCGACGACTTTGAAGAGGGCGTTCTTCGAGGGCGTGAGATGGAGCGGGGCCTGCTGAGGCCGGGACTTGCGGAATGGTCTCCGGAGCATTGCTGCCGGTCTCATCTCGAGGGTCATTAGAGCCATGTCGTCCGACGCGGACGGCCCGTATGGGCCGAGTCTTGTTCCCTATGAGGCAAAGCCGGGCGAGCTCGTCTCAGAGCCCCTACAGCCTCCGCAGCCCGCCAAAGCGTGGAACGGGCCTGAGCATTTCGCTCAGTCACAGCGGTGGATCGCCTACTGGCTGCTTGGCGTCTTGTCGGCGAGCGTCGTAATCCCGTGGATCGCATTGTTCTGCAACATGCCGCTCCCCAAGGTTCAGGAGCTGACCACAATGACCTTCGCTCCCATTGTTGGCCTCGTCGGTGCAGTCACTGGGTTTTACTTCGGTGAACGTAATGCAGAACGACGCCGCATGCAGGAACCGACGAAGCGCAGGTAACCGCGGCGCTCAGGCGGTCAGACCGTGCAGGGGGAACAGGTTGCTTCTGGCGACCTCGATGGTGCGGCCGAGCTCGGCCTCGACACGGGCGCGGTGCTCGGTGCGCAGGGCGACCACCTCGTCGGACATGTCCGGGTCGAGGAGGGCGCCGAAGCGGTCGGCGGCCTCGTTCAGGAAGGGCTCGGGGAGGCGCTCGGGCAGGTCGGCCCCGACCATCTCGGCCAGGTAGGTGCACCAGGCGCGGGGCACCACCGAGGCCCACTGGTACCCGCCGCCGCCGGTGGCCAGCCAGCGGCCGCCGGCCACGGTGTGGGCCAGGTCGTGGAGGCGGCCGGCCAGCTGGCCGTAGGCGCCCACGGTCAGCCCAAGATGGGCCAGCGGGTCGGTGTAGTGGGTGTCGCAGCCCAGCTGGGTGACCAGGATCTCGGGCTGGAACGCCCGCACCAGGGCCGGCACCACCGCGTCGAAGGCGGGCAGGTACAGGTCATCGGTGGTCGAGGGGGGCAGGGGCAGGTTGGCCACCGTGCCGCGGGCCGGCCCCTCGCCGACCTCGTGGGCGAACCCGGTGCCGGGGAACAGGTAGCGGCCCGACTCGTGCAGGGACAGGGTCAGGACCCGGGGCTCGTCGGCGAAGATGGCCTCGACCCCGTCGCCGTGGTGGACGTCGACGTCCACGTACGCGATCCGCTCCACCCCCTGGTCGAGCAGCCAGGCGATCGCCACCGCCGGGTCGTTGTAGACGCAGAAGCCGCTGGCCCGGTCGGGCATGGCGTGGTGGAGCCCGCCGGCCGGGGAGAAGGCGTGCAGGGCCTCGCCGGAGCGGATCGCCTCGGCCGCGGCCACCGTCGCCCCGCAGACCCGGGTTGACGCCTCGTGCATGCCGGGAAAGGGCGGGTTGTCGCCGGGCCCGAAGCCGAACCGGGCCGCCGCCTCGCCGCGCTCGGCCGCCTTCACCGCGGCCAGGTAGTCGAGCTCGTGCACCCGAGTCAGGTCGGTCCCCGAGACCGGCGCGGGCCCGGCCACCCGGGCCTTGTCGAGCAGCCCGCAGGCGCGGGCCAGGGCCATGGTCAGCTGCACCCTGGCCGGCCGCAGCGGATGCTCGGGCCCGAAGTCGTAGGCGGCCAGCGCCTCGTCCCAGACGACCGTCACCGGTCCCGCCATCCGCCTGCTCCTTCGTGATCGACGCCGCCGATCAGGATAGACTTCCGCGTCTCCGCCGGGCCGCCGCGACGCCCGGCGGCCGGAGGTGGCCCGATGCACCTGCCGGTTGGTCCCGCCCGCTCCACCGGGCCACCACCCCCTGGAACCCCAGAGCCCACCTGGCGACCCCCCGGGTCGGGAGCGAGCGCCCGCCTCGACCAGTTCCGCCTGCGGCGCGGGCTCGGGAGCGAGGACCTGCCAGGGTACGCGGCGGCGCGGCTGGCGGCGTTGGAGGCGGCGGCCGCGGCGGCCGGCGACGGGTCCCGGACGGCTCCCGGGGCCGCCGAGGCCCAGCCCGGGTACGGGGCGGTGTGGCGGCCGCTTGGGCCGTTTGCCGTGCCCCACGGGCGCACGGCCGGGTCGGGGCCGGGGAGCCGGCCGGTGGTGACCGGGCGGGTGGCGGCGGTGGCTGTCGATCCCCGCGATCCGCAGCACCTGCTGGCGGGCGGGGGCGGGGTCTGGGAGAGCCGCGACGGCGGGTCGAGCTGGGCCTGCCGGACCGACGACCAGCCGACCGCGGCCGTCGGTGCCCTCGCTTTCGCCCCGGGGGACCCGGCCGTCGCCTACGCCGGCACCGGCCAGGGAGAGGCGCTGGCCGCCCTCGGGGTTGGGCTCCTGCGCTCGGCCGACGGCGGGACGACCTGGCGGCCGCTGGTCGCCAGGGAGCTGCTCGGCACCGGCTGCAACGACCTGCTGGTCGATCCCGGCGACCCCGGCCGGTTGCTGGCCGCGACCACTGGCGGGCTGATGGGCTCGGCCGACGGCGGGCGCTCCTGGGAGCAGCGGCTGGCCGGCCGGTCCTGGGCGATCTCGGCCGGACCGGGCGACGAGCTGCTGGCCGGAGGTGAGCTCGGGCTGCACCACTCGGTCGACGGCGGCGCGACCTGGTCGCTGGTGCCGCTGGAGGCGGCCCCGGACGGCTTCGAGCGGGTGGCGGTCGCCCACGCGCCCTGGGGTGGGGTGGCGTACGTGTTCGCGGCCGGGGACGGGGTCGGCCACCTGTGGCGACGCGAGCGCCCTGGCGGGCCCTTCGAGCCGGTCAAGCCTCCGGCCGACCTGCACAGCCGCCAGGCCTGGCACCACTGGGCGTGCGCGGCCGATCCGGTCCACCCCGGCGTCGTCTGGCTCGGCGCGGCCGGCCTCCATCGGGGGGCCCTCGGCGACGACGGCCGCTGGACCTGGGCCGACCTGACCGCCCGGCCGGCCGGCGACAGCCTTCCTCTCGGCCAGCACGCCGTGGTCGCCGGCGCCGGCGACCCGCCGGCCCTGTACGCGGCCGGCGAGGGCGGGCTGTTCGTCTCACCCGACGGTGGGCGGACCTGGCGGTCGCTCGGGGTCGGCCTGGCCGTGACCGAGGTCGACCGCCTGGCCGATCATGCGGCCTGGCTGCTGGCCGGGGCCTGCGAGCTGGGGACCCTGCGGTACGAGGGCGGGGAGGTGTGGTGCCCCCTCGGGGACGCCGACCCGGCCGTGGTGGCCGGCGACGAGCTCGTCGTCGCCGGGCCGGACGGCCTGGTCGTGTCCGCGGACGGCGGGGCGAGCTGGTCGGCCGTGCCGCTGCCCGAGGCCCGGGGGGCGGTGACCGTCCTCGCCGCTGCCCCGGGGCCGGGCCGGCTGCTCGCCGGGACCTCCGAGGGCGAGCTGCTCCGGCTGGAGCGGGCGGACCGGCAGTGGGTGGTCGCCGGGGCCGCCCGGCCGCGGGACGGCTGGGTGGCCGGGGTGGCCGCCGACCCGGGACGGCCCGGGGTCGTCTGGGCGGCCTGGTCGAGCCCGCGGGGCTCCCGGGTCTGGCGGTCCGGGGACGACGGCGCCACCTGGACCGAGGCCGGCCACGGGCTCCCCGAGGTCCCGGTCGGCGCGGTCGTCCCCGACCCCGACCGGCGTGGGCGCGTGTTCGCGGCCACCGACGCCGGGGTGTGGTGGTCGGGCGACGACGGGAACGGCTGGCGGCCACTGGGGCGGGGGCTGCCCAACACCCCGGCCCTCGCCCTGGCCCTGCGCCGGGACGGGCGCCTGCTCCGGGTCGGCCTGCTCGGACGGGGCGTCTGGGAGCTCCCCCTCGACGGTCACCCTGGCCCGGCTTCGGCCACGCCCTCGCTGCGCTCCAACCGGTCCCCCGCCCCCCTCCCCCGTCCCGGCGGCCCGTGGTGGGAGTGCCCGGACATCAAGGTCGAGGTCCTCTCCCGGCGGGGAGACAGGCCGGTCATGCCGGTGACGTTCGAGGACGACCGCTGGCCCTGGTCGGCGGGCCCCCGGGAGCGCGGCGGCCGGGTCACCCCCGGCCGGCCGGCCCGTGTCCACGTCCAGGTCCACCACCGGGGCGGCGGCCCGCTCCACGATGTCCGGGTCCGGGCCCTGGCCGCCCCCGCCTGCCTCCGCCCCCCCGACGTTCCCGGTGGCTCCTGGCTCGCCGACGGCGACAACCCCCCGCCCGGTTCCCCCTGGCGCCCGGTCGGCCCACCGGTCCCGGTCGGCGACCTCGCCCCGGGCCGGTCGGCCGTCGCCACCTTCGACTGGGCGGTCCCGAGCGACCTGCCCGGCGACCTCTGCCTCCTGGCGTTCGCCACCGCGGCGGGCTCCACCACGCCCGGGGCGGGCGATCCCGCCGACCTGGTGACGCAGGACCCGCGCTGGGGCTGCAAGAACCTCACGGTGCTGGACCCGGGAGGTGGGCGGGCGGTGCGGCTGGAGCTGCTGGGCGGGGTCGGGAGAGGGCCGTTCGTGCTGGCGGCCGAGGGGTGGGTCGCCGACCTGACCGCCGGGGTGGTCCTGCCCCGGAGGCTGGGAAGGCTGGCGGCCGAGGGAGCGCTGGTGGCGGGCCGGGTGGAGGAGGCGTGGCGGCCCGAACTGGTCGCCCTCGTGCGGGAGGAGCCGGGACTGGCCGGGCGGCTGGACCTGGCCACCGCCTTCGCGCCTCCCCAGGGTCCGCCCCGAAGGGAGCTGGAGCATTGGCTGCGGGGGATGGACCTCGACCCTCACCAGCCCGAACCGCTGCTCCTGCTGCTCCGGACCCCGCCGCCCCTCGGACGGGGGTCGCTGCTGTTGCTGGACGCCGACGGTGGGCTGCTGGGCGGGCACACCTTCCGGGTGGCTCGCTGACCCCTCGATCAGGTCTCGGTGCGGTCCTGCATCTCCCAGAGGTGGTCGAGCACATGCCAGGTGATCCGGCGCAGGGCGTACCGCGGCGGCCAGCCCTTCTCCCGCAGCGGCGACCCGTCGGACGCGCCCCGCAGCGCCTCGGCGATGTCCTTGCGCAGGGCGTTGATGGCCCTGGTGTCGCCGAGCTCGGGCTGGGGGTGCTTGACCCCGATGTGGCGCCCGTAGGCGGCCTCGGCGCCGAGCACGTGGTCCAGCATCTTGTCGCGGTCTCGGCCGCCCCCTCGCGGGCCCTTGCGTAGCTCGGCCGGGGTGGACCTGGCGACCTTGTCCAGCAGCGCCCAGGCCGCCTCCATGAGGCCGACCTGGCGGGCGGCCTGGCGGGCGGTGAGCGGCTCGGCGTCGAGCCTGGGGATCTCGTGGGGGATGCCGAAGTCGGTGGCGCCCTTGCCCTTGATGCGCTCGACGACCTCGAGCTCGGGGTCCCCGGACGGGAAGGCGGCCTTGGCCCGCTTGGCGACCTCGGCGTAGCGGGGGGCGTAGCCGGCCAGGGCCTCGAGGGCCGACGCCTCGTCCTTGCCCGAGCGGCACCAGCCGGGGTAGTCGACCGCGCAGGCGAAGACCTTCTTGTCGCCCGACTCGATGTAGACCGGGATCGGCTTGACCATGGACCGATCCTCTCACATGCCCCCGATACCTTGGTCGCCGAGCTCGCGACCTTCGGCGGGCCACGCCGGGGCGGCGGGTGTGAGAAGGTGGCCAGGACCGGCGTCCCCAACCCGTTCGGAGGTCACCCCAGAGTGTTGGTCGCGGAGGTCGAAGGCCTCAGCAAACGCTACGGGAGCGTGCAGGCCCTGGACGGCGTCGACGTCGCCATCGAACCGGGCTGCACCGGGCTGGTGGGGTCCAACGGGGCCGGCAAGTCGACCCTGATCAAGCTGCTGCTGGGGCTGCTCGCGCCCGACCGGGGACGGGCCAGCGTGCTCGGGCACGACGTGGCCGCGGACCCACTGGCCGTGCGGGCCCGGGTCGGCTACCTGCCCGAGGGGGCATGCCTGCCCGGGGATGTGACCGCGGCCGACTTCGTCGCCTTCATGGCCCAGCTGGGCGGGCTGCCGCCGCGGCCGGCCCGGGAGCGGGCGGCCGAGGTCTGCTACCAGGTCGGCCTGGACGAGGAGCGCTACCGGGCCGTCGGCGGGTTCTCGACCGGCATGCAGCAGCGGGTCAAGCTGGCCGTGGCCCTGGTCCACGACCCCGGCTTCCTGCTCCTGGACGAACCGACCGACGGCATGGACCCCCAGGGCCGCGAGGACATGCTGGAGCTGATCGCCCGTATCCGTGGCGAGCTCGGGATCGACGTGCTCGTCTCCACCCATCTGCTCGGCGACGTGGAGCGGGTCTGCGACCGGGTGGTGATGGTCCACGGCGGCCATGTCCTCGCCCAGGGCTCGATCGCCGAGGTCGCCGGCACCACCGAGCCCGGGTTCGGGATCCGGCTGGGCGACAACGGCTCCGAGGTGCTGGCCGCCCTGGCCGCGGCCGGCCTGGAGGCCCGGCCCAGCGGCGAGGACCTGCTCGTGCGGGGCAGCTCGGACCTGGTCAGGGACGTGGCCGCCGAGCGGGGGTGGCCGCTGCGCCGGCTGGTGCCGCGGGCGCCGAGCCTGGAGGAGACGTTCCTGCGCCTCCAGGCCGCCCATGGTGGGCCCGTCGCCCCGGAGGGCACCCGGCCGCCCGCCGCCCCGGCCGAGGCGGCCTGGGGGGTGCGGCGGTGACCGAGCTCGGTGCCCCTGCCGGGACCATCTACGACCGCGGCTACCGGCACTACGAGGGCCCCCGGGAGGGCCGCGGGCGGCGGGTCCGGGCGATCGCCGTCGCCGGGGTCCGCCGGGTGCTCGGGCTGAAACGGAACTGGAAGACCAAGGTGGTGCCGTGGGGGCTGCTGGCCCTCGCCTTCGGGCCGGTGCTGGCCTTCATCGGCGTGCGGGTGTTGTTCGCCGAGGCCGCCGACGAGTTCTTCACCTACGCCCAGTACCTGCGCGTCGTGGCCGGCCTGCTGCTGCTGTTCGCGGCCACGGCCGGACCCGAGCTGCTCTGCCCCGACCGGCGCCAGAACGTGCTCGCCCTGATCTTCACCCGGCCCGTGACCCGCTCCGACTACCTGCTGGCCAAGCTGGCCGCGCTGCTGGCGGTGGTCGGCCTGATCGCGATCGTGCCGCTGGTCGTGCTGTTCGTCGGCAACACCCTGACCGCCGACAGCGCCGCCACCTACCTGCGCGAGCACCTCGACGACCTGGGCAAGATCCTGATCGCCGGGTCGGTCCTGACCGTCTTCTACTCGGTCACCGCCCTGGCCGCGGCCAGCCTCTCCGACCGGCGGGCGGTGGCCACGGCCGGCTACCTGGGGGTGTTCCTGGGCACCTCTGCCCTGGCCAACATCCTGTTCTTCACCGCCCAGTTCGACGGCAAGCGGTGGGTCGCCTTCCTCTCCTTGAGCGGGCTGCCCGGGCGGTTCGTGGACGGGCTGTTCGGGGCCGGGTTCGACCCTGGGACCCTGGCCGACCAGGCCCGCTTCACCGGCCCCGGGTACCTGGCGGCGATGGCGGTGGTGGTGGTGGTGGCCGCGGCCATCCTGATCTGGCGCATCCTGCGCCTGCGGCCATGAGCGTCCAGGGCCCGGTGGTCCTGGGGGGTCTGGGGGGCTCATGAGTAGCCCCCCAGTGGTCGAATTGCGCAGGTTCTCCAAGTGGTACGGGGACGTGGTCGCCGTGGCCGATCTGTCGTTCGAGCTGCGGCCGGGGGTGACCGGGCTGCTCGGGCCCAACGGGGCCGGCAAGACGACCACCCTCAAGGCCATCTGCGGGCTCCTGCACCCTTCCCAGGGCGAGGTGCTGCTGTTCGGGCGGCCGATCTTGCGCGACCCGATGCTGTACCGGGCCATCGGCGTGGTGCCCGACGGCGACCGGCTGTACCCGCGGCTCACGGTCCGCTCCTATGTCCGGCTGCACGCCGAGCTCCAGGGCCTGGCCGACGCCGGGGCGGCCGCCGACCGGGCGATCGCCGAGGTCGACATGAGCCCGCTGGCCGACCGGCGCCTCAAGGGCCTGTCCAAGGGCGAGCGCCAGCGGACCAAGGTGGCCGGGGCGATCGTCCACCAGCCGGCCCTGCTGATCCTGGACGAGCCCATGACCGGCATGGACCCCGGCCAGCGGGCCCGCTTCATCGAGCTGATCCGCATCATCGGCGCCGCCGGGGTGACGGTGCTGGTGTCCAGCCACATCCTCGGCGAGGTGGAGCGGCTCGCCTCGCAGATCCTGGTGCTGGTCTCGGGCCGGCTGGCCGCCTCCGGCGACTACCACGCCATCCGTGACCTGATGGCCGACCAGCCGCGCACGGTCATGGTCAAGGCCGACGAAGCCCGCCGCCTGGCCGCCGGGCTGATCGCCCTGCCCTCCACGGTCGCGGTCGAGGTCGACGGCGACGCCCTGCGGGCCCGGACCCGCTCGGTCGACAGCTTCGCCACCGCGCTGCCCCGCCTGGCCCGCGACCACGGGGCCAGCCTCCGCGAGGTGCGCACCACCGACGAGTCCCTCGAGCAGGTGTTCCGCTACCTGGTAGGTCGCCGATGAGCCGGAGGGGTTCGGGGAACCCCAAAGGGGTGCCCCGATGAGCAAGACGATCCGGCTGCTGACGTTCAGCCTCGGCCAGCTGCTGGCCGGGCGACGGCTGATCATCATCGCCCTGCTGGTGGCGCTGCCGCTCGTCCTGCCGGCGGTGTTCGCGAACGGGGCCGACGTCGAGCCGGCCACCTTCACCCTGGAGCTGTTCCGCCAGCTGGTCCTGCCGGTGCTGCTGCCGGTGGTCGCCCTCACCTTCGCCACCTCCAGCCTCGGCTCGGAGCTGCGCGACGGCACGGTCACCAACCTGCTCCTCAAGCCGATCCCCCGCCCGGCCGTCCTCGGGGCCAAGTACCTCGCCGCGGTGGTGTCGTCGCTGGTGGTGCTGCTACCGGCCGAGATGGTCGGGCACGTGGTCGCTGCCGGCGGGCTCGGCTCCACCGACCTGCTCACCGGGATGCTGCTGGCCACCGTGGTCGGCACCCTCGCCTACTGTGCCCTGGGGCTGCTGCTGTCGCTGCTCATGGCCAGGGCCCTGCTCGTCGGCCTGGCCTACGCCCTGCTGTGGGAGGGCGCGGTCGTCTCGGTCGCCCCCTCGGCGGCGTCGCTGTCCATCCGCGGCTACACCGAGGGCGTGCTCGCCGCCGTGCTGCGCGGCGGCGGCCTCGGCCTGGAGACCCGGCTGGGCCCGGTCAGCGCCACCGTCCTGGCCGCCGTGGTCACCCTGGCCGCCCTGTTCCTGGCCGTCCGCCGCCTGGAGCGGATGGACATCCCCTGAGCCTGAGGCGGAGGCCGGTTCCATCGCGGCCAGCAGGTGGGGGCGGATCACCCGGACCGCGACCACGATGCCGCACAGGAGCAGCCCGGTGACGGCGGTGACCGCGGGCAGCCCGACCCGGTCCCCCAGCCAGCCCTGAACCACCAGCCCGAGGGCGTGGCCGCCCCCGACCCCGAGCATGAACAGGCTGGCGATGCGGGCCCGCAGGTGGCGCGGGGCCCGGAGCTGGCAGACGGTGCTGGTCCCCGAGAGCACGGCCAGGTAGACGAAGCCGAGCACGGCGATCGCGGCCACGGCCAGGGGGAAGGTGGGGGCCAGCCCGTAGAGCACGGCCGCCGGCCCGACCAGCAGCAGGGCCGTGACCAGCAGCCGGCCCCGGCCCAGGCGGGCGGCCAGGGGGGCCGCGGCCAGGGCGGCCGCCACCGCCCCGATGCCCTGGGCGGTGACCAGGGCCGAGGTGCCGGACGCGCCCTCGTCGAACACCTTGATGGCCACCGCCGGGACCAGCCCGATGAACGGCGACACCAGGAAGGTGGTCGCCAGCAGCAGCAGCAGGGCGGTGCGGATGCCCAGGTCGCGCCGCGCCGCGACCACCCCCTCAGCGATCGTCCGCAGCACCCGCGGCCGCTCCCCGTCGGCCCGGGTCACGGGCGGGATGCGGATCAGGGCCAGCGCCACCAGCACGGCCCCGAAGCTGGCCACGTTCAGCCCGAAGGCCCAGGCCAGGCCGCCGGCGGTGATGACCAGCCCGGCCAGGGCCGGTCCCACCACCCGGCCCAGGTTGAACTGGGCGGCGCCCAGGCTCATCGCCCCGAGCAGGTCGTCGGCCCCGACCAGGTCGGGGGTCATGGCCTGGACGGCCGGCATGGCCACCGAGAACGCGCAGCCGGCCAGCAGCACGATCGTGGCCACCGCGCCCACCGACAACCGGTCGGTGGCGGCCAGCGCGGTCAGGACGGCCGCCAGCAGGGTCTGGAACAGGGTCACCGCGACCAGGAACCGGCGCCGGTCGAAGCGGTCGGCGAGCGCGCCCCCGAACGGGCCCAGCAGCACGGTCGGCACATAGGTGAGGGCGGCCACCGTGCCCGTCCAGGCGGCCTGGCCGGTGGTCTGGGTGACGTAGACCCCGATGGCCACCGTCTCCATCCAGGTGCCGATGTTGGAGATGAAGCTCCCCGTCCAGACGGTGGCGAACGCGCGGTGCCGGAACGGCCGGAACGGCGACACCCGGGTCGGGCGAGCAGGGCTGGTCACCGGGCCAGGCTACCCCAGCCCGGGCTGGATGGGACCGGGCGGCCGCTGCTCCAGGGCCGCTCCCAGCAGATCGTCCTCCCGCGGCGGCCTCAACGCGTTTTCCATCAGGCCCCGCGCGGGTCGCCGGCCCCCGCTCCGGGGCGGAAGCGGCTACCCTGCTTGCCATGGGCAAGCTGCTCGACCTCGACGCCGCCGACCTGCCGCCGCTGCGCGACCCGTTCCTGGTCCTCCACCTCCACGGCTGGACCGACGCCGGGCTGGCCGCGCAGACGGCCGCCGTGTTCCTGCGCTCGCGCTGGAACGCCACTGTCCTGGCCACCTTCGACGCCGACGAGCTGATCGACTTCCGGGCCCGGCGGCCGGTGGTCCGGCTGGCCGGCGGCACCATCGAGGAGGTGACCTGGTCGCCGACCGAGCTGCTGGTGGCTTCGCCCGCCGGGGAACGGGACGCCCTGCTGCTTCTCGGGCCCGAGCCCGACTTCCGCTGGCGGGCGTTCGGCGACGAGGTGGTCGAGGCCTGCCGCCGCCTCGGGGTGGTGGAGGTGTTCGGGCTGGGCGCCTTCCCGGCCCCGGCCCTGCACACCGACCCGGTGGCCGTGGTCGGGACCTCGGCCGACTCCGACCTGGCGGCCCGGCTGGAGACGGTCCCGGCGATCGTCGAGCTGTCCTCGGGCATCCAGACCGTGCTGGAGGAGCGGCTGCACCGGGCCGGGATCCCTGCCACCGGGCTGTGGGCCCGGGTGCCGCCGTACCTGGCCGGGGGCACCCACCCGCCGGCCGCCCTGGCCCTGGTCCAGACCCTGGGCCACCTGGCCGGAGTCGCGATCGAGACCACCGAGCTCGAGGCGGCCACCAAGGACCACCTGCAGCAGGTCGAGCAGGCCATCCGCGAGCGGCCCCAGATCGCCGAGTTCGTCGACCAGATCCGTGGCATGGTCGAGCAGGGCGCGGACGAGCGCATCCCCTCGGGCGACGAGATCGCGGCCGAGCTGGAGCGCTTCCTCCAGTCTCCGCCCGAGGGCGGCGAGCCCCTCTAGCCTTCCCGCAGCACGTAGCCGGCCCCGCGGACGGTGTGGAGCAGCCGCGGCTCGCCGCCCGCCTCCAGCTTGCGCCGCAGGTACAGGACGTAGACCTCGACCACGTTGGTGTCGGTGGCGAAGTCGTACCCCCAGACCCTGGCCAGCAGGTCCTCGCGCCTGAGGACCTGGCGGGGGCGGAGCAGGAAGGCCAGCAGCAGCTCGAACTCGCGCCGGGTCAGGTCGATTCGGCGGCCACCCCGCGACACCTCCAGCGACATCCGGTCGACGACCAGGTCGCCCATGCGCAGCACCTGGTCGCCGCGCTCACGGTGGCGCCGTCGCAGGACCGCCCGGACCCGGGCCAGCAGCTCCTCGAAGGCGAACGGCCGGCCCAGGCAGTCGTCGGCGCCGGCCTCCAGCCCCTGGACCCGCTGGCCAACCCCGGACGGGGCGGTGAGCAGGATGATCGGGGTCTCGTCGCCGGCATCCCGCAGCCGCCGGCAGACCTCCAGCCCCTCCAGCCCGGGCGGGCCGGCGTCGAGCAGGATGCAGTCCACCGGGGTGTGACGCAGCAGGTCGAGGACGCGCTCGCCGTCGCCGGCGACGGTGACGCGGAAGCCTTCACGTTCCAGCACGGTGCGGATACCGTCGTCATCGTCGACGACCAGGAGCGAACTCGCCATGCGCGCCTCGCTGACGCTGGTCGGAGGACGGCCCGGCCCCGGCCGCCCGGCAGCACTCTTGATACCGCCCGAAGCTGGGACATTCCTGTGTGCCCAATTAGAAGCCGGTAAGAGTTCGCGCCGGGCGGCCCGACCCGCTGTCAACAGAGGTTGACAACTCGACCACTGTCAACCTAGGATGACAGCCATGGACGAGGCGACAGAGCTGGCGAGCGCGGTGGACAGCAAGGACCCGCGGGTCGGGTTGCGGGCGGTGGCCGCCCTGCGGCGTCTGCTCGAGCAGCTGGAGACCCTGCAGGTGGCCAACGCCCGCGCCGCCGGCTGGTCATGGCAGGAGATCGCCGCCGAGCTCGGGGTGAGCCGGCAGGCGGTCCACAAGAAGCACGCGGCCCGCCGGGGCCTGCTGCGGAGGGACTGAATGTTCGAGCGCTTCACCGATCGGGCCCGCACGGTGACCGTCGACGCCCAGGCGGCGGCCCGGCGCCTCGGGCACGGCCACATCGGCACCGAGCACCTCCTGCTCGGGCTGCTGGAGGGCGACGGCGTCGCCGCCCGGGTGCTGGCCGGGCTCGGGATCACCGGGGCGGCGGTCGAGCGCGAGATCCTGGCCGAGGTCGGGCGGGGCCCGCTCGGCGTCGGGGACGCCGAGGCGCTCGGCGCCATCGGGATCGACCTGGACGAGGTCCGGCGGCGGATGGAGGCCACCTTCGGCCCGGGCGCCCTGTACTGGCACCCCGACCCGCACTGCCGGCGGGGACGGCCGCGGCCCGGCGGGCACATCCCGTTCACCCCACGGAGCAAGAAGGTGCTCGAGCTGAGCCTGCGCGAGGCCCTGGCCCTCAAGCACAAGTACATCGGCACCGAGCACATCCTCCTCGGCCTGGTCCGCGAGGGCGAGGGCCTGGCCATGCTGATCCTGACCCGCCTCGGCGCCGGCTCCCAGGTCGTCCGGGCCCGGGTGCTCGACGCCCTGCGCGCGACCGGCTGACCCCGGGCCTCCCGGTCTCAGGCGGTACGGCCGAAGGCGGCCAGCAGGGTGGTCTGGGCGTCGGCGCCGGGCGGGGTGCCGGCCCGGGGGCCGATGGCCCCGATGGAGCGGTAGAGGTCCTCCATGGAGGCGAACCAGGCGGCGCAGGCGTCGACCAGCTCGGGGTCGAGCCGCTCGTCGGCGCCGACCGCCCTGGCCAGGTCCCAGGCGTGGATCAGGTGGTCGGCGAACAGCTGCGACACGTACTCGGTGGCCGGGGTTGGCCCGCTGGACAGATCGACGATCCGCTCCAGGGCGCCGTCGGCCCCCACGGCCTCGACGGCCTCGGCCGACGACTCGTCCCAGGCCTGCTTGGGCCGGTCACCGAGCAGGTCGCCCTCGTAGCGGTCGCCGACCTCGGCGATGACGCGGCCGTTCATCAGCGGGACCGTCCAGCGGTTCTCGTACACGAGGTGGTTGACCAGCTGGCGCACGTCCCAGTCGCTGCACGGGGTGGGCTGCTCCCACTGGTCGTCGGCGACGGCCCGGACCCTGGCCCCGAACTCCTCCACGGCCCTCCGGTGCAGGTCCGCCTGGTCAGCGCCCATTGAACGCTCCTCTCACTCGGGTTGCAGGGAGCCTATCGCGGAGCCGTTGCAGTTCCCGTGCAGCGGTCGGTGGTCCCCCGAACACTACTCGTAGCGGAGGGCCATGATCGGCTGCATGCGGGCCGCCTTGCGGGCCGGCCAGACGCCGAAGAACACCCCGACGGCCACGCTGACCCCGAAGGCGAGGGCGACCGACCAGCTGGTGATGGCCGCGGGCACGGGCGAGAACCGCCCGACGACCAGGGCGGCGCCGATGCCGAGCAGGATCCCGGCGACCCCGCCGCTGACCGTCAGGGCCACCGCCTCGAGCAGGAACTGGCGCAGGACGTCGCGGGTGCGGGCCCCGACGGCCTTGCGCAGCCCGATCTCGCGGGTCCGCTCGGACACGCTCACCAGCATGATGTTCATCACCCCGACCCCGCCGACGACCAGCGAGATGCCGGCGATCGAGGCCAGGACCAGGGTCAGGATGCCCAGGATCCGCCCGACCACGCCGAGGATGTCCTGCTGGGTGAGGACCTGGTACTCCTGCTCGGGATGGGCCCGGGTGACGACCTCGCGGATGATGGCCTGCTCCTCGTCGATCTGGTCGGTCGTCGGGGCCTTGACCGCGATCCCGTCGACCCGGCTGACCCCGAACAGCCGCTGGGCGGCGGTGACGGGCACGAACAGCTCGGCGTCGCGGGCCACCCCGAAGGCGGTCCCGACCCGGCTCATCACCCCGACCACCCGGAAGCGGACCCCGCCGACGGTGACCGACTTGCCGACCGGGTCGCGGCCGGGGAACAGGCTGTCGGCCGGGTCGGCGCCGAGCACGGCCACCCGGCGCCGGGTCTCGACGTCGGCGGCGGTGAAGAAGGCACCCCGGGCCACGGTGCGATCGAACACCAGCGGGACGGTGTCGGTGGTGCCCTGGACGTTGACCGTGGCCCGGCGGGTCCCGACCCGGGCGATCTCGCCCGAGGCCACGGTGGCGGCCACCCGGCGGGGGTCGCCGATGGCGTCGCCGACGCGGCGCACGTCCTCCAGCCCGAGCCGGGAAACGGCCGGGGCCGAGCCGAAGGACAGGTTGCCGGGGGCCACGAACAGGATGTTGGAGCCGAGCGACTCGACCCCGGAGGTGACCTCGTCGCGGGCCCCGCTGCCGATCGCCACCAGCAGGACCACGCTGGCCACGCCGATCACCACCCCGAGCATGGTCAGCCCGGAGCGGAGCTTGTTGGCCCGCAGCGCCTCCCAGGCGACCCGGATGGCCTCGAGAGTGCTCACCTCGCCGGCTCCCGCTCGCTGACGAGGCGGCCGTCGCGGAGGGTGACCCGGCGGCGGAAGCGGGCCGCGACCCCGGGGTCGTGGGTGACCACCACCACCGCCACCCCGCGCTCGTCGTGGAGGCGGGCCAGCAGCTCCAGCACCTCGTCGCCGGAGCGCGAGTCGAGGTTGCCGGTGGGCTCGTCGGCCAGCAGCATGGCCGGCTCGGTGACCAGGGCCCGGGCGATGGCCACGCGTTGCTGCTCGCCTCCCGAGAGCTGGGAGGGCCGGTGCTGGAGCCGGTGCCCGAGCCCGACCGAGGTGAGGGCGTCGGTTGCCAGCCGCCGGCGCTCGGCCCGCCCCAGGCCCCGGTAGACCAGGGGCAGGCCGACGTTGGCCACGGCCGGGGTGCGGGGCAGAAGCTGGAAGCTCTGGAAGACGAACCCCACGACCCGGTTGCGGACCGCCGCAAGCTCGTCCTCGGACAGCCCGGTGACGTCGCGGCCGTCGAAGCGCAGGGTCCCCGAGGTCGGCCGGTCGAGCCCGCCCACCAGCCCGAGCAGGGTCGACTTGCCCGACCCGCTGGGGCCCATGATGGCCACCGAGTCGCCCTGCTCCACCACCAGGTCGACCCCGTCAAGGGCCCGCACCTCCAGCCCGTCGAGGAGGTACACCTTGGTCACGCCGACGGCCTCGACCACCGGGGGGCCGGGCGTGCGCCCCCCGGACCCCCCGGCCACCGGAGGGCTGGGCATCAGCCGCCCGGCCCCGGCCAGTCCTGGCCGTCGCGCAGGCGCTCGGCCCCGCGCGAGACCACCCGCTCGCCATCGCGGAGCCCGGAGGCGACGGCCACCCGGTCCTCGCCGTCGGCGGCCACCTGGATCGGGCGCAGCCGGACCTTGCCGTCCTCGACCACGAACACGGCCTGGCCGCCCGACCGGCCGACCAGGGCCGACCCCGGCACCGAAAGCCGGTCGGTGGAGCGGCGGACCTCGATGGCGGCGGTGGCCGTCATCCCCACCCGGGGTACCGGCTCGGTGGTCCCGGCCGGGGTCGCCTCGGCCTCGCCCAGGACCAGGTCGACCGGGTAGGTGACCCCGCCGGCGGCCGACTGGCCACCGGCCGGGGCGACCCCGACCCGGTGGACCTTGGCCGCGAAGGTCGCCTGGGGGAACGCGTCCAGCTCCACCGTGGCCCTCTGGCCCGGCTTGACCAGAGCGATGTCGGTCTCGTCGACCTCGGCCGCGACCAGCAGGTCGCTGATGTCGAAGACGGTGGCCACGGTCTGGCCGGCCGTCACCTCGGCCCCGACCCGCAGCGGCGGCCCGTTCGGAGCCGCCTGGGTGGCCCCGCCGCCGAGTCCCTGGAGGGCCTCCTCGGCGCCCTCGGGCAGCCCCTGGATCTGGGGCAGGCTGGTCCCCCCGCTCCCGGTCCGGCCCAGCTGGACGGTGCCGGCCAGCGGCGCCCGCAGGGTCAGCCGCTCCTGCTGGTCCCGGGCCAGCTCCAGGGCCAGCTCGGCCTGCCCGCGCTGGGCCGCGGTGGCCGCCTGGATCGAGCTGCGCAGCGAGGCCGCCTGGGCGTCGGCCGCGGCCGCCGCGTCCCCGGCCGCCTGGTCGGCCTGGCGCTCCAGCTGGGCCACCCGCACCTGCGCCCGGTCGATCCGCGCCTCCAGCCGGGCCCGCTGCGCCCTCGGCACCAGCGGCAGCGCCGCCCGCATGGCCGCGATCACCGCCGAGCTGGTCGCCGTGACCTGCGACTGCACCTCCCGGAAGGCCTCGAGCGCCGCCCCCGTGGGCAGGGTCGGTGCCACCCCCCCGAGCGACGACGCCGCATCCACTGCCGCCTGGGCCTGCCGCACCTGCTCGTCCACCTGCTCCGACGACAGTTCGGCGACCAGCTGCCCCTCCTCGACCTCCTGCCCGTCCTTGACCACCAGCCGCTCGACCCTGGCCGCCGCCGGCGCCTTCAGCTCCGCCTGCCCCATCGCCTGCACCGTCCCCGGCGCATCGACCCGCTCCACCACCTCGGCCACCCGCGCCGGCTCGGCCGCGTACCGCCCCGAGTCCCCCGAGCCACACCCGGCAAGAACGAGCAGGAGAGCGACAAGGGCGGCGGCACCCCGGACCGATCCGAGCCGCATCCGCCACCCTTTCCTCGCCGGCCACCACCCAGGCCAGCATAGATGCGCCCGGGTGGTTCTGCGCCGGTCAGCGCTTCACGAGGTTGGAGAGGAAGAAGTAGAGGTTGGCGGGGCGTTCGGCGAGGCGGCGCATGAAGTAGGGGTACCACTGGGTGCCGTAGGGGAGGTAGACGCGGAGGCGGTAGCCTTCGGCGACGACCTGCTGCTGGATGTCGCGGCGGACGCCGTAGAGCATCTGGAACTCGAAGCTGCCGCGGTCCCGCTTGTGGCGGGCGACCAGGGTCCTGGTGAGGCGGACCATGGCCGGGTCGTGGGTGGCGACCATGGGGTAGGGGTTGGTGGCCAGGAGGTCGTCGAGCATGCGGGCGTACGCCTGGTCGACGCTGGCCTTCTGGGGGTAGGCGATCTCGGGGGACTCCTGGTAGGCGCCCTTGACCAGGCGGACGGGCACGCCGAGGCGGTTGAGGCGCTCCAGGTCGTCGCGGCTGCGGTAGAGGTAGGACTGGACGCAGACGCCGACGTTGTCGTAGTCGCGCTTGAGGGCCTCGACGATGTCGAGGGTGCGGCCGACGTAGACGGCGGCCTCCATGTCGACCCCGACCATGGCGCCGACCTCCTTGCCGCGGGCGGCGACCTTGGAGGCCTCCTCGAGGGCGAGATCGCGGCCGATGTCGAGGCCGAGGGCGGTCAGCTTGACCGAGATGTTGGCGTCCATGCCGCGGTCCTGGATGCGGTCGATGGCGGCCAGGTAGGAGGCGGTGGCTTCGCGGGCGTGGGCCTCGGACTCGGTGTTCTCTCCCAGGTGGTCGAGGGCGACCGACATGCCGGCGGCGTTGAGGGCGCGGATCGCGGCTTCGGCCTCCTCGAGCGTGTGGCCGGCGATGAACCGGTCCGCGACCCGGCTGGCGATCGGGTTGGCGGTGACCTGCCGCTGCAGAAACCCCGATCCCGCCGCCTTCAGCAACGTCGCCTTCAGCATGGCCCCAACCATACCTCGCCGGGGGACCTGAACAGCCAGGGGGTGTGGGAGAACGGGGTGGGAGAGCAGGCGGGAGGAGGGGGCTGTGGACAGCCGCCGCCGCCCCGGTTCCGGCTCGGCTACCCTCCCGCTTCGGGGGCCCCGGCACCGGAGGGAGTGGGTGCGGGCTGCCCCGGGCTGGGCGGGGGCTGGGAGCGGGAGCTCCGGCGTCGGGCCACGACCAGGGCGGCGACCACGGCCACGGCGGCGACGACCAGGGCCGCGAGGGCGAACGCCGACACCGTGATGGCGTAGGTGACGGCGGCGACCGTGGCGGCGGCGGGGATGGTGAGGACCCAGGCCCAGACGATGCGGCCGGCGACGCCCCAGCGGACGGCCGAGAGGCGCCGGGTCGCGCCCACCCCGACGATGGCGCCGGTGATGGTGTGGGTCGTGGAGACGGGGATGCCGAGGAAGGTGGCCAGGTACAGGGAGGAGGCGGCGGCCGTCTCGGCCGAGAAGCCGCCGACCGGCTTGAGGGCGGTGATCCGCTGGCCGAGGGTCTTGACGATCCGCCAGCCCCCCGAGAGGGTCCCGAGCGCGATCGCCGAGTAGGAGGAGATCACCACCCAGCTCGGGACCGGTAGGTCGCCGTTGGCCTGCAGCTGGAGGTGGCCGGCGCCGACCAGAAGGGCACTGATGATCCCCATGGTCTTCTGGGCGTCGTTGCCCCCGTGGCCGAGGCTGAAGGCGGCCGCCGAGACGAGCTGGAGACGGCGGAACAGGCTGTCCACCCGCGCCGGGGTGGCCCGCCGGAACAGCCACAGGTTGACCAGCATGAGCAGGAACCCCAGGACCAACCCGAACAGCGGCGACAGGACGATGAACAGGATGGTCTTCTCCAGGCTGGACGCGCTCAGGACGTCGAACCCGGCCTTGGCCACCCCGGCCCCGGCGAACCCGCCGATGAGGGAGTGCGAGGAGGAGGTCGGCAGGCCCAGCCACCAGCTGAGGAAGTTCCAGGCGATCGCCCCGGTCAGCCCGGCGAAGATGACCGCCTCGCTGACCACCGCCGGGTCGACGGTCTTGCCGACGGTGTTGGCCACCTTGGTCTGGAACACCAGGAAGGCCAGGAAGTTGAAGGTTGCCGCCCAGATGACCGCCATCTTCGGCGTCAGCACCCTGGTCGAGACCACGGTGGCGATCGAGTTGGCGGCGTCGTGGAAGCCGTTGGTGTAGTCGAACAGCAGGGCCAGCGCGACGATTGCGATGATCGAGAGGAGCGCCAGGTCAGGCATGCTTGATGATTACGGTCTCCACCGTGTGGGCGACGTCCTCGAAGCCGTCGAGGGCCTCCTCCAGCTGCTCGACGATGTCCTTCCACATGAGCACGTAGCGGGCCGGGTGCTCGGCGTTGAAGTTGTAGAGGTCGGCCCGGGCCCGGCGGTACAGCCGGTCGCCCTCGTTCTCCAGCTCGTTGATGGTGATGAGGTAGGTGCGCAGCGGCTCCTGCTTGAGCCCGCGCAGGTTGCGGATGCCGTCGGCGGTCGCCCGGGCCGCCCGGGCGATCAGCCGGGCCTGCTCGACCACGGCCTCCAGCGGCTCCACGACCCTGTGCAGGACCAGCATGTCGGCCGCGGCCTCGATGGCGTCGAGCACGGCGTCCAGCTG
>Ga0081539_10001630_pt1 | contig 36632 bp, 36 predicted proteins | sample TabmetS4T2R2_FD_71023 | JGI IMG/M metagenome (GOLD analysis project Ga0081539, IMG submission 71023) | Tabebuia heterophylla rhizosphere microbial communities from the University of Puerto Rico - S4T2R2 | ecosystem: Host-associated > Plants > Roots > Rhizosphere ... | reverse complement strand
GTGCAGGAGCTCTCGCTCGTCGTCCGCAGCCCCGAAGGTCCGGCGTTCATTCGCTCGGTGCCGTGCCGGTTCGTCCCGCTGGTGGGGGAGGAGGGCTTCGACGGCGGCGACGGCCGCCGCGCCTAGCCGGTACCCTCGGCGCGCTATGGAGCGCACGCCTGCCGCTGCCGCGCCCCGGCCCGCTCGCTCCCGTGCGGAGCGCGCGCTCCGGGCCCGCCACAACTGGGTGCAGCTCGCGAAGTTCTGCACCGTCGGCGCGAGCGGCTACGTCGTCAACCTCGCCGTCTACACGATGCTCCTGCGGTGGGCAGGCCTCCACTACCTTGCGGCGGCGGTCGTGTCCTTCTGTGTGGCGGTGACGAACAACTACCTGTGGAACCGCGTCTGGACCTTCCGCGGCGAGCGCGGGCACTTCGCCTACCAGGGGCTCCGCTTTCTCGTCGTCTCGTTGCTCGCGCTGGGCGCGAACCTCGTCTGCCTGCGTGTGCTGGTCGCGCTCGGCCTGGGGAAGATCGTCGCGCAGGCGATCGCGATCGTCCTCGTGACGCCGCTGAACTTCGTCGGCAACAAGCTCTGGTCGTTCCGGCGGCACTGATGCGCAGGGCGGCCGTCGCAGCGCTCGCCGCCGCTGCTCTCGCGTTCGGTCCGGCGGCGGCGGTCGCGGCGCCGACGCCCACGAGCGCCGTCTACGACTCGAAGGGCCACCTCGTCCAGACCGAGTTCGCGCCGCCCGACACCGCGCCGAAGACGACGAAGAAGAAGGCGAGCGACGTCGCGATCAAGTACCCGAAGGTCGCGTCGTGGCTGAAGCACTACCCGCGCGTGATCTCGTACGACGCGAGCTTCGACGCGAAGACCCGCGTCTGGACGGTGCACGTCTACTCGGGCAAGGCCGGCGAGGTCGCGCGCGTGACCGTCGACGACGCGACGGGGAACGTGACGAGCGCGTACACCGGCGCGCAGGTCGCTTGGGGGATGGCGCGCGGCGGGCCCGGCGCGTTCGGCGGGAAGAAGATCAACAGCCCGTGGATCTGGCTCGGCTTCTGCGCGGTGTTCTTCGTCGGGCTCGCCGACCTGCGCCGCCTCTCGAGCGTCCGCAACCTCGACCTCCTCGCCCTGCTCTTCTTCTCCGTGTCGCTCTGGTACTTCAACCGGGGCGACATCTTCACGAGCGTCCCGCTCGCGTACCCGCCGCTCGTCTACCTGCTCGGCCGGGCCTTGTGGATCGGTGTCCACGGCCGCGGCACGGGGACGCGTCCGTTTTGGCCGGTGTGGGTGTTGGTCGCGGCGACGGTCTTCCTCGCCGGCTTCCGCGTGGGGCTCAACGTCGAGGCCTCGAACGTGATCGACGTCGGCTACGCGGGCCCGATCGGCGCGGAGCGCATCGTCAAGGAGCACAAGGCGCCATACGGCCACTTTCCGATCGAGGACGACCTGAAGCCGTGCGGCCCGGCCGACTCGAGCGGTGAGATTCGCGAGCGCATCCAGACGAACGGGCGCTGCGAGTCGGCCAACCCGCAGGCGGACACGTACGGACCGGTCGCGTACGAGGCGTACATCCCCGCCTACCTGGTCTTCGGCTGGAGCGGGAAGTGGGACTCGCTGCCGACCTCGCACGCGACGGCGATCCTCTTCGACCTGCTCTGCATCGTCGGGCTCGCGCTCGTCGGCTGGCGCTTCGGCGGCGCGCGCCTCGCCGCGACGCTCGCCTTCGCGTGGACCGCCTATCCGTTCACGCAGTACGTCTCGAGCTCGAACACGAACGACGCGATCGTGCCGGCTTTCCTGATCTTCGGCTTCTGGCTCGTCTCGTCGGCCTTCAACCGTGGGTTCTTCTGCGCGCTCTCGAGCTGGACGAAGTTCGCGTCGCTCGTCGTCGCGCCGCTCTGGCTGACGTACCCGGACTGGCGCGAGAGCTGGCGCCGCCGGTCGGCGCTCTTCTTCGTCGGCGGCTTCGCGCTGGCGACGGTGCTGGCCTTCTCCGTGCTGCTTTTCGAGCCGAGCCTCTGGGGAGCGATCAAGACCTTCTACGTGCGGACGATCAAGTCGCAGGTCGACCGCGAGTCGCCGTTCTCGCTCTGGGACTGGCGGCAGTACCACGCGAAGGGGATCCCCGACCTGCATCGCATCCAGCAGGGGCTCGAGGCGGTGCTCGTCGTCGGCGCGCTCGCGGCGGCCTTCTTCCCGCGGCGGAAGTCGCCCTTGCAGCTCGCGGCGCTGACGGCTGCGCTCCTGATCGGCTTCGAGCTCGTGCTGACCCACTGGTTCTACCTGTACATCCCGTGGTTCTTCCCGTTCGTGGCGGTCGCGCTGCTGGCGCCGATCGCGCTGCCCGCGACGGTCGAGGAGCCGGAGGCGAGTGGCCACCCGGTCGGCGAGCTGGTCCCCGCCCGCTGACGGGCGGCGGCGCGTCCCCACGGCGCTCGCGGTCGTCGTCGCGGTTGGGCTCTTCCTGACCGCGTGGTGGGGCCTTCACCGCGACTTCTTCGTGCGCGAGCAGATCAGCGACCTGCCGGTCTATCGGAGCTACGGCCAGGCGATCTCGCATGGTCGCGTCCCGTACCGCGACTTCGACGTCGAGTATCCGCCGGCGGCCCTGCCGCTCTTCGCGCTGCCGACGCTCGGGCCGGGCAGCTACTCGGGGGCCTTCGACCGGCTGATCTGGCTCTGCGGCGTCGCCGCGCTCGCGTGCATGGCCTTCGCGCTGCGTTCGCTTCGGGCGCCGCCTGCGCGGATGTGGTTCGCGCTCGGGTTCGCGGCGGTGGCGCCGCTCGCGCTCGGGTCGGTCGTGTTGACGCGCTTCGACCTGTGGCCGGCGGCGCTGACGGTCGGCGCGCTCGCCGCGGTGCTGGCCGGCCGGAGTCGGCTCGGGCTCGGCGTGCTCGGGCTCGGGATCGCGGCGAAGGTCTACCCGGTGGTGCTCGCGCCGGTGCTGCTCCTCCACGTCTGGCGACGGCGCGGGGCTCGGGAGGCGGCGATCGCGGCCGGTGTCGGCGCGGCGGTGGTCGCGGGGTGCTTCGTCCCGTTCCTCGTAGTCGCGCCCGACGGTGTCTGGGCGAGCGTCGTCCGCCAGACGACGCGGCCGTTGCAGATCGAGAGCCTCGGCGCGGCCGCGCTGATCGTCGCGCACCACGTCGGCGGGCTCGGGCTCACGATGCGGACCGGCTTCGGGTCGCAGAACCTTGTCGGCGCGCTGCCGCACGACGTCGGCCGGGCGCTCACGGTGCTCCAGGTGCTCGCGATCCTCGGCGTCTGGCTCTGGTTCTGGCGCGGGGACACGGGCTCGCGCGAGCGGGTCGTCGTCGCGTCCGCGGCGTCGGTCTGCGCCTTCGTCGCTCTGGGGAAGGTGCTGTCGCCGCAGTTCCTGATCTGGCTCGTCCCGCTCGTCCCGCTCGTCCGCGGCCGGCGGGGGCTCGTGGCGTCGGGGCTCTTGGCCGCCGCCTTGGTTCTCACGCAACTCTGGTTCCCTAACCGCTACTGGTGGCTCGTCTACGGCTTCCACACGCGCGAGACGATCCTCGTTGCGGCTCGCGACGTCACGCTGCTGGCGCTCCTCGCCGCGCTGTTGTGGCCGCGGCCGCGTGTGACAGAAGCGTGACTTTGTGCTCACCGCATGGATCGGCGCGCCTGTCGCGCCTACCATCGTCTGGTGAGACAACGTGGGCGACCGCCTCCTCAGCTGGTTTTTCCTCGGCGCCGTGGGTGGGCTCATGCCGGTGCTCACGGAGCTCGTGCTGCGGCTCGTGCTGGGCCGACCTCACTCGCTTCCCGACCTCGTCGGGCGCGGTGAGCTCCTTCTGATCAGCGTCCTCATCGGCTCGTCGGCCGTCGGCACGCTCGTTTCCAGCGCGGCCGGCACGCGCGTCAGAACAGTCGCCTGGGGCTTGGGCTTCCCCTACCTTCTAGTGCTCGGCGTCGCATATGGCGGTCTTCGCGCCTCGCCGGCGCATGCCAGCCGCGGCTCCGTTGCCGCGTGGATGTCGTGGTTTTCCTGGTGACGGTCGCCTTCGGCGCGTACTGCATTAGCATCGCGAGGGAACGCGAATGATCCAGATCCTTCTCTACCTCGCGATTGGCTGGGGCGTTCTCTTCACGATCGTGCTGGCGAACGAGCACCGGCGGATCCGGCGAGCGAAGCAGCAGCGGCGGCACGAGCCCGAGAGGACGGTCCTCGAGGAGGTGCGCGAGCTCCGGCAGCTCGGCACGGATCTCAACAGCCGACTCGAAGCGCTCGAGAAGTCCCTCGCCGCCACGCGATCGACCGGCGCTAAGGCGAGACCCGAACCCGTAGCGCCTCGCAGCGCGTAGCCCGCCCGGACGCCGCGTCGCATTCGACGAGCGCCCCTTCGATGCGCACGTCGCCCTCCGCGGGGACGAACCGCACCGGCATCCCGGTCCGCATCCGGCGGATCGCGAGGTCGGCGGCGACGCCGATGACCGAGTCGTGCGGACCGGTCATGCCCGCGTCGGTGATCGCGGCGGTCCCGCCCGGCAGGACGCGTGCGTCGGCGGTCTGGACGTGCGTGTGCGTGCCGAGCACGGCCGTGACGCGACCGTCGAGCCACCGCGCCAAGGCGACCTTCTCGCTCGTCGCCTCCGCGTGGAAGTCGACGACGACGACCGCGGCACGCGACCGCGCCTCCTCGACCAGAACGTCGATCACCTCGAAAGGCGCGATCGGCGTACCCAAGAACAACGAGCCCATCAGGTTCACGACCGCGACCGGCGTCCCGTCGCCCGCGGTCACGACCGTCAGCCCACGCCCGGGCACACCGCGCGCGAGGTTCGCCGGCCGCACGACCCGGTCGGACTTCTCGAGGTACGGCCCGATCTCGGGACGGCGCCAGACGTGGTTCCCGAGCGTGATCGCGTCGGCACCCGCGGCCAGAAGGCGTTCCGCGAGCCGCGGCGTGATCCCCGCCCCGTCCGCCGCGTTCTCGCCGTTCACGACGCAGAAGTCGACCTCGCGCTCCGCTCGCAGCCGCGACAGGTGCTCCTCGAGCGCGCGCCGACCGGGGGACCCGAAGACGTCCGCGACGAAGAGAAGTCTCAGGGAAGCGCGAGCTGGCTCGGGCTCGGCCGGATCGCGATCGAGACGTGGTTGCCCGAGTCGCGCGTGTACCGCGCGAGCCCGAGCTTCTCGACCCCGGACAGGTCGACGATCGAGCCGATCTTCGAGCTCGAGGCGGCTACGGACGAGCCGACGGAGAGCGCCGGATCGGCCCGGACCGGCGAGACGGAGACGATCAGCGACGGCGCGCTCGTCGGCTGGATGTCGATCCGCACCCCGAACTTCCGGCCGTTGACGACGTAGTCCGTCAGCCCCACGACCGTGCCGTCGACCGGCGCGTAGACGTCCGTCCCGGGGGCGCCGCCCACGTCGAGCGACGCCGTCGGAGCGCCGGGCCCGCCGCCGAGCTGGTAGTAGACGAGCCCGGAGTGGCCCCCGCCGAAGATGCGGTGGAAGACGCGGCTCAGGAAGCCCTCGTTCCCGCGCCGCCCCACCGGCTGCAGCGCGAGCGCGCCGTCGCCGGTCGCGTGGTAGCCGATCGCGGTCAGCGACGACTGCGACACCGGCAGCTGGATCCGGAGGCTCCCGTGCACGGCGACGATCTGCGGGCGCGGCGGCGAGGCGGGGACGAGCCGGCTCGCGGGCGTGAGCACCGACAGCGCCGCGTGCTTCGACGACCCGAACGCGGTCACGAGCGAGGTCGCGACGACGACGCACGCGATCGCGACGAGTCCCGCGAAGCGGCGCGCGCGAGGGGCGCTCGAGCGGGCTCTGCGGGCACGACGAGCAGCCTCGATCTGCTCCGAGGCGCGGGAGGCCATCGGCCGCACGCTAACGGACGGCTCCGGGTCTGGCAACTCGCGTACCGGCGCCCGAGCTTGTGACACTGCCGACCGAGGCACCTCCTCGGGTTCGGCCCACCCTTCGTGACGGTCGAGCGCGAGCGCGCCGTCCTCCATGAAGGACCAGTCCCAATTGGGCGGGCGAAGGGGCACGACGACCCTCCCGGTACGATTGCCCCCATGCCCGGCGGGGCGTCGCAGATCGAGATCCCGCGGTGGATCCAGCTCGTCGGGTTGCCGCTGCTCCTGGTGGCCGCGTGGGTCGTGGCGGGGGCGGTCCGTCACGTCGTCTTCATCTTCATCGTCGCCGCGCTCGTCGCCCTGCTCCTGAATCCGCTCGTGCGCACGCTCGGTCGGGTCTGGATCCCGCGCGGCATCGCCGTCGCGATCGTGTACCTGAGCTTCGCCGCTCTCGTCGCCATGGCGATCCTCGCGCTCGCGACCGTCGTCGTGAACCAGACCCGATCGGCCTCGACCCGAGTGGACTCGTACTTTACGAAGACGCACGGACAGCCGCCCGAGACGCACGCCTCGCGCGACCTCGACCGCCTCCAGGTCTGGCTCGACGACCACCACCTGAAGCACATCCGCATCAAGCGGCAGGGCCAGGACTTCCTGAACAACATCGGGACGAAGGACGTGCAGAAGTACACGTCCAAGGCGATCGACTGGGCCGAAGGGGCCGCGATCTCGGTCTTCCAGCTCTTGTTCAGCGGCGTGCTGATCGTCGTGATCTCGATCTACATGCTGCTCGACATGCCGCGGCTCGCATCCGGTGTGGACAGACGCTTTCCGCCGCGACCGGGATCGTCCGCGCTCATGCCGCGGATCGAGGCCGCCCTCGCCGGCTACGTGAAGGGGCAGCTCGCGCTGTCGCTGATCATCGGCACGAGCGCGGGCTTCGGGCTGTGGGTCCTCGGCGCGCTCGGCTGGGTGCCGGGCGCCGATCGGTACGCGCTCCTCTTCGGCACGTGGGTCGGGCTGACCGAGCTGATCCCCTACCTCGGGCCGTGGCTCGGCGCCGTCCCGCCGGCGATCTACGCGCTCGTCGTGCACCCGATCTCGGCGATCTGGGTCGCGCTCCTGTTCCTCTTCATCCACCAGATCGAAGGCCACGTCGTCGTGCCGAACGTGATGGGGACGGCGCTCCGGCTGCACCCGCTGCTCGTCATCTTCGGCCTGCTCGCGGGCGGCGAGATCTACGGCCTTCCGGGCGTGTTCGTCGCGCTGCCGCTGCTGGCGGCGATCCGCGCGATTTGGGAGTTCTTCTCCGATCGGGTCGTCCTCGAGCCGTGGACGGAGGGCGGGCCGATACCCGTCGAGGTCGAGCTGGAGTCGCCGCCCGCGCCGCTCGCGCCGGTCGAGCACGCGGAGCCGCCGCCTGTCCCGCCCGCCGCGGCGAAGCGGTGACGCTCCTCCTAGCGCGCGGCGTCGCGAGGCGCTTCGGCAGGCAGGAGGCGCTCCAACCGACCGACCTCGAGGTCGGCCAGGCGGAGACGCTTGCGCTCGTCGGCCCGAACGGCGCCGGGAAGTCGACGCTGCTCGCGCTCCTCGCCGGCGCGCTCGAGCCGACGGCGGGAACGGTCGAGCGCCGCCACGGCGTTCGCGTCGGCTGGGTCCCGCAGCGGCCGGCGCACTACGCGAGGCTGAGCCCGCGCGAGAACCTCGAGCTCTTCGCGCGCCTCGAGGGGGAGCCGCGGCCGGTCGAGGCTGCGGCACGGCTCCTCGGCACGTTCGAGCTTCCACGCGACGGGCAAGCGAGCGGAAGCCTCTCGGTCGGGAACCGGCAGCGCCTCAACCTCGCGATCGCGCTCCTCGGCGACCCGCAGGTCCTCCTCCTCGACGAGCCGACCGCATCGCTCGACCCCGGCCAGCGGCGGCGGCTGTGGGAGCGGGTGGACGCGCTGCGCGAGGCCGGCGGCGCGGTCGTCTTCGCGACCCAGAACGTCGACGAGCTGGAGCGGCACGCGGACCGCGTCGTCGCCCTCCGCGACGGCCGCGTGGTCTTCGACGGCACCGTGTCCGACTACGAGCGCGAGCCGCTCGCCGACCTCTTCGCGTGAGCGCCTGGCTGCTCCTCCGGAAGGACCTACGCGTCCTGCGGCGCTCGCCGCTGCTCGTCGTCGTGCTGCTCGCGTACCCGCTCCTCGTCGCGGGGCTCGTCGGGCTCGTGGCCGGCTACGCGACCTCGAAGCCGCGTGTCGCCCTCGTCGTCGAGGACGAGCTCCCGCGCACGTTCGTCCTCGGCGGGCACCACTTCCACGTCGACCGCACGATCGCGCGCGTGAGCCGCGCCGTGAAGCTCGTCCGCCTCTCGAGCGGCGAGGCCGAGCGCGAGCTGCGCACGGGAAAGGTCGTCGCGGTCGTCACCGTTCCGCGCGGCTTCGTCGCCGACCTGCGCGGGATGGTGCGGAGTCCGCGGCTCGTCCTCGAGACCACCCACGGCGGCCTGTCGCCTCGCGTGACGCAGCAGGTGCAGGCGCTCGTGTACTCGCTCAACCACGAGCTCCAGGCGGCGTACATCGAGTCGAATCTTCGCTACGTGCAGCTGATCCTGCACGGCGGCGACGGCAGCTTCCTCGGCCGGAAGTTCCAGATCCTCGGCCTGGACGGGACGGAGCAGGAGCTCCGCCATCTGCCGTCCGGCCCGCGGCTCGACGCGATCCGGCAGTTCGTCCGCGACGCGCGGCTCGCCCTCGCCCAGACCGACGACGCGCTGCGCGCGACCGCGAACCCGATCCAGCTCGTGCACGCGCCGGAGCACGGCAGGACCTGGGCGCTCTCCGCGCAGGTGCAGGCGTACGCGCTCGCGCTGACGATCAGCTTCCTCACGCTCGTGCTCGCCGCCGGGGCGGTCGCGGCGGAGCGGGACGAGAACGTGATCGGCCGGCTCGTGCGCGGGCTCGTCGGGCTCGGCGAGCTCGTCTCCGCGAAGATCATGCTCGCGGCGCTCGTCTCGCTGGGGGTCGGCCTCGCGATCGCACTTGCGTTCGGCGTCGTGATCCAGGTCGGCGGCGTCACCGGCGGCGAGCCGTGGTCGCGGCTGCCGCTCCTCTGCGTCGGCCTCGCGCTGGCGGGAGCGAGCCTCGGCGCGCTCGGGACGCTGCTCGGCGCCCTCGCTCGCGAGCCGCGGACGGCCTCGCTCGTCTCGCTGCTCGTGGTGCTCCCGATCGTCTTCCTCGGCCTCGTCCCCCGCGAGGTCGTGCCGGTGGCCGGCTACCTGAGCGACGCGCTCCCGTTCGCGCACTCGGTGCGGTTCTTCGGCGCCGCGCTCTACGACGCGAGCCCCTGGGGCGTCGTCGCCCGCGAAGGGACCTGGCTCGTCGGTCTCGCCGCCGCGTTCGCGGCCGCCGCTCGCGTGGGTGCGCGGCGCTTGCTTGCTTGACGAACCGCGCTATCCTCGTGTCGATGCTCCGTACGGCCGCCGCAGCCGTCGCGGTCGCCGCCCTCGCGGTCGGGTTCACGAGCAGTGCGCGCGTCGCCACCGGAACCGTCGCGTGCTCCACCTCGAGCTTCCAGATCTCGTTCGATCCGAAGCACCGGGTCGTCGTCTCGAGCAGCGGCAAGGTCCTCGCCTCCGCCGACTTCGCGAGCCGCTCGCTCGGCAGCTCGTGCCGACGCGTCGCGGAACCGAAGCAGTTCGTCAGCGGCGGCCTCGGCTCCGAGATCAGAAGCGCCGCGACGTTCCGCTGCGCCGCCAACGAGCCGATCCGGATCCACGTCAACCCGATCACGAACGAAGCGGGCAAGCGGGTCGGTAGCAGCCTCGGCGTCGGCATCGGGGCAACGAAGCTGCGCGTGATCGTCTCGGCGATCCTCAAGAACCGCGGCGATCCGTACGCCTCCCGCGTCTATCGCGCGGCCGCGTACTGCAAGCTCGGCGCTCGCTAGAGACGTAACCTTTCGACGTGAGCGCCTACCCCGCCACGCGGCTCCGCCGTCTGCGCCGCACGCCCGGCCTGCGAGGGCTCGTCCGCGAGACGCATCTTCACCTGGACGACTTCGTCATGCCGCTCTTCGTCGCGCCGGAGCCGCTGCCGAACCCGGAGCTGCCCGGCCTCGCGCGCCACTCCCTCGAGACGCTCGTGCCCGAGGTCGAGGAGCTCGTCCGGCTCGGCGTCGGCTCGGTGATCCTGTTCGGGATCCCCGAGGAGAAGGACGAGGAGGCGACCGGCGCGTGGGAGGACGACGGGATCGTCCAGCGTGCGCTCCGCGAGCTGCGGCCGCGGTTTCCCGAGCTCGTGCTCCTCACGGACGTCTGTCTGTGCGAGTACACGTCGCATGGCCATTGCGGCGTCGTCCGCGACGGCGAGGTCGCGAACGACGAGTCGCTCGATCTGCTCGTGCGGACGGCGGTGAGCCACGTCGAGGCGGGCGCGGACGTCGTCGCTCCGAGCGACATGATGGACGGGCGCGTCGGCGCGATCCGCGAGGCGCTGCCGGAGACGCCGATCCTGGCCTACTCGGCCAAGTACGCCTCGGCCTTCTACGGCCCGTTCCGGGAGGCGGCCGACTCGGCGCCCGCGTTCGGCGACCGGCGCGGCTACCAGATGGATCCCGCGAACGTGCGGGAGGCGCTGCGCGAGTGCGAGCTCGACCTGGCCGAAGGGGCGGACGCGGTGATGGTCAAGCCCGCGCTGCCGTACCTCGACGTGATCCGCGCGGTGCGCGACCGCTTCGACGCGCCGGTCGGCGCCTACAACGTCTCCGGCGAGTACGCGATGGTCAAGGCGGCCGCCGCGGCCGGGCACCTCGAGGAGCGCGCGGCCGCCTTGGAGTCGCTCGCGGCGATCAAGCGCGCGGGCGCCGACCTGGTGATCTCGTACTGGACGAAGGAGCTCGCCGGGTGGCTCTGACCCGGGCGCGGTCGGAGCTCTACCGCCGCGCGCTCGAGCTGATCCCCGGCGGGGTCAACTCGCCGGTGCGGGCGATGCGGGCGGTCGGGCTCGACGAGCCGTTCTTCGTCCGGCGCGGCTCGGGCGCGTACCTCGAGGACGTCGACGGGAACCGCTACCTCGACTGGGTGCTCTCGTGGGGGCCGCTCGTCTTCGGCCACGCCGATCCGGAAACGGTCGAGGCGGTGCGCGCGGCGGCGCTCGACGGGACGAGCTTCGGGGCGCCGACCGAGCGGGAGGTGGAGCTCGCGGCCGAGATCGTCGATGCGATGCCGTCGGTCGAGCAGGTCCGGCTCGTCTCCTCGGGCACGGAGGCTGCGATGAGCGCGATCCGGCTCGCTCGGGCGGCCACGAGTCGCGACCGGGTGCTCAAGTTCGCCGGCTGCTACCACGGGCACGTCGACTCGCTGCTCGCGAGCGCGGGCTCGGGTGTCGCGACCCTCGGCATCCCGTCGACTCCGGGCGTGCCGAACGCGGTCGCTCGCAACACGATCGTCTGCGCCTACAACGACGTGGACGGCGTCGCCGCCGCGGTGGCGAGGTACGGCGAGGGGTTGGCGGCGATCCTCGTCGAGCCGGTCGCCGGGAACATGGGCGTCGTCCCGCCGGAGCCGGGCTTCCTCGACGCGTTGCGCGAGCTCTGCGACGCGAGCGGCGCGCTGCTCGTCTTCGACGAGGTCATCACCGGATTCCGAGTCGCCCGCGGCGGAGCCCAGGAGCTGTACGGCGTCCGCCCCGACCTGACGATCCTCGGGAAGATCGTCGGCGGCGGCCTGCCGCTCGCGGCCTTCGGCGGCCGCCCGGATTTGATGGAGCGGCTCGCGCCGGTCGGGGACGTGTACCAAGCGGGCACGCTGTCGGGGAACCCGCTGGCGACGGCGGCCGGGCTCGCGGTGGTACGGCGGCTCCGCGACCCGGGCGTCTACGCCGAGCTCGAGCGGCTTGGTGCGCGGCTCGAGGAGGGGCTCGCGCCGTACGGGCGCGTCCAGCGCGTCGGCGCGATGCTGACGCTCTTCTGCCGCGACGGCGACGAGCCGGTGCGGGACTACGAGGACGCGGCGGCGAGCGACACGGCCCGGTACGCCGAGCTCTTCCGCCACCTGCTCGCGCGCGGGATCTACGTCGCGCCGTCGCAGTTCGAGGCGATGTTCGTCTCGCTTGCCCACACCGACGAGGACGTCGATCGGACGGTGGAGGCCGTTGCGGACCTCGCCAGTTGAGCTTTGGGAGACCGTCGCCGCGGAGGCGGAGCGAGAGAGCCCGCTGTGGGGCGCGGCGCTGCGGCCGCTCGCCGAGCAGGAGCGCGAGCCCGTCTTCTCGCCGCTCGGCGAGCCGCGCTACGCGCTCGGGCTCGAGACGATCTACGAGGCGTACCTCCTCCACTACGGCCGGCCGCGGCTCTTCGCGCCCGAGGATCGCGACACGCAGCTCCTGCTCGGCGACTACCTCTACGCGCACGGGCTGGTTCGGATCGCGTCCTTCGGCGAGGTCGCAGCTGTCGTCGACCTAGCGGAACTCGTCTCGCTTTGCGCCTACCTGCGCGCCGAGGGAGCGGCTGGCGATGGACCGCTGTGGGCGGCGACAGCCGCGTTGCTCGGCGCCGGCGAGCTCGAAGCGGCGCGCGCGGCGCTCCGCGAGCTTCGAGACGACGGGCCACTCCTCGAGCTCGCTCGCGGCACGGCCGGCGATGCCGCCGTCGAGCGCGCACTCGCAGCTCACGCCGAACGGTTCGGCTAGAGTCGCGCGGCGATGGGCCTGGTTGCGGCGTATCTCCTCCCGCTAGCGGCGACCGACGCCGCCAAGGAGGGCAAGAAGGTCATCACCGCGATGCTGATCGTCGGCCTGATCTTCATCGGCGTGATCGCCCTCGGCGAGACCACGCACTGGCTTCGCCACCGCAAGCGCTAGACCGCGGGGAACCCCTGGTTCCCCACGAGCCCCCTCCTTTCGCGTGTCTGCGTGGTTCTGACGGTGGCGGAGCCGGCGGATCGCGCGCGGGTTCACGGGTTCGCTTCGGAGAGCGTTTGGTGGCGCAGGCGGAGTGAATCCGCCTGCGCGGCGGGCTCGCCGCGCCGCCGCTCCGAACCAGTCTTGGTGGCAGCCCCATCAGTGGTTTCGGCCCGGCTTCAGCCGCCTCGGTGGTGCTCGCGATCGGTGCTGTGGTGGTGGTACTCGTGGACGACCGCGTGGCCACGCCCGCGCGCGATCAGCCAGCGGTTGACCGGCACGGCCGCGACGAAGGCGATCGCCAGGCTGACGGCGAGGCTCCACCAGAAGAGCGGGTCGCCGAGGCCGGCGGCGATCGCCCCGGGGACGAGGAGGATGAAGGCGTTGTCCACGATCTCCATCGTCGTGATCGAGGCGGTGTCAGAGGCGAAGGCGATCGGCAGCGCCCGGCGCAGAGGGACGCCGGCGCGCAGGACCGGCCCGAGCGTCAGCGAGTAGCCGAAGAAGAATGCGAGGACGATCGCGAGCGCGATCGAAAGCGCGTTCCCGAGGCCGACCGCCGTCGCGACGACCATCCCGAGGACCTCGCCGATCGCGCAGCCCGTGAGACAGTGCAGCGTCGCGCTGACCGCTACGCGGTTGAGGTCTCGCGCCTCGGCGTGGGCCATGCGTCCACGGTAGCCAGCGCGTGTCGCTAGGGCTCGAAGTTGAAGACGATCACGCGGCTGAAGCTCGTGCCGTCGATCTGGTAGCCGTAGCAGCCGGGCCGCCGAGCGCGCGTGTAGGACGGGCTGTTGCGCCAGCCGCGGAAGCTCGACGGGACGGGCGGGATCTGCAGGTCGGCGAGCGGCCGCGCGCCGGACTCGAACCCGAGCCAGTTGCGGCCGTCGAGCTGCCGGCCGCGGATTAGGATCGGGCCGCGATACCTCGGACGGCCGATCCACAAAACCTTCGTGTATAGCCAGCCGCCCTCGCTCCGCGCGCCGGCGTAGTGGTAGACGCCTCCGGGGAACGGAACGGGGTAGACGGGCCCCGGGCCGAGAGCGATGCCGAAGCTCTCCGAGACGCGGCCCGAGCGCGATCGCGGGCAGGGCGTGCCGGGCGCGAGCACCGGGAGCCGGAGCGGTCGCCGGAGCCTCGCGGGCGCGTGCTGGTGACAGATCGGCTCGTCCTCGCCGCCCACGCAGAGCCAGGCGTAGCTTCCCGGCCGTAGCCCCTGGCTCGACGGAGGCGGGTAACCCGCCGCGAGCGCGGCAGACGCGAAGAGCGCGGCAAGCGCAGCCACAGCCGAAGTACAGCGCGAATCGCAGCGCAGTTCCAGCCCCGTAGACTCACCCACGATGGCGCCTCCGGCCGATCTCCGCTCGTGGATCGCTCTCCTCGAGCGCGAGGGCGAGCTCGTCCGCGTCGGAGCCGAGGTCGACCCCGACCTCGAGATCACCGAGATCGTCGACCGCACGGTCAAGGCCGGCGGGCCGGCGCTCCTCTTCGAGAACCCCAAGCACGCCGGCCATCCGCTGCTCGTCAACCAGTTCGGGACCGAGCGGCGGATGTGCCTCGCTTTCGACGCGCCGAGCCTCGACGCGGTCGCGCAGAAGCTCGCCGACGTGCTCGAGATGCAGCCGCCGCAGGGCATCGCCGAGAAGGTGCGCGGGCTCAAGAAGCTGAAGTCGATCGCGGACTCGCGCCCGCACACGGTCAAGCGAGCCGCGAGCCAGGAGGTCGTCCTCGACGAGCCGAGCCTCGCGGGCCTGCCGATCCAGCGCTGCTGGCCGGGCGACCCGGCGCCGTTCATCACGCTCCCGGCCGTCATCACCCGCGACCCGCGCACGGGGACGCGCAACGTCGGCATGTACCGGATGCAGGTGATCGACGACCGGACGACCTTCATGCACTGGCAGATCCACAAGGACGGCCGCGCCGACTACCTCGCCACCGACGGGCGGATCCCGGTCGCGGTCGCGCTCGGCCTCGACCCGGTGACGACCTACTCCGCCAGCGCTCCGCTCCCGAAGCACGTCGACGAGCTGATGCTCGCGGGCTTCCTGCGCGGCGAGCCCGTCGAGGTCGTCGCCGCCAAGACGGTCGACCTCGAGGTGCCGGCGAACGCGGAGATCGTGCTCGAGGGCTACATCGAGAAGGACGAGGTCGGCGACGAGGGCCCATTCGGCGACCACACGGGCTACTACACGCCGCCCGAGCCGTTCCCGGTCTTCCACCTGACCGCGGTGACGATGCGGCGCGACGCGATCTACCCGTCGATCGTCGTCGGCAAGCCGCCGCAGGAGGACGCGTGGCTCGGCAAGGCGACGGAGCGGATCTTCCTGCCGGCCGTCCGCGTGAGCGTCCCCGAGATCGTCGACTACGACCTCCCGGTCGCGGGCGCGTTTCACAACTGCGCGATCGTCTCGATCCGGAAGGCGTTCCCCGGCCACGCGAAGAAGGTCATGCACGCGATCTGGGGCCTCGGGATGCTCTCGCTGACGAAGGCGGTGGTCGTCGTGGACGAGCACGTCGACGTCCACGACTACGCGCAGGTCTTCTTCTACGTCGGCGCCAACGTCGACCCGAAGCGCGACGTCCTGATCTCCGAGGGGCCGCTCGACCACCTCGACCACGCGCCGACGCTCCAGTTCCAGGGCGGGAAGATCGGGATCGACGCGACCGCGAAGGGAGCTGCGGAGGGCACGCGCCCGTGGCCCGAGGAGATCCGCATGACGGACGAGGTGCGCGCGCTCGTCGACCGCCGCTGGTCGGAGTACGGGATCGATGCGGCCAGCTCCAGATCCAACGGCTTGGCGCGCCGAGGCTTGTTAGCTTCCCTCTCCCGAGCAACGCGAAGGGACTAACTAGGCCGGCGGAAAATGCGGAGCATTTTGCGCCGATGGTTACGTCTTTGACAAGAGCCACAAAGTCGGGGTTGAATGCCCATCGGTAGCGAAGGAGAGGCGTAACGAAGTGGAACCGGCGCACGGGGACGACAAGCCGCATCTCCCGCCTCCGAGCCTCTGGCCCGTCGGGTTCGCGATCGGCGTCGCGTGCATCCTCGTAGGGCTGATCGTCCGCCCGCTCGTCATCGTCCCGATCGGCGCGGCGATCGCGATCGTGTTCGCGTTCCTCTGGGCGCGCGACGCGACGCGCGACTACCGCACCGTCTCCGTCCCGGAGGTCGAGCCCGAGCGGCGGCCGCCTCGCCGGCGCGCCCGCGCGATCCCTGCCCACCGCGGCGAGGCGGGCATGCCCGAGCCGGAGCCCGGCGAGATCGAGCGCTTCCCGCGCAGCATCTTCCTCGAGGGCGCGACGCTCGGCTTCGGCGCGCTGATCGGCGGCCTCGTGACCATTCCGGTCCTCGGGCCTGCGATCGCCGAGGCGTTCGTGCGCGGCAAGAAGCACGAGTTCGACCTCGGCCCGATCACGAACTTCCCGGTCGGCAAGTACGTCATCACCACGTTCTTCACCGACCCGTCCGAGGGCACCGTGAGCCGGCGGACCGCGTACATCCGCAACAACGGCGACTCGCCCAAGGGGCCGAGCTTCACGATCATCTCGAACCGCTGCGCCCACCTCGGTTGTCCCGTCCAGCCGAACGGGCCCGTGTTCGACAACCAGAAGAAGACGACGCATTCCAGGAGCGCGGGCGACGTGACGATCATTCCGGCGCTGCCCGCCGGCTTCGGCTGCCCGTGCCACGGCGGCCAGTACGACAAGGAGGGCAACCGCACCGCGGGCCCGCCCGTCCGCGGCCTCGACCGCTACGAGTACCTGATCCGCGACGGCCACCTCGTCCTGCTAAAGCCGTTCAGCGTCTGGAAGGTCAACGGCACGGGCGCCAACGCGAAGATCCAGAAGTACCCGCTCACGAACCCGGGCGACCACGTCCACGGCATCGAGTCGTGGCTCTATCCCTGGCAGCCGCCGCGCTGATGCCGCGCAACCGCAAATCGGCGCGCCGCCAGCGGATGGAGCAGGCGATCGTCTATCCGCTCGACTGGCTCGAGGAGCGCTCGGGCCTGATCGGCGGGATCCGCTACTTCCTCTTCCGGAAGGTCCCGGCCGACACGAACTGGATGCAGACGCTCGGCTCCGCGACGCTGACCGCGTTCATCGTCCAGGCGGTCACCGGCGTGATCCTCGCGATGTTCTACAAGCCGGACCCGAACTCGGCCTACCAGTCGATCCAGCACATCACGAACGACGTCACGCTCGGCTGGCTCGTCCGCGGCATGCACCGCTGGGGCGCGAGCGTCTTCATCATCCTGATGTTCTTCCACATGGCGCGGGTCTTCCTGTTCGGCGCCTACAAGTACCCGCGCGAGCTGAACTGGATCATCGGCGTCTTGCTGCTCGTGCTCGGGATGCTCGAGGGCTTCACGGGCTACCTGCTCCCGTGGGACCAGACCGCGTACTGGGCGACCGTCGTCGGGATCAACCTGAACGGGACGGCGCCGTTCCTCGGCCCGTTCCTCGCGCAGTTCCTGCGCGGCGGCGCCGAGATCGGACCCGACACGATCAGCCGCTTCTACTCGCTGCACATGCTCCTGCTCCCCGGCGCGATCATCGGCCTGATCGGGCTGCACCTCTACCTCGTCGTGCGCCTCGGCGTGAGCTCGCCGCCCTGGTCGAAGGAGGCGGCGGGCGCCGACCGCGTCGAGCCGGAGCCGACACCCGGGCGGCGCGGGCTGCTCCAGCCGGGCGCTCGCGGAGGGATTCCGCGATGAGCCGGGCTCTCGACGAGCGGCGCGCGGCGTTCCAGCGCTACAAGGAGGACGTCAAGGAGCGCGGGAAGCCGTTCTACCCGTACGCGATGTTCCACGACACGGTGATGAGCCTCGTCGTCGTGAGCGTGATCATCGGCCTGGCCGTGATCTGGAAGTACACGGCCGGCGAGGACCCGAACAAGCCGGGGTGGCTCGGGCCGCTGTACGCCGAGCCGGCCGACCCCGGGACGACGAACTTCGTCCCGCGCCCCGACTGGTACTTCTACTTCCTCTTCTACCTGCTGCGGATCTTCAAGTGGCCGAACACGGTCATCCTCGGCACGGTCGGGATCCCGACGGTCTGCCTCGTCCTCCTGCTCGCGCTGCCGTTCCTCGACGTCCGCCGCGAGCGACGGCTGCTTCGCCGGCCGGTCGCGATCGTGGCGGCGATCCTGACCGTGCTCTCGATGGGCGTCCTCACCTACAAGGGAGCGACCGCGAAGGAGTCGCTCGGCAGCGAGACGCTCGCGGCCGTTCCGACCTGGGCGAAGCGGCAGGGATTCGAGAACAACAAGCAGGCGCTCGCCGGCGCGAAGCTCTTCGCGACCGCAGGGTGCGAGCAGTGCCACACCTACCTCGGCACGGGCTCGTCGAACCTCGGGGCCCCCGACCTCTCGGCGATCGGGAAGGGCCAGCAGGCCGCGTTCTTCTCGCAGTACGTCTCGAACCCGAGGAAGTTCGGCAACCCGGTCATGCCGATCTACGGCGAGACGTTCGACAAGACCCAGCTCGACCAGCTCGGGGCTTTCCTCGCCGCCTCGAAGGGCCCGCACTAGCGGCCCGTCGTGCACGTCTTCCTCGGCATCACGGGGGCGTCGGGCGCTCCGTATGCCGCGCGGCTGCTGGAGGCGCTCGCCGGCGCGGGCTGCGAGATCGGCGTCTCGGCCTCGCGCGCCGGGATCGAGGTGCTCGCGACCGAGCTCTACCGGAACCCGCACCTCTCCTCGGACGAGACGCTCGCGCGCTTCCTCGAGCACGCCGGCGGCGCCGCGACCCTCTACCACGAGCAGGACTGGAGCTCGCCGTACGCGAGCGGCTCGGCGAAGGTCGACGCCTACGTGATCTGCCCGTGCTCGATGGGAACGCTCGGGACGGTGGCGAGCGGGGCGATGTCGAACCTGATCCACCGCGCGGCGAGCGTCGCGCTCAAGGAGGGACGCCGGCTCGTCCTCGTCCCGCGCGAGACGCCTTTGTCCACGATCCACTTGGAGAACATGCTCCGGTTGCGGCAGGCCGGCGCCGTCGTGTTGTTCGCGGCGCCCGGCTTCTACCACGGCGCCGAGACGGTCGACGACCTCGTCGACTTCGTCGTCGCACGGTGCCTCGACCAGATCGGGGTCGAGAACGCCTTGGCTCCACGCTGGGGACAGTCGGCTTCGTGAGCGTCGAGACCGGCACGCTGCCGCCCGGCGCCGTCGAGTCGATGTTCGACCGGATCGCGCCGGTCTACGACGCGATGAACCGGGTCATGACCGCCGGGCTCGACCAGCGGTGGCGGCGGCTGACGGCGTCGTCCGTCGTCCGGCCCGGCGATCGCGTGCTCGACGCTTGCTGCGGGACCGGCGACCTCGCGCTCGCGGATCGCGCGGCCGGCGGTCAGGTGACGGGCCTCGACTTCTCGGAGCCGATGCTCGAGCGGGCGCGCCGGAAGTCGAGCGCGATCGAGTGGGTGCGCGGCGACTTGCTGGAGCTTCCGTTCGCCGACGGCTCGTTCGACGCGGCGACGGTCGGGTTCGGCGTCCGGAACGTCGCCGACCTCGCGCGCGGCCTTGCCGAGCTGCACCGCGTCCTCCGCGAGGACGGCCGGGTGGGGATCCTCGAGATCACGACGCCGCGCGGGCCGCTCCGTCCGTTCTACCGGCTGTGGTTCGACCGGCTCGTGCCGCTGCTCGGCAAGGCGCTGCCCGGCGGCTCGGCCTACACGTACCTGCCCGCTTCGGTGCGGCGGTTCCCGGACGCGAAGGGCCTCGCCGCGCTGCTCGACGAGGCCGGCTTCGCGCGCATCCGCTACCGGTTCCTGGCGGGCGGGATCGTCGCGCTGCACACTGGGGAGGCCGCGTGACCGCGCTCGCCTCGATCCGATCGACGCCCGGGCTCGATCCGTACCTGGACGAGCTCGAGGAGCGGCTCGACGACGCGGTCGCGACGCACGGCGGCGTCGTCGCGGCGGTCGGCGAGGAGGCGCTCGCGGCCGGAGGGAAGCGGCTGCGCCCGCTGCTCGTCTTCCTCGCGACCCCGCCCGGTTCGCGCCCGAAGGTGGCGGCCGGAGTCGCGGTCGAGCTCGTCCACATGGCGACGCTCGTCCACGACGACTTGATCGACGGCGCCGCGTTCCGTCGCGGTCGTGCCTCGGCGTGGCAGGAGTTCGGGCCGGATGCGGCTCGCGCCGCCGGCGACTACCTCTTCGCGCGCGCCTTCGCCGAGCTGGCGGCGGCGGGCGATCCGCACGACGTGCGCTTGCTCGCCGACGCGGTGCTCTGCCTCGCGCGCGGCGAGGCACTGCAGCGCCGCCAGCGCCACGACCCCGACACGTCGATCGAGGCGTATCTCGATCGGTGTGCCTTGAAGACCGGCAAGCTCTTCGAGGCCGCGTGCAGCTTCGGCCGCGTGGGGCTCGCGTCGTTCGGGCTCGCGCTCGGGATCGCGTTCCAGATCACCGACGACATCCTCGACTGCTCGGGCGAGACGATCGAGACCGGCAAGGTCGCCGGCACCGACCTGCGCGAGGGGACGCCGACGCTTCCGCTGCTGCTCGCCGCGCGCGAGGACGACGTCGTGCGCCGTGCGCTCGCCGGCGGGCCGCTCGACGGCGCGCTCGTCCGGGTGGCGGCAACGAGCGCGCTCGCACGATCGCGCGAGCTCGCGCAGGAGTACGCGCTCCGCGCCCGCGCCTGCCTGAACGGCGACCTCCGGCGCGACGAGCTCGACGCGCTTACCTACGCCGTCGTGGAGCGGGAGAACTGATGGCCGTCGCGGTCGACTCGCTCGAGCTCGTGCGCGAGAAGGTCGAGGCGGGCGAGCGGCTCGACCTCGAGGACGGGCTCGCGATCGCCGAGTCGGACGACCTGCTCGGGGTCGGCGAGCTGGCGGACCTCGCGCGCCGCGTGCGGGGCGGCACCGACGACGTCTACTTCGTCCAGAACCTGTACCTGAACCAGACGAACGTCTGCCGCGTGAAGTGCAAGTTCTGCGCCTTCGCGATGACGCGGAAGCAGCCGGGCGCGTACACGATCTCGACCGCGGAGCTGGTGGAGGATGCGCTGCGTCAGCGTGAGGTGACCGGATTCACCGAGATCCACATGGTGAACGGCGAGAACCCGCACGTCGGTTTCGACTTCTACCTTGAGACCACGGCGGCACTGCACGAGGCTCTTCCGGACGTCCACTTGAAGCTGTACACGGCCAGCGAGATCCACCACATGACGACGCTCTCGGGGCTCTCGCACGAGCGTGTGCTGACCGAGCTGCGCGACGCCGGGCTCGGGTCGCTTCCGGGCGGGGGCGCCGAGATCTTCGCCGAGCGAGTGCGCCGGTTGATCGCGCCGGGGAAGGAGTCGCCTTCGACCTGGTTCTCCGTGCATCGGGCGGCGCACGGGCTCGGTCTGCCGACGCACTGCACGATGCTCTACGGCCACGTCGAGACGTACGAGGAGCGGGTCGACCATTTGCTGCGGCTCCGCGCGCAGCAGGACGAGACCGGCGGCTTCCTCGCCTTCATCCCGCTCGCGTTCCACCCGGAGAACACGGTCTTCGAGCGGCGCGGCTGGCGGCACACGACCGGCGCCGACGACCTGAAGATGATCGCGCTGTCGCGTCTGCTGCTCGACAACGTGCCGAACATCAAGGCCTACTGGATCATGATGGGCATGCCGATGGCGCAGGTCGCGCTGCACTTCGGCGCGAACGACGTGCAGGGGACCGTCGTGCGCGAAGAGATCTTCCACGCTGCAGGCGCGCGGACTGCTACCGAGCAGAAGGTCGACGAGCTCGTGCGGTTCGTGCGCGCGGCGGGGCGCGTTCCGGTGCAGCGCGACACGCTCTACAACGAGCTTCGGCGGTGGGACGCTCGGGGCACGGTCGCGTGAGGCGCGTGGGCGCGGGCACTGGCGTAGGCGCGGGCGTGGTGGGCGAGATGTTCCGCTTTCGTCACGCGCCGTCACACACGCGTGCGCTTTTCGCCGGTAGGCTCGCGCCTGAGCAGGGGGGCGGGTCGGGACCCGAGGTTAGACGCGTGTGCTTTAAGAGGGGCGGCGGCGCGTGATCCGGCTCGGTCGCATCGCGTACGTGAACATGGCGCCGGTCTTCTACCGGGTCGACGCCCACTACGAGGAGCTCGCCGGCGTCCCCACCGACCTCAACGCGGCGCTGCTCGCAGGCGACTGCGACCTCGCGCCGATCTCCTCGATCGAGTACGCGCGCCACGCCGACCGGCTCCGCCTCCTGCCTCGGCTCTGCGTCTCGTCCCAAGGCGCGGTCGAGTCGATCCAGCTCGTCTCGAAGGTGCCGCTCGAGCGCGTCCGAAGCGTCGCCGTCACGCCCGAGAGCGCGACCTCCGTCGTCCTCACGCGCGTCCTGCTCCCCGAGGCCGAACACGTGCCGCTCGACTCGCCCGAGGCCGCCGCCGATGCCGACGCCAAGCTCCTGATCGGCGACGCCGCGCTCCGAAGCGCCTTCGAGGACCCGACGCCGCACTACGACCTCGGTCGCCTCTGGCTCGAGCGGACCGGCTTGCCGATGGTCTTCGCGGTCTGGGCGTGCCCGGAGCCGCCGCCCGACGGCCTGCCCGAGCTCGAGCACGCGCTCGTCGCGTCCGTCCGTCTTGCCCGCGCCGAGCCCGAGCAGCTCGCCTACGAGGCGAGCGACCGGTACGGCTACCCCGCCGGGTTCCTCGCCCGCTACTTCGAGAAGCTCCGGTACAGCTTCGGGCCGAGAGAGCGCGCGGGCCTGCTGACGTTCCTCGAGCTGGCTCGCGACGCGGGCGAGCTCGACCGCGTGCCCGAGCTCCGCTTCGTCCACGAGGAGCCGGTGCCCGCATGACCGTCGCGACCACGACGACCGCAGACGTCCTCGCGAAGGCGCTCGACGGCGAGCGGATCTCAGATGACGACGCGCTCGCCCTCCTCGAGTCGCGCGACCTCGTCTCGGTCGGCCGCGCCGCCGACACGCTCCGCGCCCGCCGCACCGACCCGACCCGCGTCACGTTCATCGTCGACCGGAACCTGAACTACACGAACGTCTGCGTCACCGACTGCGACTTCTGCGCCTTCTACCGCCGGCCAGGCGACCGGAACGAGGCCTACCTCCTGCCCAAGCCGGTCATCTTCAAGAAGATCGAGGAGACGCTCGCGCTCGGCGGCACCGGCCTGCTCATGCAGGGCGGCCACCACCCCGACCTCGGGATCGACTACTACCTCGACCTCTTCTCGTCGATCAAGGCGCGGTACCCGATCCACCTGCACGCGCTCTCGCCGCCCGAGATCCAGCACATTGCGCGACGCTCCCGCCTCACGATCTGGGAGACGCTCTCGCGCCTGCGCGACGCCGGCCTCGACTCGATCCCCGGCGGCGGCGCCGAGATCCTCGTCGACCGCGTCCGCGACGAGATCGCGCCGAAGAAGACGCGCTCGGACGAGTGGCTCGGCGTCATGCGCCACGCGCACCGGCTCGGCATGTCGACGACCGCGACGATGATGTACGGGCACGTCGAGACGCTCGCCGACCGCGTCGAGCACATGCGCCGCATCCGCGAGCTCCAGGACGAGACGCGCGGCTTCCGCGCCTTCATCTCGTGGACGTTCCAGGACGACGGCAACCGCCTCGGCCACAAGGTGCCGCGCGAGAAGATGCCGACCTCCTTCGACTACCTGCTCACGCAAGCGGTCTCGCGGATCTACCTCGACAACGTCGAGCACATCCAGTCCTCGTGGGTGACACAGGGGATGAAGATCGGCCAGGTCGCGCTCGGCTTCGGCGCCGACGACCTCGGCTCGGTGATGATCGAGGAGAACGTCGTCTCGGCCGCGGGCACGACGCACCGCACGTCGACCGAGGAGCTCGTCCACCTGATCCGCTCGATCGGCAAGACGCCCGTGCAGCGCGACACGCTGTACCGCGACGTCAAGGTGTGGAACTAGCGGAGCAACGGGCGGTGTAGGAGACCCGTGCGCGCGATCCTTGCGCTCCTCGCGATCACAGTCGCCGCCGCCGCGACGGCCGCCGCCACGAACGCCCGCGTCGAGTCCTCCTCCTGCGCCGCCACTGTCGTCCGCTACCAGCCCGCGAAGCACCCGACGCTCGGCGACCTCCCCTGGGTGCTCGCGCAGCCGCAGACGAAGGCTGTCATCGGTTTCCTCGTCTCGTATCCCCGGACGCTTCGCGACGAGCGCGTCAACGGCTCCGACGGCCTCGTGCTCTGGCAGGCGGGTGAGCGGATCGTCTGGACGGTGCCGAACGGCCGGCTGACCCTCGTCGCCCGCCGTCTGGACGGTCCCGGCTCGTTCAGGGTCCCGCTCTCGAAGACGTCGGCCGGCTTCGTCTCGACCCTGCGCTTCCCGAGCGCCGGCTGTTGGCGGCTCAGCCTCGGCGGCGCTACCGTCGTCGCGCGCGTCGTCGAGCGTCCGGCGCGCCTCGGCTGCGATGCCACGCAAGCGCCGACCACGGAGCTGACGCTCGCACGGCCGCGCTCGGCCGGCATCGCCGGTGGGTTCTCGTGGCGGACCGACGACGGCCGGCTGCTGATCTACACGCACGGGATCGGCCCCGGCGACCTGAACGCGAAGGTTCTGTGGGCGAGCAAGAGGGGTCACGGCTCGCTGTCGCTGACAGGCATCCGTCTGGACGGAAAGGGCCGGTTCAGGCAGGACTTCAACGAGGCCGGCACGAGCCAGTACTCAGACGGCTACCACGCGGTGTTCCCGTCGATCGTCGACATCCCCGCGCCGGGCTGCTGGCTCCTCCGCCTGCGCCTCGAGCGGTACGCCGGCGCCCTGGTCGTCGTCGCGCGCAACCGCTAGCGCCGGATCCGTCCCGGAGCTTCGGCTACCGTGGCGCGGGGTCGTGCTGCGCAAGCTGGTGATCGCGAGTCTCCTCGCGCTGGTCCTCCCCGGGCCGGCCGCCGCGCAGCGCGCCACGAAGACGACGCTCATGCCGGGCGTCACGTACACGAACGAGGTGCAGTTCACGCCGCGCGGGCCGATATCGATCCACACGATCACGGCGCCGCGCCCGGGCGGCCTCTACGCCCTCCGGCCCATGCTCTCGAACAACGCGATCCTCGGCCGCGAGAAGCTGACCGCGATCGAGAAGAAGGCCTCCACTGGAGCCACCGTCGCGGGCGTCAACGGCGACCGTTTCTCGGCCGGCGGCGAGCCGTCCGGGATCCTGATCCGAGGCGGGGTGCTCGACTCGCCTCCGCTGGCGTCGCGTTCGAGCGTCGGGATCGCTGCGGACGGGACGCTGAAGATCGACCGAGTCGCGTACGACGGCATCTGGCGCGGGAACGGCCAGCGCCGGCCGCTCCGTCTCAACCAGGTTCCGGGGGCGAACGGCGTCAGCCTGTTCACGCCCGCGTGGGGGCCGACGACGCCGCAGATCGCGGGCGTCACCGAGGCCGTGCTGCCCTCGCTTCCGGCCACGACCGCCGGCGCCGAGCTGCCGGCGCAGGTCGCGCAGATCGGCCCGACGAACGGCGGCACCGCGATCCCGCCGGGCGGGGCCGTGATCATGGCGCGCGGCACCGGAGGAACGAAGCTCGTCGCCGAGGCCCCCGTGGGCACCCCCGTCACGGTCCGGCTCACGCTGACGCCGAGCTGGGGCGACGTCACCGACGCGATCGGCGGCGGGCCGCTCCTCGTCAAGGGCGGCAAGCCGATCTTCCGCGCGAACGAGCTGTTCTCGATCGACCTGCTCGTGCCGAGGAGCGCGCGCACCGCCGTCGGGCAGCTCGCGGACGGGCGGGTCGTGCTCGTCGTCGTCGACGGCGGCCGGCTCGGCTACAGCGTCGGGATGACGAACTTCGAGCTCGCGCTCACGATGGTGCGGCTCGGCTGCGTCACCGCCGCCGCGCTGGACGGCGGCAGCTCGAGCACGATGGCGTTCGACGGGTCGCTCCTCGACCGGCCGTCGGCGCCGGGCGGCGAGGCCGCGATCGCCGACGCGCTCCTGGTCGCGTACTACGGCGCGTACGTCCCGCCGCCGACCGAGGACGTGCTCTCGCCGAACGGCGACGGCATCGACGAGACGCAGACGCTCCGCTACAAGGTCGTGCGCCCGTCGCAGGTGTCGGCGACGCTAACCGGCCCGAACGGCGCCACGATCCAGCTCGACTCAGGCCCGCGCCAGCCGAAGACGTACCGCTTCGACTGGACCGGCAAGAACGCCGACGGCACGCTCGCGCCCGAGGGGACGTGGCGCTTCGCGGTGACCGCGACCGACGACCTCGGCCGCACGTCCACGGCCGACCGGTCGTTCTCGCTCAACACGACGCTCGGCTTCCTCGACGTGCCGCCGACGGCGATCGCTCGCCGCAGCGGCTCCAACCTGACCGCGTCGTTCACGCTCGCCCACCCCGCGCGCGTGCAGGTGACGCTCGAGCGCGCGTCCGGAGCCGTCGTCCGGACGCTGCTTCGCGCGAGCCTCGCCGCGGGCCCCGCGACCGTGCGCTGGGACGGCCGCGACGCGAATCGCGTCCGCGCCGCGACCGGCCGCTATCGCCTCCGGGTGAGCGCCGCGAACGAGCTCGGCACCGTCGACTTGAGCCGGTCCGTCGCCATCCGGCGCGGGTAGGCTCCGCGCGTGCTCGCCAGCCTGACCGGCTCGGTCACCTCCGCGATCGGCAACCACGGCCTCTACGCCGTCTTCGCCCTGATGGCGATCGACGCGGTCTTCCCGGCGGCGAGCGAGCTCGTGATGCTCTACGCCGGCGCGCTCGCCTCGGGCGCGTTCGCGGCGCACGTGTCGCTGTTCGGGACGAAGGTGTCCACGCCGTTCTGGGCCTTCGTGGTCATGGCCCTCGGCGGCACGATCGGGTACCTCGTCGGGTCGCTCGTCGGCTGGGCGATCGGCGCGTACGGCGGTCGGCCCCTCCTCGAGCGCCGCGGCGGGCTCCTCCACCTCTCGCCGGCGAAGCTCGAACGGGCCGAGCGCTGGTTCGACCGGTGGGACATCTGGGCGGTGTTCGTCGGTCGGATCACCCCGGTCGTCCGCTCGTTCATCTCGATTCCGGCCGGAGTCTTCCGGATGAAGCTCGGGCCGTACACGATCCTGACGCTGCTCGGCTCCGCGACCTGGTGCTTCGCGCTCGCGGGTGCCGGGTGGGCGCTCGGGAAGAGCTGGGAGCGCTTCCACCACGACTTCCGCTTCGTCGAGTACGTGGTCGCGATCGCGGTGGTGGCGGCGGCGGCGTGGATCGTCGTGCGCTGGCGCTCGGCTAGACTCGCTCGCCGTGCGGCCGATACCGCTCGTTGACGTCAAGGCGCAGTACGCGCCGCTTCTTCCCCAGCTGAAGGACCGCCTCGCCGAGGTGCTCGACGCGGGCGTCTTCATCCTCGGGCCGAACGTGAGGGCGTTCGAGGAGGAGACGGCGGCGCGGCTCGGCGTCCCGCAGACGATCGGCGTCGCGAACGGCACCGACGCGCTCGTGCTCGTCCTCGACGCGATGGGGATCGGCCCCGGCGACGAGGTGATCTGCCCGTCCTTCACGTTCTACGCGACCGCGGAGTCGATCGCCCGCCGCGGCGCCACGCCGGTCTTCGCCGACATCGACCAGGCCACGCTCAACCTCGACCCGGAGGACGTGGCCCGGCGGATCACGGCGCGGACGAAGGCGCTCATGCCGGTGCACCTCTTCGGCCGGCCGATGCCGTTGGAGCCGCTCGCGCGCCTCGGTGTTCCGATCGTCGAGGACGCCGCTCAGGCGTTCGGCGCGCCCGGCGTCGGGACGACCGGCGTCGCCTCGACCTTCAGCTTCTTCCCGACGAAGAACCTGTTCGCTTTGGGTGACGGCGGGCTCGTCGCCGTGACCGACGAGGCGCTCGGCGAGCGCATCCGCCTGCTCCGCTTCCATGGCTCCCGCGACAAGGTCGACTTCGAGCTGATCGGCTACAACTCGCGCCTCGACGAGCTGCAGGCAGCGGCGCTCCGGCTGTTCCTGGAGCACCTCTCGGAGTGGAACCGGCTCCGCCGCGAGGCCGCCGCGCGCTACGCGGAGCTCGGTCTCGGCGAGCTCGTCGAGCTGCCGCCCGACGACCCGGCGCACGTCTACCACATGTTCTGCACGCGGAGCCCGGAGCGCGACCGGATCGCGGCCACGCTCGCCGAGCGGCGGATCGGCCACGCGACGTACTACGTCACGCCGCTCCACCTCCAGCCGGCGCTCCGCTACCTCGGCTACCGCGAGGGTGAGTTCCCCGAGACCGAGCGGGCCGCACGGGAAAACCTCTGCCTACCGCTCTGGGCCGGGATCGACGAGGCGACGCAGCGCTCGGTCGTCGAGGCCGTGCGAGAGGCCGTCTCGGCCGGCGTCGCGTCGTGATCCCGATCACCCGCCACCGGATCTGGCAGCTCGCGGGCGACGCGGTGCTGGTCGCAGCGGCCTGGTACCTCGCGTTCTACCTCCGCTTCGACCACGGCATCCCGCCGTACTACGAGACGCTCCTCCGGCGGACGATCCTCGTCGTCGTCGCGATCAAGCTCGTCGTCTTCGTCCTCTTCGGGTTCTACAACCGCTGGTGGCGCTACTTCTCGACGCGCGACATGTGGCATGCCGTGCTCGGCCTCGTCGTCGCGTGGGTGCTGGCCGGGCTGACGGTCTACTTCTTCTCGCCGGTGAACGGGATCCGGCTGCCGCGGCTCGTCTGGATCATGGACGGGTTCCTCGCGCTGGCGCTGATAACCGGCGTGCGCCTGCTCGCGCGGACGATCTTCGAGCGACCCGCGGGGGGCGGGATCGTCGCGCGCGGCAAGGAGGTGCTGATCGTCGGCGCCGGCAGCGCGGGGCAGCTCACCGCCGACGAGATGCGCCGGAACCCGGAGCTCGGCTACACGCCGATCGGCTATGTCGACGACGACCCGCGCCACCGCGGTCGGCGGGTCCGCGGGATCCGGGTGCTCGGCACGATCGCCGACCTTCGCAACGTCCTGCGCGCCAACCGGCCGGACGAGGTGCTGATCGCGATCCCGCGCGCCTCGGGCGACGTGCGCCAGCGGGTCGTCGACCTCACGCGAGAGGAGGGCGTACCGGTCAAGACCCTTCCGGGTCTGTACGAGCTGATCTCCGGCGACCTGAACCTCGCGGCGCAGATCCGGCCGGTGCAGGTCGAAGACGTGCTCGGCCGCGAGCAGGTCGAGGTCAAGCTCGAGCAGGTGGCCGAGTACCTTCGGGACGAGACCGTTCTGGTCACGGGCGCCGGGGGATCGATCGGCGCGGAGCTCTGCCGCCAGATCGTCCGGCTCGGCCCGCGGCGGCTCGTGTTGGTCGACCACGCAGAGACGCCGCTCTTCGACATCGAGCGCGAGCTGGTGGACGAGCGGGCGTTCGCGGCGGCGGCGCCGGTGCTGGCGGACGTGAAGAACCGGGCGAAGATGCGGCAGGTCTTCGAGCGCTACCGGCCGTCCGTGGTCTTCCACGCGGCCGCGTACAAGCACGTGCCGCTGATGGAATCGAACCCGCTCGAGTCTGTCCGGAACAACGTCGTCTCTACGCGCGTCCTTGCCGACGTGGCCGCCGAATGGGGCGCGAAGCGCTTCGTGTTGGTCTCCACGGACAAGGCCGCAAATCCCAAGACCGTCATGGGCCAGTCGAAGCTCTTGTGCGAATGGATCGTCGAGGCGTGGGGGCAGCGTGACGATGTGTCCACACGCTTCGTGGGCGTGCGGTTCGGGAACGTCTTGGGCTCGTCCGGGAGCGTGATCCCGATCTTCCGCCGGCAGATCGCGAAGGGCGGACCGGTGACCGTGACCCATCAGGACATGACGCGGTTCTTCATGACCATCCCGGAGGCGGTGTCGCTGGTGGTTCAGGCCGGCGCGATCGGCGGTCGTGGCCAGGTGTACGTCTTGGACATGGGCGATCCGGTCAAGATCGTCGACCTCGCGCGGAACATGATCCGCCTGTCCGGCCACGAGCCGGAGCGGGACATCGCGATCAAGATCGTCGGCGTCCGCCCGGGCGAGAAGCTGCACGAGGAGCTCTGGGGCGACGACGAGGAGGTCTCGGAGACGGGGCACGCGAAGATCCTCCGCGTGTCGCGCCGGCCCGTGGACGCGGCGTGGCTCGAGGACGAGCTCGGGGAGCTCGAGCGGCTGGTCGACGCGGGCGAGACGCTGGATCTGATCTCGCGGCTCTCGGCGATGATGCGCGAGCCGCGGTTTGCCGCGGCGGCGCCCGCGCCCGAGCGCGCCGAGACGATTTAGCAGTATCGGCACACGGTCGTGACGCTTTCGTGCGTCTTTTCGGGCCGCTCCGTCCCGTGGCGGCTCTAGGGTGGATCGGGTGAGCGCCGACCACGTTCTCGAAGGCCTGAACCCCGAGCAGCGCCGAGCCGCGGAGGCGGTCCGCGGCCCGGTCTGCATCCTCGCCGGGGCCGGGTCGGGGAAGACGACGACGATCACGCGCCGGATCGCGTACCAGGTCGCGGCGGGCGCGTTCCGGCCGGACGAGATCCTCGCGGTCACGTTTACCGACAAGGCGGCGGGCGAGATGCGCTCACGGCTCGCCGCTTTGGGCGCCGACGGCGTGCGTGCCCGCACGTTCCACTCGGCGGCGCTCGCGCAGCTCCGCTACTTCGGCTACGACCCCGGGCGGATTCTCGCGTCGAAGGCGCTCCTGCTCCGTCAGATCGGCAACTCGCTTCCGCGCCCGTACCGGTTCCGGCCGGCGGGCGATCTCGCGACGGAGGTCGAGTGGGCGAAGAACCGGCGGCTCGACCAGGGGAGCTACGCCGGCGCGCTCGGCGAGCACCAGCCGCCGATCCCGGTCGACCTGATGGAGCGCGTCTTCCGTCAGTACGAGCGGCGGAAGCGCGACGCGGGCGCCGTCGACTTCGAGGACCTGCTCGAGCTTGCGATCCGGCAGCTCGACGACGACGAGACGGCGCTCGTGGAGGTGCGCGCGCGCTACACCGCGTTCACCGTCGACGAGTACCAGGACGTGAACCTCCTCCAGCAGACGTTGCTCGAGCGGTGGCTCGGCGCGCGCGACGATCTCTGCGTCGTCGGCGACGACTATCAGTCGATCTACGCGTTCACGGCGGCCACGCCCGAGTACCTGCTCGGCATGCCCGCTCGGTTTCCGAACGCGCTCGTCGTGCGGCTGGAGTCGAACTACCGCTCGACGCGCCAGGTGCTCGAGCTGGCGAACCGGCTCGTGCCGCGGCTCGAGGGCGCGGCGAAGACGTTGCGGCCGACTCGTCCCGACGGGCCCGCCCCGGAGCTGCGCGGCTTCCCGGATCCGGGCTCGGAGGACGCGCTGATCGTCCAGCGAGTGCGCGAGCTCCACGGCGACGGCGTGCCGCTCGAGGAGATGGCGGTCCTCTGCCGGACGAACGCGCGGTCGGCCGACTTCGAGCAGGCGCTCCACGAGGCCGGCATCCCGTTCCAGGGCGCGTCGCTCCTCCAGCGCGAGGCCGCCCGTGGGCTCCTCAAGCGGCTGCGCGGCGCGAGCGGTCCGGCCGCCGAGTTGGTCACGCGCGTCGCGCGCGACCTCGGCTGGGTCGACGATCCGCCGGACGGGCTCGGCGAGCGCGAGCTGACCCGGCAGAACGACCTCGCCCGGATCGTCTCGATCGCGCAGGAGCTCGACGACGCGTCCGAGCTCGAAGCGGAGCTGGAGCGTCGATTCGGGGCGAGCGCCGTCGGCGGCGTGCATCTCTTGACGCTGCACCGCGCGAAGGGCCTCGAGTTCGACGCGGTGTTCCTCCCGCGCATCGAGGAGCGCGAGCTCCCGGTGCGGCAGGCCAAGACGCCCGAGGCGGTGGCCGAGGAGCGGCGGCTCCTCTACGTCGGGCTCACGCGGGCGCGGCGCCACCTCTTCGTGACGTGGAGCGGGAAGCCGAGCCGCTTCCTCGCTGAGCTGGGCGTCGAGACGAAGCCGCTGGTGGCGGAGCGCCTCTCGCGGGTGCCGGAAGCGGAGCTCCCGCCCGAGGTGCGGGCGCTGAAGGCGTGGCGGCGCGAGCGGGCGAAGGCCGACGAGGTGCCGGCGTACGTCGTCTTCCACGACTCGACGCTGTCGTCGATCGCCGCGACGAAGCCGACCAGCCTGGCCGAGCTCGGACGCGTCTCCGGCGTCGGCCCGACGAAGCTCGAGCGCTACGGCGAGGAGGTGCTAGCGATCCTGCGGGAGCGCAGAGAGGAGGAGGTGGAGCATGAGCGAGGGGTCGCGGCGGATGCGGGCGCCGTCGGGGCCGGAGTCGGCGCCGGTGCTCCGCTTCGTTAGCTCCAGCGCTCGCGGGTCGGTCAGCGGCGCGAGCCGGCCGCGACGGATCAGCGCCTCGTCGACCCCGCCGAGCCGGCCGCCGTAGGTGGTGTAGACCGGGACGCCCAGGGCAGCCGCCTCGCGGTTCATCGTCCCACCGGCAGACACGACGAGATCGGCAAGCGCGATCAGGCTCTGCGCGTCGACCGCGCGCTCGGGGAGGATCAGCGACGGAAGGCCGAGCGAGCGGACGTACTCCCGCTGCTCCTCCGTGCGCGGCAGGACGAAGGCGTGCACGCCCTCGTGGCAGCCGAGATAGTCGACAGTCTGCGGGAAGAGCGGGTTCGAGTGGCGGTGGTAGAGCGAGACGTCCGGCGGCGGGCGAAGGACGACGAGCACGCGCTCCGGGTCGATCGGCCACGGCTCGAGCACCGACGGGTCGGGCTCGAAATCGGCCAGGTAGTACTCCTCCTTCAGCCCCGGGTACTGCAGGAGCTTCGGCGGCTCGGCGCCGTAGCGGGCGAGGCGTTCGGGCGGAATCGAGTCCGGGACGACCACCTTCGTGGCGGCACGGCAGCCGAGCTGGTGCTGGAGCCAGGCGAACTCGTAGTCGAACGTGGTCGAGCTGGGAATCCCGAGGCGACGTGCCGTCATCGTCAGCTCGTGCGACCCGTGCGCGAGGCCGACGTCGAACGAGCGGTCGCGGGCCCACCGGCGCAGCGCGCGAAGGCGCGAGGCGAGCGCGCGCCCCTTCCCGAGCCGCGAGCGCCCGCCGTGCCGGCCGATCACCTCCGCCTCGAGCCCGTGCAGCTCGAGCAGCTGGAGCGTCTGGGCGTACTCGCGCGCGGTGATCTCGACCTCGTCGCCGCGCTCGCGAAGGATCCGGATCAGCGGCCGGAACACGAGCACGTGAGCGCTCGCCGTCATGTCTACCCAGACGCGGAGCGGCCGCGCAGCGGTCGCGGAGCGTCTCGTCCGCGCCAGCGGACCGGCGGAAGGGGGCTCGGGGGAAAACGGGAGGTTGCCCCCGTCGCCTGGCGCGCGATTGCTCACCGGTCGGCGAGCAGCTCGGGCAGCCGCGTTTCGCGAAGCGCGCCAGGTGCCCGCTCCACGTGCCGCTCGTACCAGAGCGTGAAGGAGAGCAGCCCCCAGAGCTGGCGGCTCCTGTCCTCGCGGCCGGCGACGTGATCGTCCACGAGCCGCGCGACCGCTGCCGGCTCGAAGAACCCCTGCCGCCGCAGCGTGTCTGCGGAGAGCATGTCCCGGGCGAACGGCTCGAGATCGCCGCGGAGCCATGCCGCCGCCGGAATCGAGAACCCGCGCTTGCGCCCGTGGACGATCGACCGCGGCAGGAGAGGCTTCGCGGCGCGCCGCAGGAGCACCTTCTTCGACAGCCCGCGCACCTTGTGCCGGTCCGGAAGCGCCAGGGCGAGGCCGGCCACCACCGTGTCGCAGAAGGGCACGCGCGCCTCGAGCGAGTGCGCCATCGACGCGCGGTCGGTCTTCACCAGCAGGTCGTCGACGAGGTAGACGCCGAGATCGACGTCCTGGAGCCGTGCCAGGAGCGGCGCGCCCTCGGTCTCGGCGAAGCGAGCGCGAAGCAAGTCGACCGGGTCGACTCCAGACGCGACCTCGCCCCGCAGCTCCCCCCGAGCCTCTGCCGAGAAGATCTCCTTCCAGGCGTGGTGCCGTTCGAGCGGCGGCAGGTGCGCGGCCCGCACGAACCGCTTCGCGCGGTAGTCGAAGCTCGCCTTGGCCGTCGAGGTCGGCAGTCGCTCCACCATAGGCCGCGCGACCCGAGCGAGCCCGCCCACGCGCAGCGCGAGCAGGTCGGCCGCGTACGTGTAGTAACCGCCGAAGAGCTCGTCGCCGCCTTCCCCGGAGAGCGCAACCTTCACGTCCGAAGCCGCGAGCTGCGACACGAGGTACGTCGGCAGGGCCGACGAGTCGGCGAACGGCTCGTCGAAGGCCTCCGCCAAAGCGGGCAGCAGCAGCGCCGCGTCCGGCCGCAACACGAGCTCGCGGTGCCGCGTCCCGTACCGCGCGGCGACGAGCCTCGCGTCCGCCAGCTCGTCGAACGAGCGCTCCTCGAAGCCGATCGAGAATGTCCGCAACGCCTCCGAAGACTCCTCCGCGGCCAGCGCCGCCAGAGTCGCCGAGTCGACGCCACCGGACAGAAGCACCCCGACCGGGACGTCGCTCACCAAATGAGCCCGTACCGAGTCCCGAAGCCGGCCGCGCAGCTCCTCGACGAGCTCCGCGTCGTCCTCGCGCCGCAGCTCCTCGACGCGAGCCGGCGCCGGCCGCGCGAACCGCGACACGGCAACCGACCCTCCCTCCCACACGAGGACGTGTCCTGCCGGCAGCTTCCGGCACTCGCGGAAGATCGTCAGCGGCGCGGGGATCGAGTTGAACGCAAGAAACGCCTCCACCGCGTCGAGATCCACCGACCCGCGCGGCAGCGCGCGCAGCTCGGAAGCGAACGACAGCTCGTCGCCGACGTGCCGGTAGACGAGCGGCTTGATCCCGAACCGATCGCGCGCGAGCAGGAGCCGGCCGCCGCGCCGCGAGTCCCAGAGCGCCAAGGCGAACATCCCGCGCAGCCGCCGCACGAAGTCGTCCCCCTCCTCCTCGTAGAGGTGGACGAGCACCTCGGTGTCGCAGGTCGTCCGGAAGCGGTGCCCGGCCCGCTCGAGCTGAGAACGAAGCTCCTCGTGGTTGTAGATCTCGCCGTTCTGGACGACGCGGACGGTGCCGTCCTCGTTCGCGATCGGCTGGTCGCCGTGCGCGAGGTCGATGATCGAGAGGCGCCTCGCGGCGAGTCCGATGGCACCGTCCAGAAACACCCCGTCCGAGTCGGGTCCGCGGTGGACGAGCGTCGCGCTCATCGCGTCGAGCCGCGCGCGATCGACGGGACCGCACGAGGAGACGATTCCGCAGATCCCGCACACTCGAAGAGGAGTCTAGGCGGAGGCTCAGACTCGGGCGTATCGTCCCCGCATGGACGTCGGCACGCACGAGCAGCTCGTCCTGCTCGCGCTGCTCGCGGCGGTCGCCGGCCTGCTGACGCTCGTCCCGTTCCTCCGGCTGCCCTACCCGATCCTGCTCGTCGTCGGCGGGCTCGCGCTCGGCTTCGTCCCGGGCCTTCCGCATCCGCAGCTTCCGCCCGACCTCGTGCTCGTGGGCGTCCTCCCGCCGCTCCTCTACTCGGCCACGTTCTTCACGTCGCTGCGCGACCTGCGGGTGAAGGTCGGCGCGATCTCCTTCCTCGCGATCGGAGCCGTGCTCGCGACCGTCCTCGCGGTCGCCGCGGTCGCCCACGCCGTCGTGGGGCTCGCGTGGGCGCCCTCGTTCGTGCTCGGAGCGGTCGTCGCGCCCACCGATCCGCTTGCCGCGACCGAGATCGCGCGCCGACTCGGCGTTCCCCGCCGAATCGTGACGACGGTCGAGGGAGAGAGCCTGATCAACGACGCGTCGGCGCTCGCCGTCTACCGCGTCGCGGTCGTCGCCGTCGTCAGCGGCGCGTTCTCGCTCGCGCACGCGGGCGCCGTCTTCGTGGGAAGCGTGCTCGGCGGCATCGCCGTGGGGCTCGTCGTCGCCTGGGTGGTGGCGCAGGTCCGCATCCGGCTCGACTACGTCCCCGCCGAGATCGCGATCTCGCTCCTCACCGGCTACTTCGCGTACATCCCGGCCGCGGCGCTGCACGTCTCGGGCGTCCTCGCCGCGGTCACCGCCGGCGTCTACCTGGGCTGGCGGAGCCCGGAGCTCTCCACGCCGGCCATGCGTCTCCAGGCCATGCCCGTTTGGGAGACGCTGATCTTCCTCACTAACTCGCTCCTCTTCGTGCTCGTCGGGCTCCAGCTGCGCCCGATCTGGCACGCGCTGCAAGGCAGCTCGAAGGCGAGCTTGATCGGGTATGCGGCCGTCGTCGCCGCGACGGTCATCGCCGTCCGGCTCGCGTCCGCGTTCGCGCTCCTGGTGGGGTCGCGGTTCTTGTTCGGGCGCCACCGCGACGAGCCGGGCCTGTGGAAGTTCCCCGCGCTGATCGGCTGGATGGGCATGCGCGGCGCCGTGTCCCTCGCAGCCGCACTCGCGCTGCCGCTGCGGACTGACGCAGGCGCCCCGTTCCCGGCGCGGTCCCTGATCGTCTTCCTCACCTTCGCGGTCATCCTGGTCACGCTGATCGCGCAAGGCCTTACGCTTCCGCCGCTCATCCGGGCGCTTCGGCTCGAGGACGACGGTCTCGAGGCGAGGGAGGAGGCGAAGGCCCGGATACGAGCCGCGGACGCCGCGCTGGAGCGGATCGACGAGCTCGTCGGCGAGGAGTGGGTGCGCGACGACACGGCCGAGCGAATGCGCGGCCTCTACCGCTTCCGGCGCAACCGCTTCTCCGCGCGCTTCGACAGCGAGGACGACGGCTCGATCGAGGCCCGGTCGGCCGACTACCAGCGCCTGCGCCGCGAGCTGCTCGAGGCCGAGCGCCGCGCGGTCGTCGAGCTGCGCCGCAACCGGATCATCAGCGACGAGGTGATGCACAAGGTCGAGCGCGACCTCGACCTCGAAGACGGCCGCCTGGACGTCTAGGCAGGTCCGAGCTCGTCCGGCCGCGGCAGGCGCTCGGCCGGCTCGCCGTACCAGACGAACTCGAGGTACGCCCCGTCCTCGTCGACGAAGAGAAGCGCGGTAAAGGGGTGGCCGTCGAAGAAGGCCGTCGCCTCGGCCGGAACGGGCGACGGCGACCGCAGAGGCTCGCCAGGCCCCACGACCGTG